>Ga0247815_10000040_pt1 | contig 101322 bp, 91 predicted proteins | sample UWRJL194509B1_FD_181014 | JGI IMG/M metagenome (GOLD analysis project Ga0247815, IMG submission 181014) | Plant litter microbial communities from Arlington Agricultural Research Station in Wisconsin, United States - UWRJ-L194-509B-1 | ecosystem: Environmental > Terrestrial > Plant litter >... | reverse complement strand
CAAATTGCTGGCCGCTACATACACCCGGACACTTTGCGCGACTTTTACATGCGAAAGCAGCGATTTTGGTACGGTATAGCCCAATTGGACGTTTTTGAGTCGCAAAAATCCGCCTGGCTCAACCCAACGGCTCGAAAAACGATTGTTCGCGTTGATATCCCGCGTGGTCGCCCGAGGAAGCGTGTTGCTTGTTCCTTCGCCAGTCCAGTGCCCCAGCACGCTGACCAGCTGGTTATTGCCGCTGCCTGTCATTTGTTCGTTGGCGGCACGGTATGCATTGTAAACCGAGTTGCCCGATACGCCCTGAAACAAAATCGCCAGATCAAATCCTTTCCAGCCTGCATTGGCACCGAAACCGTAGAAAAAGTCGGGGATCGTTTTGCCAATATTGGTCCTGTCATGAACGGTGATTTCACCGTTGGCTTCTCCGCTAAAAAGCTGCCCGTCTGTACCTGGACCATTGTTATCTTCAAAAATAAGATCTCCCGGAACCGGCTTTTGCTTGTTGATCGTAACATCCGGAATAGCGCCATTAGCCTGCTCCTGATTCTGGTAAATGCCTTTTACTTTGTATCCATAGAAGTATCCGATCGGAAAACCCACAGCCGTGCGGTAGTTGCCGCTTGCAAACTCCTGAACACCAGGTGCGAGTGCGACCAGTTTGTTTTTAACCGTCGTTATGTTCCCAAAAAAGTCCATTGTAAGACCCGATTTGAAAGATTTTTTATAACTCATTTCAACTTCCAGACCACGGTTGTTTACAAGCCCCAGGTTGACAGGAATGCTGGTAAAGCCTGAAGTTGAGTTCACAGGAAGACTATATAGGAAATCTTTTGTGTTTCTATTATAGTAGGTTACCAGCAGATTGAGCCGGCCAAAAAGCGTCAGATCAAATCCGGCGTCGGTGCTCTCGTTGATCTCCCAGCGGAGGTTGTTGTTCACCAGGTTAGGGATACCCGTTCCGTTCAATGAAGACTGGTTTGTCCCGAATGTATACCAGGGGCCCTGCTGTACACGCGCCAGGTAAGGGAAGTCCAGACCGATTTTATCATTACCTAGCTGTCCCCAGCTTCCGCGCAGTTTCAAGTCGGTGATGAAAGGAACTTTTTGCATGAACGATTCTTCCGAAATCCGCCACGCAGCTGATACCGCCGGGAAAAGCTTGCTTCTGTTTTCAGGTGCAAAATTCGAAGATTGATCGTGGCGGGCAGTCAGAGTAACCAAATATTTGTCTTTAAAATCATAGCTTAACCTGCCAAACTGCGAAGCGTAAGCTCTATGGCCAAGACCGGAAGTTGCATTGGCGTAAACAAATCCGCCTTTTCCGTCAGAGTTACCCTGCTGGTTTTGAATGCTTTGGTAAAAGTTAGGATCTGTACTCTGATAATTGGCACCCGCGTAACCCAGGCTCGTGCTCCTGCTAGCCTGAAATTCCATACCAGCAATGACATTGACTGAGTGCCCCCCGAACTGGCGATTGTAAGTCAGTGTATTAGTAAAAATGCGTTGAGCACCTTCGCTCCGGTTATCCGAGTATGCATTCGTATTTCTTTCCTGGCCCAGCTCCGCAGCAGTATAGCCGGGACGCCACAAACTGGCGCGGGAGGTCGAGAAATCCAATGCGGCTACCGAACGGAACTTAAGTCCGTCGATAATATCCAGCTCGGCATAGATGTTGCCCAGCATGCGGTAAGCATAGTCATGGTTTTCATTAACGGCATTGATCCCAATGTTATTCAGCCGCACAATTCCGGCCACATTCAGGTTGCCAGTGTACCCATAGCGGTTGCCGGCAACGCGGTTATCGGTATCGTAAATGCTGAAAATCGGGGGCATGTTGGTCGTGCTGGCATAAATAAAACCGTCACCGAGGCCATTCGATCCGCGGTAAGTGTGGTTGTAAGTCAGCGTAAGCGCCTGTCCCATTTTCAACCTGCTTCCAATCTTGTGATCGCTGTTAATACGGAATGAGTAACGGTTCAGGTCCCATTTATTGACCATCGCCTTTTGCTCAAAGTATCCCGCCGAAATGAAATAGTTTGAATTCTCATTACCACCTGAAAGCGATAAATTGTAGTTTCGCACCGGTGCATTTTTATGCACAGCCGCGTCACGCCATGCTTTACTGTTATCAATGTTGAGATAGGGGCTTCCCGGCTGAAGATCTGGTGACAACACCTGGTAGCCGGCGTCTCCCGGTTTGAGTCCCGCCTGCGCATTGGCGTTGTTGATCGCCTCTGTATTGATCGCTACATATTGCTGGGTATTAAGCATATCCAGCTGGTTAGGGAAGTTTTGAATACCGGCGTATGCATCAAGGCTTACCCTGGGTTTGCCCTGTTTGCCTCGTTTTGTAGTGATCAGTACAACGCCGTTCGCTGCGCGCAAACCGTAAATAGACGCCGAAGAAGCATCTTTTAAAACAGATATACTTTCAACATCTGCCGGGTTAATCTGGTTACCGGTTCCGTCGCCCACGGGCACGCCGTCAACTACAAAAAGCGGCTGGTTGTTTCCTACCGTGCTGATCCCACGGATACGAATGGCAGCACCTGCTCCCGGCGTTCCATCCACATTCGTGATCTGAACACCCGAAATGCGTCCCTGGATCGCTGCCTCAGGACTTGCAACAGGCAACTTGGTAATATCCTTCGCCTGTACGGTTCCGATGGATTCCGTCAGTTTTCGCGTGGTTTTCTCACCATAACCCACAACCACCACCTCATTCAGCGAGCGGCTGTCGACCTGTAAGGTAACATTGATAACGCTTTGATTCGCGATTGAGACTTCCGTTGCAACATAGCCCACGGACGAGATAATCAATGTAACCGCTCCACTGGGTACATCGATTTTGAAATGACCAACGGCGTCCGTCGTCGTGCCATTGTTAGTTCCTTTCATTAGTACATTGGCCCCCGGAAGTCCTTTATTATCACTGGCGTCAATAACCTGTCCTGAAACCGAGCGGGATTGTGCATGGGCGATTCCATGAGAGGCTGCGGCAATAATTATTAGGAAAAATGGCCTTAAAAAGTAGCGAATTAGATTCATGCATATTAGGATTTATGGGATTAGAACCATAAATAACATGACATAAATCTGAAAATCTGGGTGGGTCTGGGTTGCTTAAGATATGAGTTCTCATATTCGAGCGTTTTCTGATACAACATTCGAGTCGCTGTAAGATATATGCCTTATTTTTTTTTCTATAAATCGAATTTAAAGTGTTTTCATAGATGTTAATCCTGGAATTAGCCGAGTCTCTTTTTCCTGATTTTTTTAGCTGCTCTTTACTTGAAAGTAATTAGTATCGCCTGTTGGCTTAACTAAATCCAAAAGATTTGGTATTTTATTGAGATCCGCTTTCAATGCTGTTGCGTTTAAAAGTATCTCATATTCTACCTGTGAGCTAGGCTTGGCTAAGACGATTTGTAAATCATTGGAAGGTAACTGGCGAATGGAACATTTATTTTCATTAAAGCAGTCTTACCTGATATACCAATTTATACAGCAACAAATGACTGCTACCGATGAAGAAATGGCGATTGTATTACACTACTTAGTTGCTGAAACAGAGGACGGTATAATTACCCAATTGGGAACGATAAATACTGATAAGGAATTCTAACAGGAAAAGGACAAAGAACCAACCAATGTTTTATTGCAGGGAGTACTTGAAAAAAATATATGCAACTGATGTTCCCGAAATTTATGGCAATAGTGTGATAGTGGCGGTAGAGGTGCTTGCTGAAACGGGCACTGATTTGAGTAAATGGGCAACGGAAAAAAACTTATTAGGGTGGCTGAACTTCTGTCCTAATCGAAAGATATCGGAAGGTAAACTCGAAGCAACAAGGTATTAAGAAAGAAACCTTATATAAACTCCGAGGTATTCCGAATGGCAGCAAACAGCTTAAAAGCAAACAATAGCTGGTTAGGCGATTATTTTCGTAGAATGAAATCGAAGGGTGGACACAATTATCTCGTTGGCACTGAAGCGTTTCATATCGTGGAAGGCAGATATGAAGCGGCAGACGCATTGATGGTGATTGGATTACTTGCTATGCCTTTGTGCTTTCTATTTTCCTCGCTTTGGACTTTGCACGGACCAGTAAGGATCTGAGTTTGCGGCTTGTTGAAAAAAAATATCGTTGGAAAACCTTCAGGTCTAACCAGATAATAAGCAATTGATTGAAAAGCAGGCTGATACACTGAAAAAAACGGTAAAAGAAAGTACAGCCAAAGTACAGCAGCAAGCGATAAACTCAGGGAACTAGATATTTTCAAATCTCGGTTTTTTCATCAGTTTAACCCATGAAATTCGTACACCAATTATGCTAAGCCTAGGTCCGGCCAAAAGGATCCATCCCCAAAATCCGGATGCTAAAACGCGAAGCAAAACCAGCCTGATCATCAAAAGTGGTAAGTGACTTTTAAAAATGATCAATCAGCTGCTGGATCTCAGCAAGCTGGAAGCGGGTAAAATGGAAATAAACCAGTCGCCTCAGGAATGGATCATAATACTACCCATATACTGGGGATGATAATGGCTCAAATACGTCGCTTCCAAATCTACGTCCAATCCAGCTCCGTAAAATAATATGCTCTTACCTTTTTTTTAGTGACTACACCGTCACTAGGTAAATCCATTTTTACAATCCTATAACCATACGATCTTTCACAGGGCGCCTGGTCTTTTAATAATTAATCCTGTGAAAATTTTTATGAGGTTAAGTTGTAACCAATAAGTTATTTTTGTCGAAACACTATTGCTCCTCAGTGTGATATTATGAGGCTTAATCTAAAACCAATCCGTTGCACATGTTATTTCATTGAGGATGCTAAGAAAACTTTATACATCTTTTTACATGTTAATTATGGAACATATAACATTCGACCAATTACCTGCTTTTGTAGCTGAGATCCGTGATCGATTATCAAGAATTGAGTCAAGTCTAAATCTCATTAATCCTATAAATTCCTCCGACGTTAAAAATCCTGTGATGACAATAACCGAGGCGTCGGATTTTTTAAATTTGGCGAAGTCCACTATTTATGGAATGGTTTGCAGGAATGAAATCCCTGTCAGTAAGAAGGGAAAGAAACTTTACTTTGATCGGGAAGAACTCACCAGTTGGGTGAAAAAAGGGAGGAAGAAAACGACGGATGAAATTCATTTAGAAGCTGAACAATACCTAAAGCGGTCTGACAAGCGGAGATGGTAATTCGGTTTTGAACTTTAAATTTTATACCTGGGTAAATAAATTTTCACTCCAATATGATTTTTTTTACCTTTGGATAAAGTTTCTTTTCTCCATAAAGTAAATTTTTTTTACTTGTTTTTGTTTGCGGATATTTAGTTTTTTTCTGTCACCTATTTGTCCCTCGTGCTGCATAACTATTTGATAATCAATTTGCTTTAAATTCTGTATCGGCAAATAACAAATATGTTCAAAAACATCGCAGTATATAAAACAAGAACACCAGTTAAAAGCTCTTTTAACAAGTGCTCTTGTTTTAATGCTTTAACATCTGTATCAACTTCCATATCAGATAGTCAATTTGCCCCGGGAATGCGGCGGCGACGTTTGCACTAGTAGACCAAAAACCTCTTTTCCAAGGTCATTACAAAGATTTCAGATTTCTTTAATCCGAAATACTCCTTTTAGCGTCACTCGTATTCTCTCAGACGTCATTTTTCCTGCTATCGTGCCTATATATTTGCACTCAATATATTTAGTCTAAATAAGACAGTCGTGAAACCCTGCTCATCTTGCTAAATAGCCTGAGAGCTACTTGGCAATACATATAAGAAACCAAATCTGATGTTATTGAAACATTCTTTACTTATTACAGCAATACTTGCGCTGGTTCAATTTAATACATTTGCTCAGACAGCCGGTTCCAAAAAAGCAATTATAAAAGGCAAAGTAAGGGACGAAAAAGGCTCCGTTGTAAGTTTTGTGACGATTAGGGTGGGAGACACCAATATCGCAACTTTTTCCGAAACGGATGGTAGCTATGTACTTAAAGACGTACCATACGGTGATCAGGATATCGTAATTACTTCCGTTGAAATAAAAGCCAAAACCTCAAAATTTCACGTACACAAACCTTCTCATGAACTCAATCCTGTTGTGATCAGAACCGCGCAGGATCTTAACGAAGTGCAGATCGTTCAAAAAACGGAAAAGAAAGAGCTTGAAACACAAGGATTTGCAGTTGCTATCATTGAAACCAAGGAAGCCTCGCTGAGAAATCTCACCACCAATGAACTATTGGACCGGGCGGTGGGTGTGCGCGTTCGTCAAAACGGAGGGGTTGGGTCTCGTGTGGAATATAATCTTAATGGTATGTCCGGCAGCGCTGTGGGTATGTTCCTCGATGGAATCGAAATTTCTACCTACGGATCTTCATTTAACCTGAACAACATACCGCCGGCCATGATCGAGCGCATCGAGGTATATAAAGGCGTGCTTCCCTCGCATCTTACAGGTGACTATGTCGGTGGAGCTATCAACGTGGTACTGAAAAAAGATGCATCGCAAAACAACATCACGGGTGCCATGTCCTATGGCTCTTTCAACACTTTTCAAGCTGATTTGTCAGGGATATACCGGAACAAAAATTCCGGGTTCACGACCAGAGCATCAGGATTTTATACGTATACTGATAACAGCTATGAGACGTGGGGGAAGTTTTCCAAGTTTGTGCATCCTGACAGAACACTCGAACGCTATTACCGGGCCAAAAGATTCAATAATGCATACAAATCCGTCGGGGCGCGCTTTGAAGTTGGATTTACGAACGTCAAATGGGCGGATCAATTTTTCCTGGGATATAATATTTCTGACACCTATAGTGAAATCCCTCACGGCACTACTATGGCCAGGCCGTACGTAGGCAGATTTGGTGAATATCAGGCACATGTGGCAAGCTTGAACTACAACAAAAATAATTTCCTTGTCAAAGGTTTGGCCATAAATGTAAATGCAGTCAGAAGTTATAGAAGTACCTACGTCCAGGATACTGTTGGCCAGGTTTACAACTGGGACGGAAGGCCGAGAATGCTGATCCGAAATGGAGAAATAATTCCTGTGCCGCCAACTGCGGGTATGGGTCAGCAAGGCGCTAAAAGTATTGTTCAGGTCGATCGGCAAATTACAAATATGCGTACCAATCTTGGGTATACAATTTTTCCCGGCCACAGACTTTCGCTGAATCACAAATTGGAAACAACGGACAGGGATGACAAAGACTTGCTGAATCCGGTAAACAAAGATCTTGTTACGGTAAGTCAGGTAATGAACAACATCTTTGCCGTTAATTATGAAGCTCAGCTACTTAACGATAAGTTAAAGACAAATTTATTAGGTAAATACACAACGAACAGGACCATCCAGACCCGCCCAGAATTAACTGAACAAGACGGTATCAATGTCGTTAACAGGGTAGAAAGAAAAACCGTCAATAATAATAAGGGATATGGTGCTACGGTTTCTTACAATGTATTTTCCAAAATGTATATAATCGGATCGACTCAGAATTCGTATGTAGCAGCGACCGAAAATCAGCTTTACGGAGATCCGGAAAACAATATCCTCGAAAATCAGGAACTGATACCTGAAAAGAATGTGAATTACAATCTTGGTTTCCGGCACGGTCCGATTCAACGGGGTAAACATAAAATTACGCTCTACGCAAGTGCATTCTGGCGAAACGGTTTTAATAAAATATCCCAGCAGGCAGTTGAAAACCAGATCATACCTGGACGAGAAAGTGATGCGGATATTCAGGTAACTAAATTCGTGAATATTGGAAGAACACAGTCCAGGGGTTTTGAAGGGGAGATTATTTATGTGTATGACAACCGCCTGAACGCGCTGTTTAACTTTTCCAAGTTCAATACCTTATTCAAACAAAAATTTGATCAAAAGGGTAATCCACACGATTTATACAATTTACAGCTACCGAATGAGCCGTTTTTTACGATGAATGGTAGTGTTCAATACCGCCTTAACGATAAGTTTCAAAAAAAATCGATTCTTAACCTTTATTATAATACCGGATTCGTAGGTCCATTTGGCACCGTTTGGATGGAATCTGAATGGTTTACTACGCCCACACAATTTTACCATGATATCGGTGCCAGTTACCGTTTTCCTAATGGAAAAATGGTGGCAAGTTTTGATATAAAAAATATCCTGAATGCGGAAATGTATGACAATTTCGGAGTGCAAAAACCGGGAAGATCAATCTCTTTAAAATTAAATTATACAATTAGTAAATTTCTATAACCAATTCCAAGATGAAAAAAATTCTGTTTAAAGCGTTTGTATTGGGTGTTACGTTGGCCTTTGCAGCTTGCAAGGATGACGATGTCTCGACCGAGACTCCGGGTGAAGAAACTCCGGCGGATTCAAGAGAATTCATTTCACTTACTGCTTCTATTCCGGATGAATCAGGAACTGCGGGTAATGGTGGAACAATGGCCTATGCAATTACGCACGCACAAGCAATCGACCCTAATGCTTCGGTAAATATTTACCAAAATGGGTTTGGTTTGAGATCGGCCCGTACTGCCCGTGTGCAGGCTTCCGAAGATGGAAAAGAGCTATATAACATCCAGTATACAGGTGAAGATGGCGGTGTGTTCAACAAATATCTTGTGAAAGGTGCGAAAGATTACCAGGATACAGGAAACGAGCTGGACTTGTCAGATATCGTTGGAACATCTCCGCGCTGGACAAAAGCTGCTGAAAATATCGGAATCGGTGTGCATTTGACAGGCAGCACTACGGTTACGGAAGGTACGGCACCGAACCACGTTTTTAAATATACAAGAGGAAAAGTGAGAATTGCAGTCATTGATCTGAAAGACGCAAGAGTACCTAACTCAACTGAATTTGATTTCCCGTTCCCGGCTGACTTGGAAGCACAGGGATACTCTGTGGGCCGTATCGATGTGCCGGTTTTAAACGAAGCAAAAGACAAGATTTACATTGGTTGCAATGTAAGTAAAATAGATCCTGGCAAATTGTCTTACAACACGGCCGGAAACCCGGTTTGGGCTAATGACGCAGCCGGAAGAACACTTGGAACAACCACGCTTGTAGTGGATTATCCATCATTGCAAAATCCAAAGCTGATCTATTCTACCGTATCAAAAACGAACAATCACTCGTACCGTACCATGACTCAGTATGTGGGTTCAGATGGTAACGTTTATCAGGCAACAGCTACGGGTGGAAAAGATATTTTGCGTATCAATAAAAGCAATGAGTACGATAACGCATACCATTTTAATCTGGATGCAGCTTTGGGTGTTACAGATTCACGTATTCAGGCCTGGAGATATATCAAGGATGGCATCGGCCTTGTTTTGTATAATATAGCAGGTGATGGCGGCTACATTGCTCTGGTTGACCTGAATGCAAAAACGGCTACGAAGATCAGCAACGATTATGAAGCAGGACTGGATTTCGGACAATACCAGAATCTTGCCGTAAGCGGAGATTATATTTATGTACCTCTGACGCCAACAGGTGAAGCGGGAAGATTATATGTGATTAACTGGAAAACAAAAGCTGTAATTAAAGGGATGACGCTGACCGGCCAGTCAGGGTCGAGCTACCTGGGTTCTTACTAAGCGATGCAGGAATACCTAAAATGTTAAAGGATTGGCAATATGGAGATACAGCAACTAATACGCTGTATCTCCTTTTGTCTTTAAAAAAATGAACACCCAACAATTTCTTACTATGAAAAAAATCCTTCTTACGGCATTAATACTTTCCGCATTACAAGCAAATGCGCAGCAACCGGGTTCGTCCAATGCCAACACCCTGATGAACGCCGATTTCTGGAAAACAAAGCCTGATGTGGCTGCTGTTAAAGCCGAAATTGCAAAAGGAAACAGCCCTTCAAGACCGGATGCTGCATCCTGGGATCCAACTGCAAGAGCCATTTTAAGTGGAGCGCCATTCGAGACGATAAAATTTATGGTGGAGCAGGAAGGAAATGGAGTAAAGAAAAAAACGCACCACAGTGCCTCATATCTGCACTGGGCGGCTTCACGGGGTAACGCAGAATTGGTCGGCTACCTGATCGCAAAAGGTTCAGATGTGCATTTGACCGATAGTCATGGTACCAGTGTCATAGGTAACGCAGCTTCCAGTGGAAATCAGGATAAGGGGGTTTATGAAGCCTTATTTAAAGCTGGTGTTTCTCCTAAAACAAAATATGAAAACGGTGCCACAGTACTCATGCTGGGCGTTGCAGCAGATCCGGATCTTACTCTCACAGACTATTTTATTTCAAAAGGACTTTCCCTGTCTGATAAAGATGAATACGGACGCACTGTTACAGACTACGCTGCCAGAACGGGCAATAAAGATATCATCGAGAAGCTGATCAAAAGAGGTGTGAAGCCAACCGGCAACGCTTTATTTTTTGCAGCACAAGGATCCAGAATGTCTGGTAACGGGATCGAAACCTATAAATATCTGGTCGAGACTTTGAAATTAGATCCGAAAACGATCAATAAAGACGGTGCGACGATCCTTCATCAGCTAATTCGCAGACCGAATCCTGAATTGATTGCCTACTTTATTGATAAAGGTGTGGATTTGAATAAAGCTGACAATGAGGGTAATACATTACTTATGCTTGCTTCGGCCGGAAGAGACGTTGAGCTTGTGGAGAAAACGTTATTGCCCAAGGTTAAAAATATCAATGCCGTAAATGAAAAAGGCGAATCTGCTTTAACAAGAGCTATTGCCAGTGGCTCTTCCGAGATTGCTGCACTGCTGCTGAAAAGCGGAGCCGATGTTAGAGTGTTGGACAAAGATGATAATAACCTGGCATACTACTGGTTCGAGTCGTACAGAGAAGGAGGGCCAGGTGCAGGACCCGGCGGCCAGCGTGGACCTGGTGGCCAGGGAGGGAATGGTCGTGACCGTTCGGAACAGGAGTTTGAGAAAAAGCTGGAAATATTAAAAAATGCGGGTCTGGATGTTTCGGCTCCCCAGAAAAATGGAAATACCTTATTTCATTTGGCGGTAGCAAAAGAAAATGTGAAACTGTTCGAGAAGGCAAAGACACTTGGAGTTAATATCAATGCGCAGGATAAAGAAGGAGCTACTCCTTTGCATAAGGCTGCTTTGGTGGCTAAGGATGATAAAATTCTTAAAAAGCTTATATCGTTGGGAGCACAAAAGGAGCTTAAAACTGAATTCGGCGAAACAGCTTTTGATCTTGCCAGGGAAAATAATTTCCTGGCAGATAATAAGGTGACACTGGATTTTCTAAAATAAAGCACTGGTTTCGCCGCATTTGTAGCTGGTTCACAGTCTTATGCGGCGGAATCCGTGTATTGGTAACACTAATAAAACGAATCGATGAGCCATTCTTTTAAACTTCTTTTTTTAGCAATTTTTTTCTTTTTCACATCTTATTCTTTTGGCCAGACCAGCAAATTCAAATGTATGGTACAAATGAATAACTATCAGGGAGAAGCAGCTTACGTGGTGATCTCTTTAATAAATCCAAAAGGTGCTTACGATAAAACACTATATGTATTGGGATCTGACAAGCAGTGGTATAACACGGTAAAGGAATGGCACAAGTATCAGACGAAAGCCAAGGCCAAGATCAGTGCGATTACAGGTGCGTCGGTTCCCGGAGGGGATCGCGCTGTACATGTAATTGAGGTTGAGGATGCTAAGATCGGAAAAGGGTATAAGCTACGGTTCGAGTCGGCCGTAGAAGAACAGAAATATCATGTTGCAGATGTCGAGATTCCATTAACAACAGAAGGCTTGGCAGAACGGGTCAATGGCAGCGGATATATCCGTTTTGTGAGACTTAGTAAAGTGCAATAGATAATGGAAATTCAGGAAAGCTGATTACTCGGAATAACTATTTGCGAAGGCTTGAAATTTAGTTGATATACTAATTTCAAGCCTTTTTTTTGTCATTTTCGTTATTTTGCAAAAAGATTCTTTTCAACGGTTTTAATCGGATATCTAAAACCTAAGGATAAGATTTTACTTGAAAAATTAAGGTAGTTTTGCTTCTGCAAAATAATCAGGAAATGATGATATGGATATCGGCAAGGAGCTTTTATTCTTTTTTAGTGCTTTAGGCGCTTTTAACGGACTTTTACTGGGTATCTATTTCTTCTTTTTTACGAGGAAAAAGTACCTGGTAAACTATCTTCTGGGTGCCCTGCTTCTGGCGTTAAGCATTCGTATTGGTAAATCTGTATTTTTGTATTTTGATGGTCAGCTTCCAAAAATATACTTACAAATAGGTCTCTCGGCTTGTTTTTTCATAGGTCCGATTTTGTATTTTTTCGTGAAGGCGGCAGTCACTCCCGTTGAAAAAATGCCACGTTCATGGTCTTGGACACTTATCGTTTTGTTATTCGCTTCGATCATTATGGTGTAAGTTTTCCTTATGCAGATTATCCTGTACTCTGGAATAAATATGTTGCAAGAATCATTTATTCCCAATGGGCTGTTGGTTTATTCGCTGCGGGTATTGTTGCTAAGGATATACTGAAAAAACTTTTTGCCCGCTCCTGCAAAATGAAAGCGGCAGAATTGTGGATTTCTGTAATCTGGATGGCGAATGTCCTTATCTTTCTTCTTTATTTTTCCGCGTTGATCAGAGCGCCCTTCGCGCCGTACATAAGTGGATCGATTGCTTTTTCACTAATGCTGTACCTGATTGGTTCCATACTTTTTTATAGAAATAAAACAGATGAGCTTTTCCTCATAAATCCGGCCAGATCAACTGCCAGAAGACTTAGTGAACCGGATTCAAAATTATGGCTTGAAAAGCTCGACCGTATAATGCGTGAAAAATCGGTTTTTACCAATCCGGACCTGAAATTGGTAGATTTGTCAAAAGAGATTCAGATTTCTGCGCATCAGCTCTCTCAACTTTTGAATGATGAATTAGGGAAAAATTTTACAACTTATATAAACGAGTTTCGTATCGAAGAAGCATGCAGGATTCTTTCGGCTGACTATCTCTTTACTCTTGAATCGGTCGGGTATGAAGTTGGTTTTAATTCTAAATCTACATTCTTTTCTGCATTCAAGAAATTTAAAGGCACAACACCTGCCGCATATCAACAAAGCCAAATGACAGCCCTGGGCCTCAAAAAGAGTGTTAATTTATAAATTGGTACTACGGAATCTCTTTTCCTAAACTCCGCATTCTGATTTGTGATGGATTTTTGTGCAAACAAATCCAACGTATATCATTTATGAAATTTGCACATCTGCTGCTCGGCATATTAATGCAGGGAATCACGTTCTCTCGTACCTACGCACAGCAACATTACACGATCACGGGAAAAGTTACCGATGCTAACAATGCACCACTCCCGGTTACAGCAAGATTATTATCTGTGCAGGATTCCAGTCTGATTACGGGTGCAGTCTTCGAAGACGGGAATATTCTGATCCCTTCAATTAATCATCAACAGGTTTTATTAAAACTGACGATGTTATCATTTTCAGACACCCTCTTTTTAGTAAAAGACACAGGAGAACCAATAATTAATTTGGGTACGATTGTGATGAAAGACCAAAATCAGACCTTCAGTGAAGTCAAAATTACCGGTCAGCTACCATTGATTAAAAATGGAAAGGACGGGAGCATCGAAATTCAGGTGCAGGGGACTTTACTCGCTGGCAGCAGCTCGGTTATGGAGCTGCTTGAACGTTCACCTGGCTTGTCTGTTAGTGAAGGGAGAATATCGTTTATCGGAAAAGGAGAAGCTGTTATATTTCTCAACGGGCGTCCGATAGCAGCGGAACAGCTGTCGGCCATCGCCGTAAATCAAATTTTAAAGGTAGAAATCCTTTCTAATCCTTCCTCCAGATATGATGCTGAGGGAAAGGCAGTAATTAATATAATTACAAAAAATCATGAGAAGCCGGGATTGCTAGGTTCGTTTACACAACAATATTCATATTCTGATTTTGCCGGCGGAGAGCGGAATACACTTGCTGACTTGAATTATGTGAAAAATAAACTCTCGTTTGCAGGAAACTTTGGACTATTGGCAGGCAACAACCGGGAGATTTTATATACCACCAGAACACGACCGGCGGTATCAGATTATTTGCGTTCTGAATTGAAGACGGATTGGCAGCGCAAATACGAAAATTTTTGGAATGTAGGTCTAGGAGCACAGTACGACGTTAGTGAGCGGACTAATTTTTCGTTTAGTTTCAGAGGCAACACGGATAATCAGGGAGGCAGTCAGGACAGTGAAAATGAACTGACGACTTTGTCAGAAAGCAGTTTATACAAAAGTTATATCGCTAAGGATGAGAAGCGACAGAACCGGTCTTTTATTCTTAATTATAACAGTCTTCTCGACACGATTGGCTCCGCTATTTTTATCGGAAGTCAGTACACGCGCTACCAAACTGGCACAAATGATGTTATTCATGAAAATAATCAGGTTGGTGATCATACCACTTCTAAGCTTATAAAAAACGAAGTGTTGCAGGATATCAGGATTTCCAGTACGCAGGCCGACTACACTCAAATGTTACAAAAAGGAAACAAACTGGAAGCAGGAGTGAAGTTCAGTTATGCCGAAAATACATCCGGGACAGATTTTCTGATTGGAACCACGGAAAACGAATTTCAATCAGATGATGAGCTTTCAAGTAAATTTAAATACGCGGAGTTGTTACCGGCAGGTTACTTGAATTACAGCACTGCAATAGGGAAGAATCTCAGTTTGTCAATTGGACTACGCGGCGAGTGGACACAGTATCGGCTAAATACCACCGCCGGAAAAGGTCAGCAAATCAGATCTGATTACTTTAATCTGTTTCCGAATATTCTTTTTAACAGGATAATTTCTGACCGTTTTAAAGTTCGGGCTTCCTATGTGTCCAAGATCAGCCGGCCGCGGTATCAGGCACTCAACCCGTTCGTTATTTACCAGGATCCTTTCACAACGATTGAAGGAAACCCGAATCTAAAACCGGAAAAAATCCATGCTTTTGAATTTGGAGCAAATTACGGGCAGCTCGATTTCCGGACAGGGTTCAATTATACACGGGATCCTCTAAGTGCTGCTGCATTGCGGGGAAGCAAACCAAACAGTTATGTCCTGAAAGGGATTAATCTGCAAAAGGATTACACCTGGCTTGTCTCACTGTCCTACGCGACCAACATTAGCTGGTGGAACACTACAAACACTATCACGCTCACGCATAGTAAATCTGTGGATAATCAGTACGATTTTGCCTTTGTGAAACCGCGGCCTCAGGTTTATCTGTATAGCAGCAACAACTTTAATGTTCGGAATCTGTTCAAAATCCAATTGCTGGCCTGGTATCTTGGAGATCGGTATTATGGGCTTTATTATAACAAAAGCCGGGCAACCGTGACTCTCGGACTGGAAAAGGTTTTGTTGAAAAATACTTTGACTTTAAGGTTTACTGCAAACGATATCTTTCATCAGACAAATACATCCGGAACCTATTCGGTGGGTCAAACCGATATCTTTTTTGACAGGACTTATTCCACCAACTATTTCAGATTGAGCGCAACTTTTCGCTTGGGTCAACCGGCAAAATCCAGGGTGAACACGAAATCTACCGGAGAAAGTGAGAATAACAGGGCGCGTTGAAATTAGTTTAGAATAATTGTCAGGAGGATCGACAGCCTTTGCATATGATAAATTGCCGCGCATAAATTGTGAACTAATAAATAACTATATATCTTTAAATTATGCTTTCACTAGGTGAATAATCTCAACGGATAAGTTTAATTTCTTCAACTCAGGGGCGAATGCCTTTGACATACCGTTGAAATCCCATGACTTTTGCAAAAATAATTCCGACGCTCTTGTCTGTTATTATTGTAGTCTTTTTTCTGAGCTTTATAATTCACTTTTCAACCGGAATTCCGCAAGCCGACGACTTTCCCATGATGTTCCAGTTCCTGGATAATTGGGAAATTGCTGAAACGGTCCGCCAAAAATACCAGCTACTTACCGAGCAATTCCTTGACCACAGAATGTTGGCAATGAAGCTTACGGTGTTGCTGGTTAAAGCTGTCTTCGGGAAAATGAGTATTAATGCCGTTAATACCGTAGGTATTTTAATCTGGCTTGCCACTATCAGTCTGTTGTTCAGAGCTTTTACCGTTTCTGGAAATTCGCTTTTGAATTTTATCCCGGTGCTTTTTCTGACACTTCATCCGGGATTTGGTTTTGATGGGTTATTCTGGGCGGCGACCTGGATGGCTTTTCCCTGGGCAATTTTTTTTAGTATCGGCTGCTTCTATTTCCTTGCTTTTAACGATGGCCGGAAATTTTACATCTTTGCTTTATGCCTATCTGTTTTGGCGATGTTTTCTCATGGAAATGGCATTTTATGCTGTATGGTCGGCCTGTTAATCCTGATTTTACAGAAAAAATACCGACCTGCTTTAACATGGTTCTGTTTGTCGGCGGCGGGGCTTTTTTTGTTTTTTTACCAATATAAATCCGGAGGCACCAGTGAGGAGTCGCCCATCCGAAATCTTTTCGAAAGGCCTTTTTATGTGTTCAGTTCCATCGGCGCGTTTACTGGCGGATCGGTTTATTTTCCAAATGTTGAAGTAAATGTCTTGTCTCCCGATTATTTTCCGGCAATTATTTTCGGGTTAGTATTGTCCGTTTTTATTTTGACTGTTACACTTTCAATATGTCTGGAATGGGCTGGCTTCCCATCTGATTTCGGGCCAAGACTTTTGCGCACTAAATTAGCTTTGTTTCTATGCGCAACGGGACTTTTTATAGTCTCGACTGCAATTATGATGAGCTGTGTCAGAACAAATACAAATGTAATTCACGGATTTGCAGCCCGGTATCATTTTTATTCGGCCTTGTTAATTTCGGTATTTTATATGTTCATTGTTCTGATTTTGTCAAACGCAAAATTCAAGACCCGGTTTGCTATTTTCGGAATTGTGGCAGGTTTTGTCTATTGGGCTGGTCAGTATTGGTACCAAACTGCCGAAATTGCCGATTACGTCCGAATTTTTGAATCAGGATTATATAATTCAAAAACAAGCGGAAGCTGGGTTTTGTATAAAGACGCCCGTTTTTGGGAGCGTGGACTTGACCAGTATTCGAATGAAAAAATATGGACCGGACGCTCTGACAATTATCGATTTCCAGCTGTCGGGCTAAACCCGGATTCGAGCGTCAGTTTCATCGGTTTGTCCGAACTTCCGGAAGGCCACTGTATCCTCATTTCTGATCATAAAGACAATTTTACAATTCGTGTGAAAGGAAGCACATTTCAGATTCCGGCCATTTCCAGGATTACAGATGGTGTTTATGTTAATCTTGTTTCACGACAAAAATCGTTTCTTTATCCGCTGCGCCATGAGCGAATGGGGCTGAGGCAATTTGTCAAAAACCGGATTTATTATAAATCTGATATCAGGATCGATTTGAAAAAGAAATGGTTTGCTCCGGGAATATATTGCCTCAGTATTCTAATTATAAAAGGCGGACGAAAATGGATGATCAATACGGAAAAAATGGTGAAAATTGATCAGTATCCATACGAGATTTAGTTAAACCGACCAGATGATGATCTATCAAAGATTTATCACCGACGCTTTACATATATTTCAATAATTTCCTGGTTAATATTCAGGCTATCAATCTTTTCAATTCCGGTTTGGATAAGTGTATCGTTGCTGATGCGAAGCTTAAAACTAAAATCTTTATTCTCCCACCCGCGATAGTTACAATAGTCCAAATGTTCGGAATAGTCTTGTCCATTTAATTTATAAGTTCCTGCGCCCGCGTCAAATACAGCAGAATCACCTTTCGCACCGTTGGTGTCATGTTTGAAAAAAGCAAAGGTATCTTCATTGAAAATTTTGATCATTTCCTGATTTCTGACTGGGAAAGTTGCGGTAGTGTCCTTACCCGTAATAATTTTACTTGATACCAGTTTCCATGTTCCCAGAATTGGCGCCGGCGAATTTTGCAGGGAGCTGTTTTTCTGGTTACAACTGATCAAAGCAATAATTATAAGTGCAGAAATTACTTTCATTCTCATGGAGTTCGGGTTTAGTATTGGATTAATTGTTTCTGGCCTGTTTTTACAAAGTTATAATCCTTTTTAATTATGTCATTATCAGTCTGGAATATCCTGGTTTTTATCGTTTTTTATTCAGGGCCAGACGTCCTTAAATTTGTTAAAAACGGAATCAAAGCAAGTATTTTCACGATCACATGGTGTTTATCTAATCATGCGTATTTTTCAAGTATCAGAAGTATGAATTCTCAACCAACTGCCTGCAATATGAATAAAATTAAGATAATCTTGAATCTCCATTTTGTTAAGAGACTAGTAGTTCTCAGTGTATTGATTTTCATATCCTTGGCCTCCGCATACAGAAAAATAACCTGGGTCGCTATTGGAGATTCGATTACCTATCTAAATGACCATCAGGATGAAACAGGCAACCGGATAACAAAGGGTTATATGACGCTGATAACAGAGAAATATAAAAATATTGAATATATCAATCAGGGACACAATGGTTGGACTTCGATCAATATCGCGGATAAAATAGAATCGATCGGTTTGGTCAGGGCTGATATTTATACGGTATTTCTGGGTACGAACGACTGGTGGCAGGGAAAAACGTTAGGCACAATTTCGGATTACAGCAATAATACAGGTTCCGGTACGGTTTACGGAGCGTTTCGAATGATCAATAACAATCTCAGGCAGCTCAATAAAAAAGCACAGATTATCCTGATCACGCCTATGCAGCGAGGAGATTTTGTTTATATCAATAACGCGAAAAACAATGCTTATGGCTCATACAGGACCAAAAAGGAGCAGGAACTTGAAAAGTTTGCCAATGCGGTGCTGGAAATTGGGAAGTTGGAAAACTATCCTGTCGTTGATTTATATCACGACAGCGGAATGACGCCGGAAAATATGGTAAACTTCAAACGGCTTAAAGATCCTCAAACCGGTGCGTATCAGAACTATACCTATCCAGGCTATACGGCAGTTCCATACAACCCGGAAACCGACGAATATCCTTATCCTGCCGAAGCAATCAATATGACTTACGACGGACTGCATCCTTCGGACAAAGGATATGAGATCATTGCGAAAATGCTGATTGAAAAGTGGAAAGGTTTGAGGTAGCAACTGCTGATTGTTTTTGAAAGAACGTTTTAGACCAGGCGTGCATATATGTAAAAGCCCTGACTGTCAGATTTGCAGTCAGGGCTTTTTATTTCAGGACTTCATTTTTCTAATAATATTGAAGGTCCAGAACGATCGGACTATCAGTTTCTTCAACACCATCAACATTTATATATCCTCTGGTGATGGTTATTTTTTTCGGGTAGCCGTTTGCAAGATATTCGTATACATAAGTTGATTTCACGCCTACGTTATTCTTGTTATAAACAGTTTCCTGCAAAGGATTATTGGGACTTACAGCGTAGTTTGTAAAACTTCCTTCCCAATCGATTCCAAGGTCAAAAAATGGATTGGGATGCGTATCATATGTGAATTCTACCTTATCGGTTTTCGCAGACTGTGATTTAAGAACTTTATAAGTTTGGGAAACATTATTCTCGCCATTTCTTACGTACGTGATAGCGTAGGCGTCAGCGTTGGATGGTGTCGCAACTTCCTCAACAATAAATCCTGCTTTGTTAAACTTGTACGTTTTGTTCGTTGTGGCTGAGGTTAAAAAATTCTGTTCCGCTACATCACGCGTTGAATCCGTTTTGGCAGCAGCATATTGTAAGGTTAGCCGTGGATCCTGCTTTTCTGAAACAAATTCAGTTTCCGGAGTGATCTGAGCTACCAGTATTTCGGCTTTCTGAGGTTCGGCACCATTTCTAGTAAAAATACCTGTCTGGAAAAATCTTGGTTTAGAAAAGGCAACATATTTTTTATAACCGCTCAGATACCCTCTTGAATATGAATATTCAATAAGCAATTTTCCGTTAAATGTCACACTTTTCAGCTTGACACCCACAGTATCAGTGCCAAACGGTGATTGATGTTTGATGGCAACTACCGGATCAGGTTCATTTGCGTTAGAGTTGCATGAGATTGCGGCCAGTAGTACTGCTAAATAGAAGAAATTTTTCATGCTTGGTTTTGTTTTCGATTATCCTTGTAAAAATTATCTTATTAAACTTAGGTGAACTGCATTAATTGTAAGTTTCTTTCAAGTTAAATTTTAAGTAGGAAGGTCAATCACTGAAACTGGCGCATTACTGGTAAGAACGCAAAAGTTGTATGCAAATAGCTAAAATAATTCTACTTGTCATAATTATTTGTTCTACATTTTAAATTCCTGCTGGTTTAAATGTGTTTGGAACAAAATTTTAGTGCGTAGAAGAGGGATTATTCCCATATTCTACCAGTCGATTTAAGCGTATTAATAGATTCTGCCTATTGCATCATAAAATTAATCGATTGTTATTATTTTTTTGAATATTATAACTTTATTGGTCAGCACTAGTTAAGTGGTGCGTCCAAGTGTTTGTTTAATCATGAACTAATTAAAATGGAAAAAGAATCAAACGACATCGGCAAATGCCCGTTTCACAATGGCACTATGCAGCACAATGTTGGTGGTGGCGGAACGAGGAACCGTGATTGGTGGCCTAACCAGTTAAAACTCAATATCCTGCGTCAGCATTCTTCTTTGTCCAATCCATTGGAGGATTTCAATTATGCGGAAGCCTTTAAAAGTCTTGACCTGGAAGCCGTTAAACAAGATCTGCATGCCCTGATGACAGATTCTCAGGACTGGTGGCCCGCTGATTTCGGGCATTACGGTCCATTGTTTATCCGGATGGCATGGCACAGTGCCGGTACCTATCGGGTAGGTGACGGTCGTGGCGGCGCCGGTTCTGGACAGCAACGTTTTGCACCCTTGAACAGCTGGCCGGACAACGTCAGCCTTGATAAAGCACGCAGACTTCTTTGGCCGATCAAGCAGAAATATGGCCGTAAAATTTCATGGGCCGACTTGTTAATACTTACCGGTAATATTGCCCTGGAATCTATGGGCTTCAAAACATTTGGTTTCGCGGGCGGGCGTGCTGACGTCTGGGAGCCGGACGAAGATGTTTATTGGGGATCTGAAACGACCTGGCTGGGCAACGATCATCGCTATGCGGACGGTTCGCCCGGGGTTGACGCTAACGGTGTACTGGTTTCGGATGAAGATCCCGGACGTAAAATTCATTCCCGTAACCTTGAAAAGCCACTTGGTGCGGCGCACATGGGGCTTATTTATGTAAATCCTGAGGGCCCGGATGGTAATCCGGATCCGATTGCGTCGGCAAGGGACATTCGTGAAACGTTCGGCCGCATGGCTATGAATGATGAGGAAACTGTTGCACTGATTGCAGGTGGACATAGTTTTGGTAAGACACACGGCGCGGCTCCGTCTGATCATGTCGGAAAAGAACCTGAAGCCGCTGACGTGGAATCGCAGGGACTTGGATGGAGCAACAGTTATGGTTCTGGAAATGGCGCGGATACGATCACCAGTGGACTTGAAGTGATATGGACCACAACGCCAACGCAATGGAGCAATAATTTCTTTGAAAACCTTTTTAGTTTTGAATGGGAACTAACTAAAAGTCCGGCTGGCGCACATCAGTGGGTAGCGAAAGATGCAGGAAATATTATTCCGGATGCCTATGACAGTTCAAAAAAACATGCACCGACCATGCTTACAACGGATCTTGCATTGAAGTTTGATCCTGCTTATGAGAAAATATCGCGCCGGTTTTTAGAAAATCCTGATCAGTTCGCTGATGCTTTTGCTCGTGCCTGGTTCAAGCTAACCCATCGTGATATGGGGCCTCGTGAACGGTATCTGGGGCCGGATGTGCCAGCGGAAGAATTAATCTGGCAAGATCCTATTCCTGCGGTAAATCATCCTTTGGCAGATGAAAGTGATTTTGCAGCGTTAAAAAATAATATTCTGGCATCAGGATTAACAGTATCCGAACTGGTTTCTACGGCATGGGCTTCTGCTTCCACTTTCCGTGGTTCTGATAAAAGAGGTGGTGCGAATGGTGCACGTATCCGACTTGCACCTCAAAAGGATTGGAAAGTAAATAATCCTGTGCAGCTGAAAAAGGTTTTAGGTATCCTGGAAGGTATCCAAAATGAATTCAACAGCACTAATGCGTCTGGCAAAAAGATTTCACTGGCAGATTTAATTGTACTGGCAGGAACTGCTGCTGTCGAAAAAGCAGCGCAAGATGCTGGTCATTCAGTCAGCGTTCCATTTAAACCGGGTCGTATGGATGCTTCACAGGAGCAGACAGACGTTGAATCCGTAGCTTATCTTGAACCTGCTGCCGACGGTTTCCGTAATTACAGAAACACAAGGTTATCCGTGTCCACTGAGGAATTGCTGATTGATAAGGCCCAGTTGCTGACACTTACAGCGCCGGAGCTAACCGTGTTAGTGGGTGGACTACGTGTTTTGGCTGCGAACTTTGATGGATCGAAAAACGGTGTTTTCACAAATCGTCCAGGTCAGCTCACCAGCGATTTCTTTGTGAATCTGCTCGATATGAACACAGCATGGAAAGCCATATCCGAAGATAAAGAACTTTATCTGGGAAGTGACCGCGCGACTGGTCAGCCAAAATGGACAGCGAGTCGTGCCGATCTTGTTTTTGGCTCGAATTCTGAGCTGCGTGCTGTTGCAGAAGTTTATGGAAGCAGCGATGCCCAGGATAAATTTGTTAAAGATTTCGTGAAAGCCTGGGATAAGGTGATGAATCTTGACCGGTTTGATCTGGTATAATGTTAAAGCGAGAAACCCCTCTTATCATCACTATCGGTAAGAGGGGTTTTCATTTGAAGTTATTGAATAATTTTGCCGTTGACTTTGACATTGGTAAGTGAAAAATCTTTTACTACCTTTTTATCGTATGAGCCATTTTTTGCAGTAATGTTCAGATTATCAAACCTGAATTTTGAAAGTTTGTCATATTCTCCCGGGCTCACGTCGAAAAATACCTCACATTTTAAATTGATATTTTTAAGACTGATGTTGTCGCAAAACGAAAGCGGAACATCTTTTCTGCCTTTCAAATCAAAGAACTGCTTCCATGGTTTTACGTAAATTAAACTGTAAGCATACCCGTCAATATTTTCAACACTGACAAATTCATATTTCTGAGGCGTATCAGGTCTCATTTTGAGCCAGAGAACACGCATTGCATTGGTGATATGACAATTGCGCATAACGATATTTTTGTTGTGTATAGCTTCGCTTCCGCAAGTCAGAGCTGCATGGCAGAAGCCGAAATCACAATCTTCGATTATAATATTGGTATTGCTACCATTTCCCGGATCTTTATCGGCATAAGGGCCTTTGCCACCTTTTAACGCAATAGCATCATCATTCACAGCCAGATAGCAGCCTTTGATCAGCACATTATTGCACACATCCAGATCAATTGCGTCTGTGCTTGGTGCCTTAATAGGTTCGTGAGGCGCTGTAATATGCACATTCAGGATTTTAATATTGTTGCACTGATAATAATGGCTCGTCCAAAAACCGGAATTTTTCAACCTGACGTCCTGTATCTGCACGTCATTACTTTTCCAGATAAATACTAAACGGGGACGAGATACTTCAAGATTGGTACAATTGGGATTTTCTTTTCTTCGTTGCCAAAACGCTTTCCAATAATTTAATCCGTTACCGTCAATCGTTCCCTTGCCTGAAATCGTAAAACCATTAACGCCGTATGCATTCACCAGTGCCGGAAAATAATCCAGGCTTTGTCCTTCCATTCTTGAAGGCATAATCGGATAATCGGCGATTTTATCGGAACCTTTTAGCGCTGCGCCTTCTGCAATATACAGGTGGGTTTTAGGTTTAAAAAACAAAGCACCGCTCAGAAATATACCTTTGGGAATAACAATCACTCCGCCACCTTGCTGACTGGCCTGATCGATAATATTTTGAATTACAGCTGTTTGAACTACTGTACTATCCATTTTTGCGCCATGATCTGTGATGATAAATTGTTTCCCCAGATCTTTCAGCATAACCTTGGAACTGTCAGAAAACCAATTCGGTATTTTGCTCCCATCAGGAAAATTCTCAGATCTTCCAGTCTGCGCTATGCTTGAAGATAGGGTAAAGAAAAAACTTAGAAGAAGTAAACATGATTTTATCATAACATAAATTGTGGTTTGATAGCAGTTCCAAATTGCAATTATTTTTTGAATTAATACAGTAAATGGAAGTGTTAACCCCCGATGGATTGGTTAACGGTTGATACCTGTGATTTAAATATGTAGTGTACTTTCTTTAAGTAACAAGTAATTAATGTATTAGCTTAAATCCATGTAAAACCTGGAAGTTTTCTTATCGTATTATTACGATAAGAAATTATTATCTTAACTTTGGGTTATGGGAGTTACAAAAACACAAGTTTTCACAGCCAAGCAGAACCGGATTGCAGATTTGGCAAAAGCATTCGCACATCCTGCCCGGGTTACAATCATTCAACATTTGTTAAAGGAAAAGTCATGCGTGTGTGGTGATTTGGTTGATGTGTTGCCGCTTGCTCAGGCAACCGTTTCGCAACATTTAAAGGAACTGAAACAGATTGGAATCCTTCGTGGTGAAATTAATCCACCTCGTGTTTGCTATTGTATCAACGAGGTAGTATGGCGGGAAGCAAAAGCAATTTTTGCTGGGATTTTCGAAGAAGAAGTGAAGCCTGACTGCTGTTAAGGAGTTAACCAGCAATTAATTTTATTGTTAAATTAAATCGTAATATCGCAATGAACAGATCAGACTCAGTCAATTGGAAAAACTTTAAAAGTTTACTTTTGGAAAATCCGGAAAAGGCGCTGCAATTTCAATATGGAGAGGGAGAATTTGTCGACGCTTCATACCATATTACTGAGATCAAGCAGGCGCCTGTCGTATCTGTGGATTGTGGAGGCGTAATGAAAAGCTGGACAGAAATTATTTTGCAACTTTGGGAGCCGCCGATTGTGGAGACGGAGCGTGCTATGAAAGTAAGTAAGGCGCTTTCCATTGTCGATGTTGTCGAAAGATTGCTCCCTCTTAATCCTTTAGGTACTGTTAAAATTGAGTTTGGAAACTCAAAATTTGACACCCGACAAATGTATCCATCCGATTTTATTTCAACAGCGGATTCCTTCACGGTCAATTTGGTCGCAGATTATACACAATGCAAAGCACTGACAAGAGGTGAGAGCTGCGGTACGGTAGGTTCAAGCCAGACATGTTGTAAATAAATATAGCGACAGCCCAATGATTGCAATAAGAAATCTTGTTAACACGGACTGGGCAGCGGTTCGTGAAATATATGCGCAAGGAATTGCAACCGGCGATGCAACACTGGAAACCGCTGCGCCCGAATGGGAAATATGGGACAGATCACATACGGCGGCACTTCGTTACGTTGCTATCTCCGAAACGGGCGAGATTGCAGGCTGGACAGCGTTAACGCCTGTTTCCGGAAGATGCGTTTACGCCGGCGTCGCTGAGGTAAGTGTTTATGTTGCTGCCGAATACAGAGGAATGCGAGTAGGAGATGCCCTTCTCAAACACCTCATTGCCGAAAGCGAAAAGAGTGGATACTGGACTCTTCAGGCTGGGATTTTTAACGAAAATAATGCAAGTATGAAACTGCATCAAACCAATGGATTTCGTGTGATCGGCTATCGTGAAAATATTGGAAAAATGAACGGAATCTGGCGAAGCGTTAATTTGCTTGAAAGAAGGAGTAAGATAACCGGAATCAATTAATTAGATGCAAAAAATAGTAGTGCTCTGTACGGGTAACAGTTGCCGGAGCCAGATAGCGGAAGGTTACCTGCGGAATTTGCCGGGAGCCGTGCGGCAGTATATAGTGCAGGGGTGGAGACTCATGGTGTTAATCCAAGAGCTGTTTCAATAATGGAAGAAGATGGAATTGATTAAGAGTTATTGTGAAGAATTTGTAATGACTAACTTGTAATTTCAAATCGGAAACAACCAATCTTGATGTTCGTTTGCCATGAAAATATTTGATCTTATAATTATCGGCGGTGGACAAAGTGCTTTGGCATGTGCCTATTACCTTCGGCGCACATCGATAAAATATCTTATCCTGGACGACCAGCAGCATAGTGGAGGAGCATGGCAACACGTATGGGATTCTTTGACACTGTTTTCTCCTGCTGAGCAAAGTTCGCTGCCCGGCTGGATGATGCCTAAATCTGAAAACGACTTCCCGGAAAAACAGGAGGTGCTTCAATATTTAATGTCTTATAAGAATCGATATGGTATTGAAATACAGTATAATGTAAAGATTCTCAAGGTTGAAAAGCATGAAGGTATTTTCACATTAAGTTCAGATAAAGACATATTCAGGTGTAAAACCGTAGTCTCGGCAACGGGTAGTTTTCAAAAGCCTTTCATACCAAAAGTCACTGGCCGTACATTATATAAAGGTCAACAGCTGCATTCATCGGAGTATAGAAATCCGAACCTTTTTGGGGGCAAAAGGGTGCTTATCGTCGGTGCCGGAAATTCCGGTGCGCAGATTTTGTCCGAAATCTCGAAAGTGGCCGAGACGGCATGGACATCGAAGAATCCGCCCGAATTTTTTCCGGATGATGTCGATGGAAGAGTATTGTTTGATGTTGCGTCTGCCAGATATTATGCGATGAAAAAAGGAAAAGATTTTGATGCAGGACCGTATTCCGTTGGAAGCATTGTCATGGTTCCATCGGTTCAGGAAGCACGAGAACGCGGTATACTTGTGCCGCGGGAATCATTAAAGGCATTGTCTGAAGACGGCGTGATATGGGCAGATGAAAGCCGTGAGCATTTTGACGTAATTATCTGGTGCACGGGATTTAATTTCGCCACGGATCACCTGAAAGGTCTTGGTATTCTGAATGAAAACGGTAGTATAGATTGCGACGGAACAAAATCAAAAGAAATCAAAGGGCTCTGGCTGGTTGGTTATGGGAGTTTTACTGGTTTTGCTTCTGCCACTTTGATCGGAGTAGGACGGTCCGCGCGACAAACCGTCGATGAATTGATGGAATACTTGAAACTTACCTGATCCTTTTCAAACCAGATTTGAGCCATTTTGGAATTAAGCAGGATATCCTTTGAAATTTAACTCTGGTGAAAATAACGATAAATTTTTATTAATTTTAACTATATTAGCCTGGTAAATAAACTATTAGCGCTATGATAGATAAAATAATGAAGTGGTTTTTGTTTGTTCTTCTCTCTCCGTTCTACGTTTCTACGAAGTGGTGGGCTACCGTCAAAAATGATGCGCAAAAGATGAAATAATATGTTTTAAGAATTCAGGATACTCATGCCTGCGCATTTCTGACTGCCCCAAAAAGTAATGTACCAATCAGGTTTAAAATGAAAAGTGAAAAGGTTTTCAAGTATAAAAATGTGTTCGTTCTGGCAACGGTCGTTGGCTTCCTGAGCGGGCTGATTCTCTACTCGCTACGGGGAGAATGGCTTTCTGTCGTTTTTTCTACTGTCGGAGCACTGATGATGCTTTATCATTTTATTTATTTAAAAGAGCATCGGCAAAATCACAATAATTCTCACTTGAAGTTCTAGTTTTTTTGCCGGCATAGATAGTTAATTTCTGGTTGTAAGACTGCAATTAGTTTAGGTGCGTGTACTCCTGAAATAAAAAAAGCAAAGCCAGTTAGGGTTAAACCTTAACCAAAACGGACTTTACTTTCTTTCAAACTTGCTATATTAGGAATGCCGTCACAAAGATTAAGCTTCCATATATCTACAAATTCTTAAAGGATTAGCTGACTGGTACTTCCTGCGCCGGAACGTTTGTTGCCGGATTTTTTGGTAAAGTAACAATCAAAACACCATCAACATAGGTTGCGCCAATATTGTCCGTCAACACTTTACCGTTCAACTGAAACGATCGCTCGAAAGAGCCTGGTTCGTATTCTTTATAACTGAAATGGCTTTCGTTTTCCGGGTTTTGAGGAGCTGTATATGAAATAGTTAAGACGTCGTCACTGGCCGAAATTTTGAAATTGCTTTTATTCAATCCCGCAGCATAGAGTGAAATAATAAATGAGGAATCGTTTTCCTGGATATTAGCTGCTTTCCGGTTTGCAAACGGTCCGCTGAAAATTTTGTCAAAACGTCCTTTACGACCGAAATGTTCTGCCAGTCTGCTTTTGAAAGAGTTACCACATCCGTGGCCTTGATATCTGAATCCTTGTTCGCTTTGCGAATCTGTTTTTGTGTGATTATACATGATTTTAAATTTAATCTGAATGAAATATTTGGGTTTTAAATTACTGCTGCCGTTAGTTGATAGGAACAATGGTAGCAGGTTTTTGAAATGCAGGTGAAGCCATTACCGGCTGGCTTGCCATTGCATAGCGACTGTCAAGCGGCGAAATTCCGTGATGGGAAATCTGGACTTGATATTGTTCTGATTGTTCAAATCTGTTGTCGAACAGAAGGCGTTTTACCAACATTACTGCTCCTGCGACAAACAACATTCCTAATAATAATTTGAATAAAGTAGTAATGATCAAAGCCGCCAGGCCAACGATTACTGTCGCGCCGATAAGTCGCGGAAATATAAAACGAGCTTTATTTTTCATGATTTACATTAATTGATTTTAAACTGACTGATTTACTGTTATTGATTTTTAGGGTAGACGGGATGCGGTTAATTTTACTTTACGTTCCGCTGAATATTTTCTAAAAAAGCAGAGTACGCTTGCCAGGACGGGAAAAGTTCGCTTTATTTGTAAAGAATCTAAATAGCGAATTGCTTCATGATACAAACCCTCAAAAAGTCAGTAATGTGGATTTTAATTACTCTGGCAGCCATGTTGGTAACCGGAATTTTATTCGAGCAAAGCTGTCAAATATATTTCAACAGTAAAAAACCACCGTCGGACCAGTTTTGCAGTATTGATGGATTAAAAATTCATTATGTAAAAAAAGGAACCGGTGGACCAACGGTTGTCTTTCAGTCGGGTCTTGGTGGAGATTATAAAATATGGGACGAGATTCAGAACGCTGTTTCCAGACAAACGACTACAATTTCTTACGACCGGGCCGGATTACAGTGGAGCGAAAAATCAGACAAGAGCAGAACGCTGGAAAGCATGACCAGAGAACTTAGCCAGCTGCTGGAAAAAACCAATTGCCCCAAGCCTTATATTCTCGTAGGTCACTCACTTGCTGGTATCACCTTACGACCATTTATCAGGAACAATCAAAAAGACGTTGCGGCTGTGATTTTCGCGGATGTTTCGCACCCGTTACAAATAAAAAAGTCATCAGAGGGACTGAAAAAATATCTGGTGACACCGCCGGGGTGGCTGATAAGTATTTTGATGGAAACGGGAATAGTACGGACCTATTTTGGCATAAAACCTTTTATGGCTGACCTCCCTGTTTCACACTGGATGAATAAACATGTACGGGATTATTTTTATAAATCTTACCAAACATTTCTTAAAGAAGCGCAGGACGACGATCCAATGTTCGAACAGGCAGAGGCGATTAGTTCATTTGGAACCATTCCGGTGACGGTTATCACGGGAGCATATCCGGAGGGTGCAGATTTCCTTGGCGAAAAATCCCTTGCAGATGAATATCTGAAAATTCATCGGGAGGGGCAGAAGGATCTGCTCAATCTATCGTCTATAAGCAAACAGGTAATCGCGCCAAACAGTGGTCATTATGTTCCGTTACAAGATGCCGAAGTTGTGATCAACGCAATCGCCGAATATTTGTCTGGTACAGGAAAAGCCCTCGGCTTGAATGAGTAGAGATAGAAGCTAATGGCATGCTTTTAACATAGATGTTGTAAAATTAAAGTCAGCACTATGAAAGCTAAATATCATCAAACTAAAGAATCCATTTCTCCGGGAAAAGTTTTTGCGGGTATTTTACTTGCCGCAGCATACGGATTTGCCGCATCGGTATTGCTTACTCCGATGTCCGGGAAAAAAACGAGGTTCAGATTAAAACATTTTCTGGACAAAAGGCCGGGACGCAGATATAACGGAGATCTCTTTAAAGGGGATAACGGTCTGGTTACGGTAGAATAAAATTAATACTTCATCATCAAAAAAATGTTGCCCGATTAACATCCGGCAACATTTTTTTAATTTTATTCCTGAAATGTTATGCGGGCAGACGGTTATAATCCAGCCAAAATTTGCACAGTGTCTGAAATACTTTTTTCAGTTCTTCAGGATCAGCTGGCTTGGTGAAAAAAGAGTTTGCACCAGCCTGATAACATTCTACAATTTCCTGTGGCGAACCTTCGCTGGACATCATGACAATGGGAAAAGTTTTCCAACATATTTTCTCATTATCCGGCGTCTGGCGTAACAGCCGGAGCAGGTCAGAACCTTTTATCAAAGGCATTTTAAGATCAAGTATGATGAGGCCTGGCAAACTTCCCTGATAATTGGCATCAGCCTGCATGATCAACAACTCATAGAGATCTTTTGCTCCTTGAAATAGCCGGATCGGGTAGGACGGTAGAAACTTCTTAAAAATGCTTTGAATTATGAAGCGATGATCTTCCGAGTCATCCACAATGTACAATTCTCTCAGGATTTTCATAGGTTCTTTTTGTTTAAATGTTATCCGAAAAAATCATTCCATAAGTATCAAAAAAAGTTGCATCGAATATATAAGCACAATGTATTTTGGTATAACTTTTTCAACAAGCTCTCTAAGTTAAGATGTTGTCTGAATTGCACACAAATTCAAATATAATTTTCAGTATTAATACAGGTTTACATTAATTCCTAAGAAATGATTAATTCCAAACTTTTTCCGCAACAAAGTCGTATTGAGGACAAAGCGTTTCCGGATACGACGGGTAAGACAAGCAGGGAGATTTATATTGTGGATGATAATCCGGATTACCGATTCTTAACCCGAAAAATCTTTAAAGATTTTTTGCCAGAATATAAATTGCAGGTTTTCGAACGTGGTCAGTCGTTATATCAGCATCTGATGCTAGTGTCCACGGATACATATAAAGGGGGTCTTCCGGGGCTGATATTGCTTGACCTGCAAATGCCTGGAATTGATGGATACAATTTGTTGAAATTGATCCGGCAGCGACTAAACCCAAAAAACGTTCCATGGAAAACGATTCCTGTTATCATTTTAACAAGTGTAGCAAGCAATGAGGAGGTGGTTAATTGCTACAATATCGGCGCAACTTCGGTTATTACGAAGCCTTTGGATTTTAATGAACAAAAGGAAATGTTTGAGGTTATTTGCCAATATTGGCTCGGGCGTAACATTGCTTTTTGATCATTCATTTTTCTCGGGATAATGCTTTTGGTCTCAATAAGGATCATCCCGGTTTGTGTCTAGAAAGGTGCGATAAATCTACATATTGGGGTTAGTGAAAATAAGAACTGCCATCAGTTTGCAGTTTATAATGCTCCAATTCGTGAAGATTCAGTCCTTAAATTTTTATTATAATCAATTGATCACTGATTTTCTCCTGAAAATCATGAGTACTTTGTGCGGTATTTTCCATGTTGGTAACTGTATGGATAATTATTGATCTTAATAGATTTCGATGAAAATACTCGTAGTTGAAGACGATTTGCGGATTAGCAGTTTTTTGCAAAAAGGGTTGCGCGAAGCAGGTTTTTACATCGACCTTGCTTCCAGCGGTTATGAAACCCGAAATCTGATGCGTGCCGAATCCTGGGATTTGTTTATTGTGGATGTTATGTTGCCTGATATGGATGGGCGGCACCTTGTTCAAAATATCCGTCATAAAAAAATTGATAAGCCTGTCCTGATGTTGAGTGCTTTGGGCGAAGCGGAGGATAAAGTCAAAGCGCTGGATATCGGAGCCGACGATTATCTGACGAAACCTTTTCATTTTCCGGAGCTGATTTCAAGAATCAAGGCGCTTAAAAGAAGGTTTGATCTGCAATATGAGCGGGATCAGATTCTGGAATGCGGGGATTTAAAAGTAAATGTGGACGCGAACACTGTCGAAAGGGCGGGACAAGAGATTATTCTTTCCGCCAAGGAGTTCAGGTTTCTGGTTTTCTTGATTGAAAATAAGGGAAGAATTGTTACCAGGACTGAAATATTGAAAATAGTCTGGGGGACAAATATGGATCCTTTTACGAATGTGGTAGATGTTTATGTGTCTTATTTGAGAAATAAAATCGATAAAAATGCATCTGTAAAATTGATTAAAACTATCAAAAATCGCGGGTACATACTGATGGCTGACGAATGAAAATACAGCACAAACTCACACTCAATTCTTCTCTGGTTTTTGGACTTGTTTTCACGGTTGCATCTGTGTTGATCTACTTGAATTTTATCAAATCGGCAGAAAGCATTTTTTTTGAAGAATTGTCGAGGACGGCATCCTTAACAGCAATGTTTTATCTGGAAGAAGATGAGCTAAGTACCAAAGAGTATAAGCCAATTGAAAAGAAATTCCTGACTTCGACTGCAAATCAGGAAATCCGCTTATACGATAAGGCCGGTCAGATTCACTATGGCGAGGCAGATCCGGATACCAACATCACAAGCAAAATCCTGAAAACCATACGCGCTAAAAGCCAGTACAGTTTCAAAGTGGACAATGCTTTTTATTACGCTATTTATTACCGCGACAATCAGGGGTCATTCAGTATTATCATCAAAGCAAAGAATCCGGCACTTGAAGCGCAGGAAAAGGAGCTGATCAGAATCCTTCTCATCGCGCTGATCATCGGTATGTTTGTTATCGTTGCATTGAGTTACTCGTTGTCAAAATACGCTTATTCTCCCGTCCGAAACATCATTGATCAGGTAAAGGAAGTGGATATGACAGGACAGAATCATCAGCTCACATATCTGTCAACAAAGGATGAATTAGAAGACTTGTTCAAGGAATTTAATTCGATGCTGGAAAAGGTATACAAAAACATACAGATACAGAAAAATTTTATAAACCACGCGTCTCATGAACTGAAAAGTCCGCTTGCGTCTATTGTTGGAAATTTGGAAGTATTGCTGCAAAAAGACAGGGAGATACTGGAATATAAAAGTGTAAATCAGAATGTATTAAAAGATGCCGAGCGACTGGAAAAAGTTTTACAAAATCTTCTGGTTCTTGCTGGTCTGGATCAAAAAAGCAATGCCAAAATAAAGGAAGAGCGTGTTGACGAGATTTTATGGGAAGTACTGGATCAGCTGGCAAAAGAGTATCCTGAAAGTAAGATAAACGTTAAATGGAACCTGTCGGAGGAGAGCAGTGAAATTCTTAATTACACCTGCGTACATACCCAAATCTACATTGCGCTTTACAATCTGATTGAAAACGCGGTTAAATTTTCTGATCAAAAACCGGTTGAGATTTCCCTGAACGAAACTGGAAATCGATTGGTAATTCAAATTCGTGACAGGGGAATTGGTATTGATGCGGGAGAAATTTCGCTCATCATCGAACCATTTTACAGAGGACATAATGTAGCAAGAACAAAAGGAAACGGATTAGGTATGGCCATCGCAACAAAGATTCTCGATAACCACACGATTGATTACGCTATCGAATCAGAGCTTGGAAAAGGCACAGTTATCTCGCTTACACTTTAAAATTTTTTCTAATCTACTTTTAATGTAACGCTCACCTACTTCTAATTTACATCAAAGGTTACCTTAATCTTGCAAACCTAATTTTGTGCCTTCAACAATAAAAACTTTGTGAAGGCATTTATTTTAACCAGTTTGATGCTGGTGTTTTTTGATTCTGTTTCCGGTGCCAGTCCAGTCGCGGAGGATACTTTAAAAATATCGCAGAAAGAAGCGGAAGGCTTGTTTCTTAACAATAATCTGGATCTTCTGGCGCAAAAATTAAGTATCCGCCAGGCAGAAGCGCAGATTATCCAGGCCAAATTATGGCCGAATCCGGAATTTAGCATAGACGAACTGAACTTGTGGGCGACAAAAAATCAATTGTCGTCCGGTGAAACGATTCCTCCGCTTTTTGGCAATTTTGGCAAGAACCGGGAGTTCACAGCCGAGTTGACCCAGGTTTTTGAAACGGCTGGAAAACGTAGAAAACGTGTCGCGCTGGAATCAGTAACCAGAGATATTGCAGCTGAGTATTTTTCTGAACTCATCAGAAATCTAAAAACGGATATTCGTAAAAATCTTTTTGAACTTGCTTATCACCAGTCATTCTTATCCGTTTTGGTGGGGCAGGATGATGCTTTGCGGACACTGCTTTCGTCTTTTGAAAGACAATATGCACAGGGAAATTTAAACAAGCCGGAGCTGTTCCGGTTAAAAGCCTTGAAACTGGAACTGGATCAACAGATCGTTGAGGCTCAGAAAGATGTTCACGCAGCCCAAAAAGAGCTGTCGGTTTTGCTTAATCTACCAACAGCCTCATACCTGATTGTTCAGGATATTCATACGCCCGATATGGATATTTTGAAAACATTAACACTGGATAATTTGACATCGTCTGCAAGTTCTGCCCGGCCCGATGCTAAAATCAGTTTTTTACAACAGGTCTGGGCGCAGAAAAAATATGATCTTGAATATGCCCAGCGCAAGCCCGATCTGACTTTCGGTATGAACTATGATCGGGGTGGTAACTTTCTTCTGAACTTTTTCGGGTTTGGTTTTAAAACAAATCTTCCGGTTTTTAATCGAAATCAGGGTAATATTCTTGACAGCAAGATCGGGATTGATAAATCAAAAATGGAGTCGGAACAGAAAATAAAAGGTGTCGAGGCCGAGGTTACCCAGGCATTTCGTGACCTGCAAAAAAGCATAAGTGCCTACCAGAATCTTGATCCGGCCTATGGTCAGGATCTGGATCAGGTATTTCAAACTTACACGCGGTATTTCGCCAGAAGAGAGATCAATATGGTAGAATATCTAGACTTTTTCGAAGCTTACATTTCTAATAAACGTACCATTCTTCTGACACTTAAACAGCTGCAAGACAGTCGCGAAGAATTGATTTTCGTCACCGGCGCGGAGCTTCCATAATATTTCAGAAATCATATCTTAATCTAAACTATGTCAACTTCAAGCCGCTATTTTTTTATTCTGTTTTCATTGGTTGCAGGACTGAGCTCTTGCGACCATAAAGCGGAAGAGGCGCCGGAAAAAAAGCCGCAGCCAACGTCTGTAAAGCCGGTGGAGGTCGCAACGATTACTGCTGAACTGGAAAAAATAACGCAGTCAATTCGTTTAAATGGCCAAATTGAATATAACCCTAACCAGGTGGTACATTATGCGAGCCTTGTTAACGGGATCGTTACGAAAACATTTTTCTCTCTTGGGGACAAGGTTCAAAAAGGACAGGTGTTGGCCGAATTGCGGAGCAGTGAATTAACCGATTTGAACGCTCAGGCCGCGACTCTTGAATCACAGCTCACAGTTGCAAAGAGAAAACTATCTATTGCCGAATCAATGTTTGCCGACCGTGTATCGTCTGAAAAAGATTTATTTGAAGCACAAAGCGAAGTAGCAATTTTGAAAACCGAGATCGAAAAGGTGAAGGCAAATTTATCCCTTTATAATGCGAGTTCGGAAAAGGGAGTTTTTCAGATCAAAGCACCGGTCAGCGGCTACGTGGTGGAAAACAATATTTCGGGAGGAACTCAGATCAATGGAAACGATTCGGACCTCTTCACAATTTCCGATTTGTCGGACGTGTGGGTAACCACGAACGTTTACGCGGTCGATCTTCCTTTCGTGCAAAAAGGAATGAGTGCAGTTATTAAATCCAAGGCCTATCCGGGTGAAACTTTTGATGGCGTCATCTCTGAAATTTCTCAGGTATTTGATCCTCAGGAACGCGTGCTGAAAGCCCGTATCCGTATGCCAAATAAAGACCTGAAACTAAAACCCGGTCTGGCAATTGAGGCGGTGGTCAGGAAAAATCTCACTGAAACTGCGATCGGTATTCCGGTATCTGCACTGATTTTCCACAACAATGAAAATTACGTCCTGATCCAAAAGCCGGACAATGTATTAGAACCAAGAAAAGTTACGATCGATGTGCAGGACAACGACCGGGTTTTCTTCAAAAATGGAATTGCGTCCGGCGAAAAAGTGGTCATCAAAAACCAGTTGCTTCTTTTTTCTGACGCGCTGAGTTCTGAAAAATAAAATTCTTTCATGCAAAAGTTAACTCAAAACATCGTCGCATTTTCATTACGAAATACGATGATCATATTTTTTATGACAGCCGTTCTGGCTGTCGTAGGCGTTGTTAGTTATATCAATACACCTATTGAAGCCTTTCCGGACGTAACCAATACCAGAGCAAGAATTATCACACAATGGCCTGGAAGAAGTGCGGAAGAAATAGAGAAATTTATCACACTTCCCGTGATGAAGGAAATGAATACAATTCCTAAAAAATCGGAAGTACGTTCGATTTCTCTGTTTGGTTTGTCGGTCGTTACCGTGTTGTTTGAAGACAAGGTAGAAGATTTTTATGCGCAGCAATATGCCTCAACAAGACTACGCAACATTGATCTCCCCAAAGGAGCTGAGGCGGAAATCGAACCGCCTTACGGTGCAACAGGTGAGATTTTTCGGTATGTACTGAAAAGTGACCGGCCGGTTAAAGAACTTACTGCTTTGCAGGAATGGGTGATCGAACGCGAACTGGTTGCCGTTCCGGGAGTTGCTAACGTTGCCAGTTTTGGTGGCGAAGAAAAGATATACGAAGTGCGCGTCAACCCTGCCCTACTGGCGCAATATAATCTAACGCCGTTAGATGTGTACGAAGCGGTCGAAAAAAGCAACATTAACGTTGGTGGTGATGTTATTCAGAAGGGTGACCAGGCTTATGTAGTGCGCGGGGTTGGCTTGCTGGAAAGTACGCACGATATCGAAAATATTCTCATCAGTGTGAAAGGATCCACGCCGGTACTTGTGAAGCAGGTAGCGGAAGTTAGCATCACGGCCAAACCAAGGCTAGGGCAGGTGGGTCTGGGAGAAGATAAGGATCTCGTTGAAGGCATTGTTGTCATGCTTCGCGGAGAAAATCCAAGTGAAGTAATTGGCAAACTTCAAAAAACGATCGATGAACTCAACAACAGGATCTTGCCGGATGATGTCAAAATTGTTCCTGTCATTGACCGGACTGAGCTTGTCAATTCTACCGTCGATACTGTGACGCACAACCTGGCAGAGGGAATTGTGCTGGTATCCGTCATTGTTTTTATTTTTCTTTTCAACTGGCGTACAACGGTTACCGTTGCGCTGGTCATCCCGTTATCTTTCTTGTTTGCCATAACAATGCTTCGGATTCAGGGATTACCCGCCAATTTGATTTCCCTTGGCGCCATTGACTTTGGACTGCTGCTCGAAGGGACTATGGTTATTGTTGAAAAAATATATGTCGATCTGGAAAAGAGTTCACTCCGGCTGGGCGTCGAGCGGTTTAATAAAATGTCGAAACTCGGCTTGATGAAACGTAGCGTGAAAAATGTGGCTTCTCATATTTTCTTCGCCCAGATAATCCTGATCGTGGCATTGCTGCCTATTTTTTCTTTCCAGAAAGTGGAAGGGAAAATGTTCACACCGCTGGCATTTACTTTGGGTTACGCCCTGGTTGGTTCCCTGATATTAAGTCTGACCTTTGTTCCGGCCATGTGTAAAGTTCTGTTAAAACGCAATGTAACAGAGACCAGTAACCCGGTTGTCAACTTTTTCAGAAACAATATTTTTAAACTGTATCTGTGGAGTGACCGGAATAAGCGGCTCGTAATGATCGGATTTATTGGCTTGTTTTTCCTGTGTGTTGCCAAATTTATGACGTATGGTACTGAGTTTATTCCCAAGCTGAATGAGGGTGCGATTTATGTTCGTGCCACATTACCAAACAGCATTAATCTTGAACAATCGGTGAAAACAGGAAATGCCCTTCGTGATACGCTCCGGTCTTTCCAGGAAGTGAAATTTGTCATGAGCCAGACCGGGCGTCCGAACGACGGAACTGACCCGACCGGTTTTTTCAATAACGAATTTCATATTCAGCTGAAACCTGAAAATGAATGGAAAAGAAATATTAAAAAAGATGAATTGCTAGGCGAAATGAAGGCTGTTCTGGCTTCTTTCCCAGGAATTACATTTGGATTTAGTCAGCCTATTCAGGATAATGTGGAAGAGTATGTGGCGGGAGTGAAGAGTTCTCTTGTTGTGAAAATCTTTGGAAACGACTTGGTCGACATGGAATCCAAAGCGGACCAGGTCGCCGAGAATCTGGGGAAAGTCAGAGGCGTCGCCGATGTGCTTGTATATAGAAATATTGGTATTCCGGAGCTTGCGATAAAGTTGGACGAAGCCAGAATGGCGCGTCACGGTGTTTCGATGGCCGATGCGCAAGCGGTGATAGAAATGACAATCGGCGGAAAAGCGGCTTCCGTTTTTTATGAAAACGACCGTATGTTTGATATCACTATCCGTTTTCAGGAAGCATACCGAAATACAGAGGAAGAAATTGGCAATATTTTGATTCCTTCGCTGGATGATCATCAGGTACCTCTTAAAGAAATCGCAACCATCGGGACTAAAACCGGTCCGGCATTTATTTACAGGGAGGGAAGCAGCCGATATATCGGAATCGGTTTCAGTATCGATGGCCGTGACCTGGGAAGTACAATCGCGGAAGCGCAGCAGGTTGTTAAGGAAAATGTCAAATTTGACAAGAATACAAAAGTGGTATGGGCAGGAGAATTTGAAAGTAAAGAGCGCGCAACCAAGCAGCTTTCCGTCATCATTCCCGCTGCTTTAGTATTGATTATTTTCCTTTTGTATATGGATTTTGGGAACGTAAAAGATACTATGATTTCACTGATCACCATTCCGTTTGCTTTCGTAGGAGGCTTTTTATCACTGTGGATGACCGGTACGATTTTCGGGATTTCGGCAGGAATTGGTTTCATTATTCTCTTCGGTGTCTGTACGATTGACGGAATTATTCTCGTCCACGTGATGAAAGAAAATCTCATACATCGATTGCCGCTGAAACAGGCTATTTCCGAAGGGATTTATGGTCGTATTCGTCCGGTTATTATGATCGCATTAATGGGTTCACTCGGACTTTTACCAGCCGCTCTTTCTAACGGAATGGGTTCGGAGATTCAAAAACCTCTGGCCATTATGATCGTTGGCGGCTTGCTGATCTGTATGTTTCTTTCGTTTACCGTTCTGCCGCAAATTTTTTACTGGGCATACCGGAAGAGCGAGAAGGATTCATAACGACAACTTTCACCAGATAACGTCCGGCCGGCAGCCGGGCGTTCTGTTTTTGCAATTCTTGAAGGCTTTGCAAATATCGCCTTAAACTTATGATGGCATGCCTCTTGACAATTGCTCCCGATTACTTCTATTTACTTTCGTTTTTTTTGGTTTTTACCAGAGCTTCGCGCAGGATCCAGGTAGAAAATCACAAACCTATTTGGATTCCACGCTAAATTATTTTGAAATAGGCGCATATGGCGGCTCTGGTGCCAGAACTCCTTTCTGGATGCAGGCCAATCAGTTTGGTACCGTTCCAAAATCAAGTCCTGCGGGTGCTTTAAGCGGAGGTTTTGAGAAATATTATAAAATAGGCTCAGCAGAAAAAAGAGACAAAAATATCTTGCGTGCGGGTTTGGGCGTGGAGGCCGTTGGAAACATAACTGAAAATTCTAAAATTCTCCTGCCACAGTTACATGCAACCCTGCGCTTCAAAAACTGGGAGATTTTTGCAGGGAGAAAAAAGCAATACGTGGGTTTGGCCGATTCGACTTTGGGGACCGGATCATATGCCTGGTCAGGTAATGCGATGCCAATCCCGAAAATTCAGATTGGTACGATTGGCTTTGTAGATGTGCCGTTTACAAAAGGATGGCTGTCTTTCAACGCATTTTATTCCGATGGTTTTTTTGAAAAAAACAGACCTGTTACCCGTAATTTGAAACTGCATCAGAAAGCCATCTATTTAAAAATTGGAAGTAAGAACAGCAGATTAAAGCTTTTAGGAGGCTTGAATCACCAGGTTCAATGGGGTGGAAAATCGCCTTACTATACCAAAGACGGCGATCTTCCGGATGGTTTCAAGAACTACATCAATGTGATTACGGGCCAGCGATACTTTCTTGGAGACGACCTAACAGAATTTGATTATAATAACAGAATCGGAAATCACCTGGGATCCATTGATGTGGCAATCCAATATTTAGGTCACGATTATTCCTGGTTCTTATACCGCCAGAATATTTACGAGGACGGATCACTCTCTAAGCTCTTGAATATCGCTGACGGGCTGAATGGGATCAGCATTAAAAAGAATAATTCTTATAGGGCCAATTTTGAGATAACCAGAGTGGTTTTTGAATTTCTGTATACAAAAAACCAGGGCGGTTCAATTTGGGAGTTAGGAAACGTCCTCGGTCGGGATAACTACTTCAATAATGGCCAGGTTCGCGATGGCTGGTCTTACTTTGACAGGACTATCGGAACTCCCTTTATCACACCAACCTCAGACACCCATTGGAAATGGCCAAACTATGCAGATTCTTTTACAAGCAATAACCGTGTTTCCGTTTTTCACTTAGGCATAAGCGGTACCCTTTTCCAAAAAATCGGTTGGAGCAGCAAGTTATCCTATTCCGGTAATCAGGGAACGTACGACGAGCCATTTCCAACGCATCCAACCCAGTTTTCCGGGATTTTTTCTTTGGAGCGAAGATTGAAAATAATGGGAGGGATAGAGTCGAAATTATCGTTCGCGGTGGATAAAGGAAAACTCTACGCAAACACAAACGCAATTGCTCTTAGTGTGCATAAAAATCTCTCTCGCCGCTGATGTGTATTAATTGATTCGTTGGTCAGGCCGTATTTAAATTGAAATATTTTTGGCGGTTGTTTAATCAGGAAAGGAAAATAGGCCCAACAGCATGTAAAATCGAAAGTATTTAAGAACTTACGTTTTCAATGCGGGTTTATCCGTAACAGCCAATCAATTTCCGGATACTGATGATTAACAACATCTGAAAAATGGGATTGATGAAAAATAAAATTTTCAAGATTTAAAACCAACAGTTTAAGATGAAAAAACTGATCATTGCGGCCAGCGCATTGCTTTATTTACAAATGCCTTTGACGGTAAACGGACAGGCGAAATTAATTGAAAAAGTAGTAAGGAAAGGCTCCGAAACTATCATTCCTTATGAGCGTTATGTACTTCCGAACGGACTGACGCTTCTGATCCACGAAGATCATAGTGACCCGTTGGCTCATGTGGATGTCACGTATCACGTTGGATCTGCAAGAGAAGAAATCGGAAAATCCGGATTCGCTCACTTTTTCGAGCACATGATGTTTCAAGGCTCGGATCATGTAGATGACGAGCAGCATTTCAAGCTGATCACAGAAGCCGGCGGAACACTAAACGGAAGCACTAACCGCGACCGTACGAATTATTTCGAAACGATTCCGGCTAATCAGGTAGAGAAAATGTTATGGCTGGAAGCTGACCGGATGGGTTTTCTTCTTGACGCTGTGACGCAAAAAAAGTTTGAAGTGCAGCGGGCAACGGTTAAAAATGAACGTGGTCAGAATTACGACAATCGTCCGTATGGACTGGCGAGTGAAATGGTCGCCAAAAATCTGTATCCTTACGGAAATCCTTACAGCTGGCTGACCATCGGGTATATCGAAGACTTGAACCGTGTTGCGGTTGGTGATTTAAAGAATTTTTTTCTGAGATGGTACGGACCCAATAATGCAGTTGTGACGGTCGGCGGTGATGTAAATCCAAAGCAGGTTTTAGCCTGGGCCGAAAAATATTTTGGCCCTATTCCAAAAGGCCCGGCGGTGAAACCGGTTATACTTCCTGCGCCTGTTATCGAAAAGGATCGCTACGTTTCTTATACCGATAACTATGCAAAGCTGCCGATGTTCTATATGGTTTTTCCTACAACACCGACATATAGTAAAGATGAGCCGGCACTGGATTGTTTGGCCGAGATTTTGGGACAGGGAAATAATTCGCTCTTGTACAAAAATCTAATCAAGGCCAATAAAGCGGTAAATATGTCTGTAAACAACAGCACGACCGAACTTTCCGGAGAATTTGGCTTTCGCGTTATTCCATACCCGGGACAGAAACTTTCAGATATCGAAAAAACTGTTCGGGAAACGTTAATAGAATTTGAAAAACGCGGTGTGAGTGATCAGGACATTTCCAAGTTCAAAAGCCAGAGTGAAGCGAACGTAATTTATGATCTGGAAAGCGTTTCCGGGAAGGTTTCTCAGCTCGCCAGTTTTTACACTTTCACAGGAAATCCAAATTATATTGGTAAGTTTTTGAAGGACTACGGTTCCGTGACCAAGGAGGACGTAATGCGGGTTTATAATCAGTATATCAAAGGAAAACATGCTGTGGTTTTGAGTATTCTTACCAAAGGGAACGAGGAAAATAAAGCAGCGGAAGATAACTATACCATTTCTCAGGCGGGATACAAAGCACCGGATTACGGCTACGAAGGGCTGAAATACAATAAGGCAAAAGACAAATTCGATCGTGGTAAAATTCCTGCTGCGGCAAGTGCGGTTGTCGTGAAAGCTCCGGAGTTATGGAAAAGCAAGCTGGGCGATATTAAGGTGATCGGAACCAGGACGAATGAAGTTCCGGCGGTTTATTTATCGTTAAGTTTCAAAGGCGGCGCGTTTTTAGACAGTGCATCCAAGTCGGGAACAGCGAATCTATTCGCCGCCATGATGGGAGAAGATACCAAAAATTATACGTCAGAGGCATTTTCAGTTGCGCTTGATGAACTTGGAAGCAGTATTGATGTTTACGCCGCTGACGACGCGATAAAAGTTCAGGTGCGTTCGCTAACTAAAAACCTGGATAAAACAATTGCGCTTTTACAGGAAAGATTGCTTCGCCCCGCTTTTAACGAACAGGATTTTTCCAGAAACCAGAAACGTTTTTCTGAAAGCATTAAGAATGCTTTGAACCAGCCTGCGAATGTGGCAAATCTGGTATATAATGCATTGCTTCAAGGTGAGGGAAATCCGCTTGGGCGTTCTTCTCAGGGTTCTCAGGCGACGATTGCAAACATCAAACTTTCAGACGTTGAACAGTATTACAAAAATAAATTCTCACGAAACGGGGCTGAAATTGTTGTCGTTGGTGATGTTGCCGAGAAAGATATTTTGGCGAAACTTGCGTTCCTGAATGAAATGCCTGGTAATGAAATCAAGCTCCCAAATTTTCCGGCAGCGCCAAAAGTGGAAAAAACAAAAGTATATTTTGTTGACGTACCTAACGCGGCTCAAACGGAATTTCGTGTAGGAAAAGTTACGGACATGAAGTACGATGCGCTTGGAGATTATTACAAATCCAACGTAATGAATTACCCACTGGGTGCTTCGTTCAACAGTCGGTTGAATTTATATCTGCGGGAGGATAAAGGTTGGACATATGGCGCTCGTTCTTACTTCGCCGGCGACAAATATACCGGAACTTATACCTTCACTTCCGGCATAAAAGCGGAAGCGACAGACAGCGCGCTTGTGGATGTTTTACGTATCATAACCGATTTCGAAACCAACGGGATTTCGGCTGAAGAACTTGCATTCACACAGAGTTCGATCACGCAAAGTGAGGCGAGAAAATATGAAACGGGATTCCAGAAAACCGGCTTTTTAAGCAATATCCAGACGTATGGTTTGCCGGACGATTATACTGAAAAACAAAACCAGCTCTTGAAAACTTTAACCGCTTCTGACGTGAATAAACTGGCAGCGGGAAATCTCCCAAAGGAAAAGTCACTGGTAATTGTTCTGGTAGGAGATAAGGCAAAACTTATGGAAAAAATAAGCGCCAGGGGATTCGAGGTGGTCGAACTAGACCGCGAAGGAAAGCCTGTTAAGTAATTTTTCCGGTTAGTATCCAATGCGGCTTTTCTGTAATTATTACAGAAAAGCCGCATTTTTTTATAATGACGGGCATATTGAAATGGAGCAAAACATATTGTATCCACAATACAAAGATCCGCTGATCAAAGGTAGTATAGCCAGCGAAGAGTAGTGTGCGACAACAAGCTACGTGATAAATCTGCGGAGGTTGCCAGCCCATGGAAATTAATTGGTGTTTGTATTTACAGTCGTTAATGTATTATCAACCAAATGACAAGACTGACCGTTATGTTACGTCCGACAAAAAACTTTAAGAAAAAGTATATCATTTCTGGATTCATACAGCATATGATCAGTGATTTCATCTGATACAATATGGTTCTTTTATTTATTTTTATAAAGAAAAAATCCAATTTTTCAAAGCTCAGACTAGTATCTTATAGATTGCAAAGTTTCTTCATTTTCTTGCTTAGGCAACTTGCGGAGTAATTTTCAGTAAAGTGATAACGTTCCCGAAACCGGTTGCATAGAAAAATCCCTTCACGAAATTGGTTCTGCTTAAAATCATGCATTAATTACTTCTGTCCCCGAATTATTTCGGGAATCTGATTCCCGGAATAATTCTACCTGGGTTCACGCATGAATGTAATTTAAGTAACCATATAAAAATTGATGAATAAGTATCTTACACGAATTTTGTTTGTTCTGGCTCTTCTTCAGGTAAATCCGGCTTATTGCCAAATCGATCGCAAAGCGGTCGTAAGCAGACATAATGTGGTTGTTAAATCCATCGATACACTTTCGTCGCTTACTGTTGGAAATGGGAAATTTGCGTATACTGTCGATGTAACCGGACTGCAATCATTCCCCGAATTTTATGCGAAGGGAGTGCCGCTGGGTACGCAGTCGGAATGGGGTTGGCACACATTTCCCAATCCGGAAAATCTGAAATTCAGTGAAACTTTAAAACCATACGATTTCAATGGAAAGGCCGACCGGCTATATTCGGTACAGATCAATGAGCCGGCCAGAAATAAAAATGCGGTGGGTTATTTTCGTGAAAATCCAGCTCGTTTACAGCTTGGAAATGTTGGTCTTGAAATTTTAAAAGGGGATGGGAGCGTCGCCAGACCTCAGGATTTACAAAATATCCATCAGGAACTAAATCTTTGGACCGGTGAGATTTCAAGTAAATTTTCAGTGGAAGGTATTCCTGTAAAAGTACTTACGACTGCTGATTCGGATAACGATATAATCGCAGTCAGGATTACTTCTGAGCTCTTGAAACAGAAGCGGATCAAGATCAGGTTCAGATTTCCATATCCATCAAACCAGTTTACCGATGTTGGGACAAATTATAAAAACAGCACAGCACATGAAACCACTTTTAAACAGACCGGTTCGAGCGCCGTTTTCACCAGAAAACTGGATAACGACAAATATTTTGTTTCGGCGAAATGGACAACCAAGGCAACAATGAACAAAACGGCTGAACATGATTTTAACCTTTTGCCTGACATCCAAAATGATTTTGAAATTTCCGTTGCCTTTTCTTCCGCGAATGAATCATCAGGCTTACCCGGATTTTTGGAAATAGAAAAAAGTAGCCAGGCGGGGTGGAATAAATTCTGGCTTTCCGGAGCGGCCATAGATTTGGCAGGAAGCAAAGATCCCAGGGCGAAAGAACTTGAAAGGCGTATCGTTCTTTCTCAATATCTTACACGGGTACAATGTGCAGGCAATTTTCCGCCTCAGGAAACGGGTTTGACCTACAACAGCTGGTATGGGAAGCCGCATATGGAAATGTACTGGTGGCACGCGGCTCATTATGCCTTGTGGGGGAGGACAGAATTACTTGAAAAGGGGATTCAGTGGTACTTTGATGTTTATGACGGCGCGAAAGGAATTGCTGAAAGACAAGGATATAAGGGAGTCAGATGGCAAAAAATGACAGATCATGAAGGCGTTGAATCACCATCTTCTGTTGGATCATTTTTAATTTGGCAGCAACCTCATGTCATTTATCTCGCAGAGCTCATTTATCGAAATAATCCTTCAAAAAAGGTTTTGGAAAAGTATCAAAAGTTGATTTTTGGAAGTGCGGATTTTATGGCCTCGTTCGCTCATCTGGATCCGAAAACGCAAAAATACAACCTGGGTAAGGGAATAATTCCGGCACAGGAATGTTACAATCCGCTCGAAACTTTCAACTCACCCTATGAACTTGCATACTGGAAATGGGCACTGCAGGTCGCGCAAAAATGGAGAGAACGTTCAGGGCTGAAACCGGATAAAGACTGGCAGGAAGTCATTGACAAAATTGCACCGCTTGCCCAGCATGATGGTGTATACAAAGCAGCGGAAAGTGTCGGAGATTCGTATTCTCCCGCAAGCAAATATACCATCGATCACCCGGCAGTTCTGGCAGCACTGAGTACGTTGCCAGCGAACGGCGTTGTTGATACGGCAGTCATGCAGAGAACCTATGAAACGATCGAAAAAGTGTGGCATTGGGAACGTACCTGGGGCTGGGATTTTCCGATGATTGCTATGACGGCCACACGTCTGAACAAACCTGAAAACGCGATAGATGCACTTTTTAAAAATATTCAGACCAATACTTACTTACCAAATGGACATAATTTTCAGGACAAACGCCTTACGATATATCTTCCTGGAAACGGTGGATTACTGGCCGCGGTTGCTTTGATGTGCGCAGGCTCGGATGATCATAAAATTAAGAATCCAGGCTTCCCTGAAAATGGAAAATGGAGCGTTAAGTGGGAAGGTTTAAAACCGCAGCCGTAGTTGATTACTTGCATAGGCCCCGGAGTGTGATGCGTAAAAACTAATCGTATTGATCGGCAGCTATCATGGAATCCTTTGTGCGGGAAATAAGTTTACTAGTTGCGATCATGAAAAAGCCCGTTCAGATGAAAGATTTTGTAGAAAAAGATTCGATAGTAAGGGAGATATGGGGCAAAGCAGATTCAATACTTTTCATCTTTGCCGGTGCGTCTGCCGAATTTGCCTTGAACAAAGCGGTAGACTGGCTCTATTTTACGGGCCGGTTACCTGCGGATCCTTTGGGCAGACTTTTCTCAACCGTTTCCTACGCCCGGCAAATCGTTTTTTCTGAGTATGATGCAGCAATGAAATCGATCGATAAGATAGCTGCGATCCATCAAGGCGTTGAGCACAGTCGCGGGGCGCAAATTCCTGACTGGGCATACCGTGACGTTCTGTTTATGCTGATCGATTACTCGATTCGCTCTTTTGAGGTATTGGAAAGAAAATTGACCCGTAGTGAAAAGAATGACTTGTTTCAGACATTTCTGGCTGTTGGAGAGCGGATGAAAATCAATGGCCTTCCTTTGACGCTGGAAGCATGGGAGATCATGAGAAAACAGCATCTGCAAGACAATCTTTTAAACAGCGATTTTACCGTTGATTTGTACAGACAATATAGAAAACATCTCGGTCCGCTTCGATACCTGATGTTAAGGCAGGTACAAATAATGGTAGTCCCGGAAAGAGTCAACCGGCTTTTGGAGCTTGGTAAAATTCAGTTTCTCATGCCCGTGCTTGGCGTATACAAGATCTGTCGTTTTTTCGGGTTTGAAAAATTTATCCGGAATGCCATTTTGCCTCAGGATTATAAGGAACAGGTAATTGCGCTCGATATGGCTCATGAATTTTATTGAAATAGTGAAGAATTCAGTCGATATTCGAGAGTCCAGTCAGTTTAGTCTTGCCTGGAATGAGAACTGGAATCCCTGATTCGCCCGGATCGTGTAGATAGGTACGCCTACCATGGTGTATCCCGGATCGAACAACATGTAACGGATAGGGCGGTTGAATCTATAAATTAATTCAGCCGAAAAGCGCCTGGAAATTTTAAACCCCAGTCCCGCCAGATAAATCAGATCCTTGTCCTGACTTTTATTGTAAGGTATTTTAAAATCGGCTTCAATTTTTCCCCCTTCTGTGATCGTCGCGTTAGGCTTTGTGGTTTTCGAACTAAACGAAATCTGCCCCTTGTAAATTAAAGAGGGCATAATCCCGCCAATAACATATGCCTTGACTTTGTCAGGAAAAGGATAAATCTGAAGGGAAAGCGGAGCCTGGATACGACTGAATTTGTTGCGATAGTTGTAAATATTTGTAAAACTATACGTTCCGTTATCCGTTAAAACATTCTGGAGCGTGGCAATGCGTTTTCTTTTATCTTCCATTTTTTCCCACTCGGCGTCCAGAGACAAAGACAGATAATCGGAAAATTTATATCCCAGTCGAACTCCACCGGAAAAATTAAACCCATGGCTGTAAACGTCGGTGGTTAGCCTGTCTAAGTCTATCTTTTCAGTGGTACCTGATATTCCCAAGCCGGGTTTCAACGCAAGGATCCATTTCGAAGCTTGGGCATTTGCATTTGAAATGGATATTGTCACAACAAAATAAGTTAATAGTAAATATCTGCTCATAGTCATTCGATTACCGTTTGTTATTATAGACACCAACTTTTTTGTCAAGGTTGGAATTCTGAATAAGAATATCTTAAAACATTCATGAAATTATTCAATCGGATAATTCTGAAACAAACACATATCTGAGAATCAATCCTTAGTTTTTGCAGCAAAACCAGTCTTTGATGAGTATAGGCTAATATTATCATTTTGTGATCTTTCATCTGGATCGAAATTTTATTCGGATGAAACAATTAAAATGTGAACTATTAACCTGAAAGCTCAACCTATGACCAATGCAGAACTTTCCCTTCAACGTTACTTTCCCTGGCTTCTATTCTTAGGTATTGTACTCAACATTCCTGGATTGTGGCTCGATATTATGGAACCGGACGGAGCGCTTTACGCCACTATCGCCAAGCGAATTGTTCAGCATAACGACTGGGTTAATCTATACGGCAACGGTCAGGACTGGCTTGATAAACCCCATTTTCCGTTCTGGATGGCCGCGTTGAGTTACAAAATATTTGGTATAAATGGATTTTCTTACAAGCTGCCGGCATTTATCTTCTGGCTGGTCAGTCTGCTGTACACCTATTTAACGGCAAGAGATTTATTCAATTCTTCCGTCGCCAGAATTTCTGTTCTGATTTATACTGTTGCTTTACACAGTACCTTGGCCAATTTCGATGTTCGTGCTGAGCCGTATCTTACCGCGTGTATTGTCGCAGCTATCTGGCATATGTTGTGTATTTATCAGGGAAAACATTGGATACATATCCTTGCGGCGGCAATCTTTGCAGGGTGCGCCATTATGACTAAGGGAATTTTTGTCTTGATCACACTGTGTGCGGGTTGGGTAATATTTTGGACAATCACCAAACAGTGGAGCCAATTTGTAAACTATCGATGGTGGATATTGCTGGCGCTGACATTCGTTTGTATTCTCCCGGAGTTGTATTGTTTGTATGTTCAGTTTGACCTTCATCCGGAAAAGGTGGTTTTTGGCGAGACAAATGTGTCCGGATTGAAATTTTTCTTCTGGGACAGCCAGTTCGGTAGGTTTTTCAATACGGGACCCATACGTGGAAAGGGTGATCTTACTTTTTTCCTGCATACTACATTATGGGCATTTCTTCCGTGGTCGATTGGTCTCATTGCAGCGGTCGTTTATCTGGTCAAATACGATAAGGACAGACAGCCGCTACGTTGGATTATTTACGGAAGCACAATCATCACTTTCCTGATGTTTTCACTTTCCAGGTTTCAGTTGCCGCATTACATCGTTATTGAGTTTCCATACTTTTCTATTATTACAGGATATTTTTTATACCAAAAATCAAAAGATGCGGGTCTTTCTCGCTTTGTCACCGTGCAGTCGGTCTTATTGTATATTCTCTGCGCTGCAATTCTGGGGTTATTATATCTGACCAATGTACAATATGCCATTTTAGGCGCGGTGATTAGTGTAGCTATTACAGTTGGAGCTTCGTTTATAAAAACGAGTTCGCCTTTGCAGCAAATCCTTTTCAAGGGATACGCGATGGCTGCGATGCTTTACATTTTTCTGTTCCACTTTTTCTACCCGTTTTTGTTGCAGTATCAGTCGGGAAGGGAAGCGGCGAAAGTCATTCACGTCAAAAATGACGATATTCCGGTAGCATCTTATCAGTCATTTTCCTATTCTTTTGAGTTTTACACGCCCGGCGATGTCAACTTGCTTAACACCAATGACCAGCTTGGCCATTTTATAAAAAACGATCCTTGCTTTCTTTACACCACAGCCGCAATTGGTGACAGTTTGATAAAAGCTGGTGTAGACGCAGAAATCATAGCGACGCCTGATAACTTTCACATTACCCGATTGAAATTAGGCTTTCTGGATCACAAGAACAGGCATACAAAAGTGCAGAAACGTTACCTGTTGTACATCAACGATCTTGATGATGATCCGGTTTCGGTTGATTAATTAGCGAGAATATTGATAGGTATTAGTTTAATTGTGCAGGCAAGTGTTATACTTTTTTCAGTATTCCAGTCCGGTCATATATAAGTCAAAGCCTCCTTTACCTCCGGGACGATCCGAAGAAAAAATCATAACATTATAGTTAAATGATTGCGTGTCAGCAATAATTGGCCGATACTCGTCATGCCGCGTATTCACACGATTTCCAAGATTGACAGGAGCTCCCCATTTACCATTTGCCAGCGTAGACTCATAAATATCAAAACCGCCTGAACCCTCAGGACGATTGGAAACGAAGATCATTTTGTTTTCGTGAATGAACGGACATTTATCGTCGTAAGGTCCTGATAATTCCTCTACTTTTTTCAGGGTGTATTTTTCAGGATTTACCAGTTTTTCCGCAGTCATATTAACAGGTACGGTGACAGTTACTTCATAAATGTCGAAATTACCATCACGGTTAGAGCAGAAATAGATCTTGTCACCCCCCGGAGAAAAGGTAGGGTAGGCATCATCGGCAGAGGAATTTAAAATGTCAAATTTGGCGGGTTCCTGAACTTGTCCGCCTGTATAAGAAACATATTTTATTTCAAGGTTTCCTTCTGAGTCGTCAGCATAAAATAAAAGCAGATCGTCGCGTTGCGATGGTGGCGAATAAAAACTTCTTGACAATGAAACTGTTTTTGGACCAAACACATTGAAATCTCCATTCGCCTTTTCAGCCATACGCCGTACTGGCTGGTAATGCAGGAAATAATCCATGTATGGATTTGCTTCAGATTTGTCCTTTTCTAGCCCGAGCATTTTGTCATATGTATATTCTGCCGGGAAATAAACAAGGTTGAGAAAATTCTTTTTTTCGCGTTTGGAAGAGAACAACAGATGTGTCTGGCCGCTTTTGTTTGAGGCGATGTTAGAATTGTAATCGTCGAACTCGGAATTGAATTGTTCCAGATTTACAATTTCACTTAGAAATTCGCCATCTTTTTCTCTGAAAAAAGGAAGACAACCTATGGCAAATAATCCTGAAATAAGGCATAGTGCAATTCTTTTCATGGTTGTTAATGTTGTGTGACTTTTTGTAGACATAATATAATCTTGTTTGGTTGGAAAGCGGCAAGAGTTATTTTGTAACATCCCAAACTGCTACTTATACGAACCGGGAGATTCGAGAAACTAAAAAGTTGGTAAAACAATGATTGAAAGAAAGTTTATGTAAAATGGATTGGCGTAAAATGCCTATTTTGCATGCCTAAAATAAAACATCAACTCCTGACCTATGGACTATTTAATATGAAGCAATTTTCAGTAATCGTATTGTCCGTGCTGCTGGCTGGGAATGCAACTGCCCAGAAACAAGCTGATCTTACCTCCGAAGATTATAGCAGGGCGGAAAAGTTCCTGACTTACAACACACAGAATTTCGTAGATAACGTTGCGGGAAAGCCTACCTGGTTTTCAGGAGAAAAGTTTTGGTACCGCACTTTAACGGCACAGGGAAGTGAATTTATCGTCGTTGATGCTTTAAAAGGAAAGCGTCTTCCGGCATTTGATCATCAGAAACTGGCGGAAGCTGTTTCTTCGGCAACCGGGAAAACTTACTCGGCCTTTATGCTTCCGTTCCAGACAATTGATTTTTCGCCAGATGAAAAGTTTATAAACTTTTTTCATGCGAAAAAAAACTGGAAATTTGAGCTTAAAACCAGTAAGCTTACCGAGGTTGAAGGAGCTGCGAAAAAATCTGATAACCAGCCAGGAAGTGAATCCATTTCGGCAGACGGAAAATGGGCAGTTTATATCAAAAATTATAATTTGTGGGTAAGGGACGTTGCTACAAATCAAACGAAGCAATTGACAACGGACGGCGTGAAAGATTTTGGTTATGCAACAGACAACGCGGGATGGCGACATAGCGACCGGCCTGTTCTTTTGTGGTCGCCTGATTCAAAGAAAATCTTTACTTACCAGCAGGATGAACGCAAAGTGGGTGATATGTATCTGGTCACAACCAACGTTGGTCATCCCAAACTTGAGGCCTGGAAATATCCTTTGCCCGGCGACAGCACGATTGCCATGCTGCACCGTGTGATTATCAATGTGGATTCACCTGCACTAATCAAATTGAAAATTTCACCGGATGCACACCGTGCAACTTTGGGGGACGATATAAGTAGAGGTGGTGTGCTGAGTGATGCGGAATGGAGTTCAGATGGAAGTCAGCTTGCCTTTGTATCTACTTCGCGTGACCATAAGCACGAAAAAATCAGGATTGCAGATGCACAGAGCGGAGAGGTCAGAGAAGTTTTTGAGGAAACTTCGAAAACGCAGTTTGAATCTGGACACAAGGGGATTAGCTGGCGTTTTTTGCCCGTGTCAAAAGAAATTATCTGGTATTCTGAAAGAGATAACTGGGGACATTTATATCTGTACGACGCGACAACCGGGAAGTTGAAAAACCAGATCACAAAAGGTGACTGGCTGGTTACCCAGATCATAAAAATTGACGAAAAGAGCCGGTCGGTTTATTTCATGGCAAATGCAAAGGAATCCGGCAACCCTTATTTCAGCCATTTTTACAAGATTGGGTTTGACGGAAACAACCTCGTATCACTTACTCCTGAACAAGGCACGCATTCGGTAGTTTTCTCAAATTCAGGAAATTATTTTGTAGATACTTATTCGCAACCGGATGTTCCGGCTGTTACCGTTTTACGTAACAACAGCGGAAAACTGATTTTAAATCTGGAAAAAATGGATCTCAGCCGTCTGAAGACATCGGGATGGAAGGCACCGATACCTTTTTCTGTAAAAGCGCATGATGGAAAAACAGATTTGTATGGATTAATGTATACACCTGCAAAAATGGATTCTTCCAGGAAATATCCAGTTGTGGATTACATCTATCCGGGGCCGCAGGGAGGAAGCATCGGGTCGTGGGCCTTTAATGCTTCGAGAAGAGATAACCAGGCGTTGGCTGAATTAGGTTTTGTTGTGATGGAACTCGAAGGAACGAGTAATCCTTCCAGATCAAAAAGCTTTCATGACATGAGTTATGGTAATATGGCTGAAAATACATTGCCAGATCAGGTTTCTGCAATCAGACAGCTTGCTGCGAAATATAATTGGATGGATACGAGCAGGGTTGGTATGCACGGTCATTCCGGCGGCGGTTTTGCGACTGCCTGTGCGATGTTTATGTTCCCGGACTTTTTTAAAGTTGGTATTTCCGAGTCAGGAAACCATGATAACCGGAATTATGAAGACGACTGGGGCGAACGTTATATTGGACTATTGACGGATACAGGAAATGGCGTTTCAAACTATGAAAACCAGGCAAATCAGGTTCACGCCAAAAATCTGAAAGGGAAATTAATGCTTGCTCATGGAATGATGGACGATAATGTGCCGCCTTATAATACCATGCTGGTTGTGGAGGCATTGGAAAAAGCTAACAAGGATTACGACCTGGTTATATTCCCTAACAGTCCTCATGGTTATGGAAGTTATAACCCTTATATGATGAGGAAGCGCTGGGATTATTTTGTAAAAAATCTTCTGGGCGTTGAACCTCCGAAGGAGTATTTATTGAAAGCAAGTTCTGATCCTAGAAATTCTGTTCATTAACAGATGGTTATGAGTTTTTAAGGCGGGATTTTAATCTCGCCTTTTTTTTCTGAAATGCGTCATAATGTGGTATAATCACCACATTACCACTCTTACTGGATACTTGGAAAAAAGACATCTGAGACGTTAAGGAAACTTTAAGTGTTGGCATCATTTTTATAATTTATAAGACAGAATCAACTTCTTGTAATTATGAAACAGTCACAAACATCTAACCCGCAGCCTCAGGTAAGGGTAGAAAACAAGGACAATATCGATAGCAGGCATAAAGAAGAAGAGATGGTAAAGAAAAACCATATCACCAATAATCAGAAGGAACATCGCAGTGAAAACAAAAGCCAGAGTCAAAAGCAGAGCAAGTAGTTTTGCAGAGAAACTTTGGAATTAATAGCTGACGAATCCATGTCTGCCCGGTCAAATAAAGATCCTGATTTTAGCTCTAAGGCTACGATCAGGATCTTTTGGTTTTAAGTTGAAATACTTCTGTTGTCCGAAAAATAACTGAATCTTCTCCGATAGATAACAGAAATATGCAACTTAATTTTTAAACATGATATTAGTAATCAGGATAACTTAACCCAGGTAACTAATGTTGATCAGAAGTAAGGAAAGCAATGAATCTGATTTTGAAATAATTCTGCTTTTAAACCGAATTATCGACGAGAAATCTTATTCTAAAAAGGACTTATTAATACGTATTTTCCAGAATAAAGTTTGGGTTGAACGAAAAGGATGTGATGAAGGCTGCATGGAGAGAATGTTGTTTGATTTAGCTTATGATCTTGACAGCTTTGTTCCCAGTATTACCTGGAAATCGAAGAAACATCTTTTGGAAGACCATTTGTTTCGCCTCATCGTACCCGCAATTGAAAATATTCAATCAGACGGAAGACAAACAATTCAGAAGTATTCGACTTTCAGATAATTTAAAAAGTCTTTTGAATAATAATTTTCTGTCACGAGGTCTAACAGGGACTAGAATCAGATCACTCGCTGGTTCAAACTACCAAATTCTTCAATCACTGACTTTCGCGATCGTATATCTGGTAAATGGTTTTAGCCTGCCTGATTTCCATAAAATGTACATAGCTGCACAATAAATGGTGATTTTAGGGGAATGTTCGTATATGCTTTCAAGATATTCAAAGTTTTTTTTGTTTAAATATGACTTTGTTATACATTTGTCCATTATGCACATTTTAAATGTGTAGAGGAGGGTAAGACTTATAAGAATTCCGGGCTTCCGGAATTCTTTTTTTTGTATACAGTCGAGTTTAATGTCTTAAAAATGCTTCCGAGTTGCACACTCGTGCGCTTTGTTCGCATGGATTTGTTTTTTCTGCTACTAGTCTCTATCAAATACTATGTATATGTCTGCTGAAAACCGACTCTTTAACTATTTGCTCTGGTGTTCGCTACTGGTTATTTCTATAAGTTGCAAATCTTCGAAATATGCAAAAACCGATAAGGTTTATAGAAATCTGGCTAATGGATATGCAGAAATAATTAAATCGGCACCGCCGCTGAACCAGGCCATTGATTCGATGAGTGCTGAAAATCAATCTTGGGTTGGGTCCGTTAATTTTGGTATCAGAAGAGCGAATTTTGTCATTCTGCACCATACCGCACAAGATTCAGCGGCTCAGACCTTACAAACGTTTACAACTCCCCGGACGCAGGTCAGTGCACATTATGTGGTCGGACGGGATGGAAAAGTGATACAGATGGTCAACGATTATTTGAGGGCGCAGCATGCCGGGGAATCGCGCTGGGGAAATAACACCGATCTCAACTCTTCGTCGCTGGGTATTGAGCTGGATAATAATGGAAACGAGCCTTACTCAGACCAGCAAATCAACAGTCTTTATATTTTGCTCGCGACCCTAAAAAAGAAATATGGAATACCAACGGCTAATTTTATCGGGCACGCAGATATTGCGCCTGCCAGAAAACCTGATCCCAATAACTTTCCATGGAAAAATCTCGCTGAAAAAGGATACGGCTTATGGTACGATGATTCTCTTGAAGTCGCACCAATGGATTTTGACTCAACCATTGCGCTCAGGATTATTGGGTACGACGTCAGGAATATGGAAGCTGCCATTGTGGCTTTTAAAAGACATTTCATTCAGGTTGACATATCGCCAGTATTAACTGTCTGGGACAAGTCCGTTTTATATAATCTATATAAAAAATACCTGTAATATTCCGTTTCCAAACCGGCACATTTTAGCTGATAACTTCCCGGCCATTAAATTGGACCTGCCAAAACGAAATGATTTTTCTCTCGGTATATCCCAGTATTTCGTAGACCTTACGGGCCCGTGTATTACTATTTACAAAATGTAAAAACGGAAATAAGCCCTGATCAATATTTTGCTGAGAAACATGGGCTACAAGCTGCTGTGCGTATCCTTTTCCTGTTTGCAGAGGATGTGTAACCACTGCACTTATTTCCGTGAAACCTGTCATTTTGAGGCGTTCGCCAGCCATAGCAACCAATTTGTTATCCAGTATTATTCCAAAATAATTCCCAAGCAGAGGCGTGTTTTTAAAGAAATATCCAGGCTGAACGAGATTTATTAATTCGAGCATTTCTTCGCGATGACTTTCAGTAAGCAAAATAATTTGCTGATCGCTTTTTAAACCAGAAGCTGTTAGTTTATTACATACCATTTGTACACAATCGAGCCTGGAATTAAGTTGCCAGTTTTTTGGAAGAAAAGGTAGTTCTCCAACAATGAAAAAATTTTCGCCTGCTTCTGCCCAAGGTTCAATTTCTCCTAAATCAGCTGTCGAAGGTAATTCGCAGCCTATAATTTTCAACATATCAACAGGATACCGCTTTACCGAATGGCTGCCGTATGCAAACCTTTTGTGTGCACTTTGCAGGGCGTACCACACAGGATTATCAAGATTTAAATATCGGTCGATCCTCATAGATTGGGTTTGAACTTCGTGAATTTAGAAAAATAGGTATAAATTTTAATATGTCATACTACCTCAATTTGTGGCGTAGTCTTCTTGCTTAATGCAAATTAGCTTTCATAAATCAAAATCGGCAGGGGAAGGGTATGCTGGCGGCAATCCGGTCTTTACTAACATACGCTAAGCCTTGATTATTGATGAATTCACATCTTACCCCATCCCGTTGGTACCGGATCATTCCGATCGTCTTTATTACATATAGTTTGGCTTATCTTGACAGGGCTAATTTTGGTTTTGCAATAGCGGGAGGAATGGCAGAGGATTTAAATATTACAAAAAGTATTTCTTCACTGCTGGGTTCTCTTTTTTTTCTTGGATACTTTTTTTTCCAGATTCCGGGTGCTCATTATGCTGCCCATAAAAGTGCCAAGAAATTAATTTTCGTATCGCTGATTTTGTGGGGAGCTTTGGCCGCTGCAACCGGGATGGTCAGTAACGTCGGCTCACTCATTACGATCCGATTTATGCTTGGTGTTGTGGAAAGTGCCGTAATGCCCTCCATGTTGATTTTGTTAAGCCAATGGTTTACGAAAAAAGAGCGATCCCGGGCGAACACATTCTTGATTTTGGGTAATCCTGTTACTGTTTTATGGATGTCTGTCTTGTCAGGATATTTGATCGATTCAATGGGATGGCGATGGATGTTTATCATTCAGGGTGCCCCCGGAATTATCTGGGCATTTATTTGGTGGAAAATGATCGACGAGAAGCCAAAAGACGCAAAATGGTTGACAGAAAACGAGAAAAAGGAAGTTGATAATCAGCTGTTTCAGGAGCAAATTGGTATTAAACCCGTGAAAAATTATGCTGAGGCGTTCAGGTCGAAAACAGTGATTCTCCTATGTTTTCAGTATTTCTTATGGAGCCTTGGTGTTTACGGATTTGTGATGTGGCTTCCATCCATCATAAAAGCAGCCCCCAATATGGACATTGTTACAACGGGGTGGCTGTCGTCTGTACCTTACATTTTGGCGATAACGGGTATGCTTGCCGCCTCCTTTTTCTCTGATAAGACTTTGAATCGCAAGGTTTTCATCTGGCCATTTCTTCTGGCTGCTTCTCTTTCATTTTTTGGTGCTTACTTTCTGGGCACAAGCAGCTTCTGGCTGTCATTTGTACTTCTTGTGATTGCCGGAGGTGCTTTGTACGCTCCATACGGACCATTTTTTGCCGTAATAACTGAAATTCTTCCAAAGAATGTTGTTGGAGGAGCGTTAGGTTTAATCAATAGTATCGGAGCATTAGGATCATTCATTGGATCATATCTTGTGGGTTATCTCAATGGAAGCACCGGAGGATTTGAATCTTCTTATATTTTGATGGCAGTTTCCCTGGCACTTGCAACATTGATCACCATTATTGTAGCTGAAAGGCCAGTTGGAAAATAGAGCGAAATTCCCTCGAACGTCTGAGCAGAATGATCTATTGTACGCGGTAGTGATTTTTTTATAAAAAAAATATCAATTTTTTTTGGCGTCAATCTTCTCTAAAATAGAAACTTAGAAAAATCTAATAATTATGATTGATAAATAGTGTATCAATAAATTTGGAACGTAAATCAAAATGTATACTTTTGCATCACAATTGAGGGACACGGAAGTAAGTGAAGCGAAATTAAGCAATTTTTTAAGCTTTTGAAATTAGGCTTTAACTTTTTAAAAGACAATTTCAGAGTAGTAAAACAAGATTCCGTAGCTCAGCTGGTAGAGCAATACACTTTTAATGTATGGGTCCTGGGTTCGAATCCCAGCGGGATCACTCCAAACAGTATCAAAAGACATTAAACTCCTGCAAATCAAAAGATTGCAGGAGTTTTGTTTTTAGAAAGCACCTCAAAATATTCAATAATTCTCAAAAAAAAGGTGAGTGATTCGTTGAGTGAATTTCGACATCCTTCAACTCACCAGTAATGACATAACCAATTGTGCCACAGCTTGTTCATGAAATGGACATCTTGTGCTGCCGGATTTGCAAGACTAACTTTGTTCAATCTTTTATCTTAAAAGTTATGAAGACAAATTTTAGCCTGCGTTTCTATTTGAAAAAGCAAAAGAATTATGAAATTAGGCTGCGTGTGCCCAGGGATCACTGGGGCGGTAACTAAACGCTGTTGGTTTTGGCAATGCTCGCTGGCAGGGACAAATTGATCCCAATGCAGCCAAATGCTTGTAATCCTGGTCCTCATCAAAGCCTATACTGGATAAATAGAACTGAAAGATGAGTGGGCTAACTGATGTTGATAGCTGTAACTAGCTGCGTCGAAATTATCACTAAGCCATCACCAGTGCTTGTCGATAAACTTTATTTTTATCTTTTGGACAATGCTATCGTATTCGCTTATTCTTGAAGGTTTCGCGATGAAACACTCAGCTCCTAACTGGTAAGCTTCCTTAATAAGCTCGGTGTCATTGGTAGTGGAAATCATTAGGACGGGATTGTCTTGATACATTGGGTTTGCCTTGATGTAGCTAAGAACTTCAAGCCCGTTTTTACGGGGCATATTCATATCCACCAAAATCAAGGATAATTGGTTCCAATCCGGCTGGTGATTTAAATGGTCTATCAAATCCTGTCCATCGAGCGCTTCGACGATCTCCAAAGAAGGAATAAAACAAGCAAAGGAATCTTTTAAAAACTGACGGTCGTCCTCATCGTCATCAGCAAGAAATATCTTTAAGTCTGTCATCTCCTTGTGTTTGTTATAGTGACGGTCCAATTCAGGTCTAAAACTATGGTGCTATTTACGGCAAGTTAGAGAATTCCCGTTAAGAAATAAGATCAAAATAAGATAAAAAAGTATTACTTTCTCTTTGGCAGCGTATGGTAGAATATCGCCATTTTCAGCGAAATGCTTGATAATAACTGCTACTGGCTACTGCTGTTGTCGTGATCAATTCGTTTCTGGTTTTAAGTAGTTCCATTTCATGGCGATGATCGTTAAGAAGCCGCCACCGCTGGTCTTGGTGCACAATAAAAAATTTAACCGTTCATCACACTTCCAGCATAACAGAGAAATAGGCGTAATTTCTTGTTCCAACCTACACTTTTGCAGCTGCTGGTGGTGTGTGAAAACTAAATTGATCCGTGCATTTTTTTTAAAAACGTATCATCTCATTCCACTGCCGAAGATGTTCTGCCATCAGCCGGCTGCGGTCATTGATTGTATCAATAATCGATGTCACGGCTGAGTATTTTCCTAATTTGCAGTTCAGGTTTGATTTAATTGCGTAGGAAAGCACAGCATTTATTTTGGCCATGTATCTGCTTTACCAGGTTTAAAATAATGACGTCTTAGTAGGGGGCGCAGGCCGGTCAATGGCATCCAGGTCCTCATATACAAAAAGAACGGTCGGATCCTCAGATTTCAGAAAATCTTTTTGTACAGTGCACGTATCCACTTGCCCGGATGGGCACTGGTGTGTTGCCAGCTCTGTTATTCGTACCTCAGAAAGATCCTCCATCATTCACTTCCAGGCAAGCGGATTAGAAAGGATTGTCGGCATGAAGGATTAATTTTAAAAATTATCTGTCCTGATCTTGTACCGATGTTCTTCTCCCAATCGGCAGGTGGAGAATTTGAAGACACTGATCACCTCAATCCGGAAATTGCGGACAGGGCGTTTCAGTTTTGAATTTATTAGGGTAACCATATGATTGATAGTTATTTAACGCACATCCGAAAAGGTCCTATTGATGGTCAATTCGCCACTTATGCGATTGGTCCAGGCTTCCGAATTGTCCAAATTAAACGCCAACGCGGCTGCAAGTCCCCTCACGCGTATTTGAGATTAGAATACTCCGATAGTCCTATGAACAGTCATTCGGCAGTGCCCTGATTTTATTTTTATTATATTCAAAACAAGAAATGAGTTATTTTTAATCTATCTTGTAGTTTTTGTCATTCAAAGTATATTTCCACATAATCACCGTTTGAAATTCATGGAGCAAGACATCATTGATGGCCTTAAATTAAAAAAAGATCAGATTATAGAACAGTGGCTGAAAGACCAGGCCGAAGCGTCAGATTATTCAAATAGCTTCAACTCAAATGAAGAGCTTGAAAGTCAGTCCGCTGAGCTTGTAGATATTTTATTAAACACTTTAAACGAAGATACCCTCAATAATTTTTCTTCAGGTGATCTCGAGCCTTTAACAGACTATATTTCCAGCCTTACTATTTCAAGAGCAAGACAAGGTTTCTCACCCCGTGAGACAGCGACCTATATTTTTACCCTCAAAGATGCGCTGATTAAAGTATTAAATGAGATAGTTGACCGCGAGCCAGTTAAGCTCTATGCGATTACCCTTAAGATAAGTAAATTCATTGACAACATAGGTATACTTAGCTTTGAAACTTTTATTACTGGAAGAGAAGAAGTAATCTCTCAGCAGTCCGATGAAATGGCTGAGCTTTCCACACCAGTGATCCGGGTTTGGAACGGAATTCTTGCGATGCCAATCATCGGTACTTTGGATAGTGCCCGCACGCAGATAGTAATGGAAAACCTTTTGCAGGGAATCGTCGATACCGAAAGCAGTATAGCTATTCTGGATATTTCCGGCGTTCCAGCAGTTGATTCACTGGTTGCACAGCATCTGATTAAGACTGTAAATGCAACGCGTCTCATGGGAGCAGAGTGTATCATCAGTGGAATCCGGCCGGAAATTGCACAAACTGTTGTGCATCTTGGAATAGATCTATCTCAAATGATTACAAAAGCGACGTTAGAAAGTGCCCTCAAATACGCGTTTAACACTTTACAACTCGAAGTAAGGCGCATTGAGAAAAATAGAATAAACTGACCTGTTACTGAAAATTTATGGAAAGAATCCCAATTCTGAAAATGGGACGGTTTCTCCTTGTCACGATCCAGGTCGACTTATATGACAGACTCGCACTTACACTAGAGGAGGATCTTGTCCAAATGGTTTACGACACTGGTGCAAGCGGGGTGTTGATAGATATTTCTGCCTTATCGATTGTCGATTCATTTATGGGCAGAATTATAGGAAATATTGCCGGTATGTCAAGTATCATGGATGCCGAGACGGTCGTTGTTGGCATGCAGCCTGCGGTAGCCATTACCCTAATAGAGTTAGGCCTACCTTTGGCCGGAGTTCACACAGCTTTGAATGTAGAAAGGGGAATGGCACTGCTTGAATCACGGATGTCTGCACGTCCGGATGATACCTTCGATGCTGATGACGATTAAAGAAAACATGGCAATTCAGCAGGAACGGGATTTGGTTTACTGCCGTAACCGGGTAAAAGAAATTGCCGCCAAGATTGGTATGGGGGTTGTAAACCAGACTAAATTGATTACCGCCACCAGTGAGATCGCGCGTAATATGCTTAGGTATGCTGGTGGTGGAAATGTAAAGGTAGAAGTTATCACAAGAGGGAAGTTGGAGGGTTTACAATTGGTTTTTGAAGACTCCGGTCCTGGAATACCTGATATTAATAAGGCGATGCAGGATGGTTTTACTACGGGAAATACGCTTGGACTAGGACTTCCAGGTGCCAAAAGGCTTGTCAACGAATTTGCTATCGAAAGCGTCGTGGGTAAGGGAACGACTGTGAAAATTTTAAAGTGGAAGAATGGATAATTACAAACAGCAGGCATTTAACCTCACAGATCGTAGTTATCTAAACATTTTAAAAAAGGATATTCTTAAAATCGGTCAGAAAGTTGAGCTAAGTCCTAAAAAGCTCGCGGAGCTTGATTTGATCGTTTCAGAAATTGCAACGAACCTTTTAAAACACGCGGGAGGTGGAGAGATTATCGTCAGGCCATTAACTGAAACAAATAACAGGGGTGTAGAACTGCTAAGTATTGATAAGGGCCCCGGTATGACAGATCCTGCGAAAATGATTGAAGATGGTGTTTCAACGACCAACACCTTAGGACATGGATTGGGTTCAATTAAGAGGCTTTCAGACCAGTTTCAGCTTTATTCGGTAAAAGGGTGGGGAACTGTTCTTTTATCAAGAGTTTTCCAGCAGCCCCCCGAGTCGTTTCCAGTTTCGAAAATCGGTGTATATCCGATAGTCCTGAACAAGCCCGGTGAGTCAGTATGTGGTGATGCATATGCATTTAAGTTTAACCCTTATTTTGTGAAAGTTATGTTGGCAGACGGTCTGGGACATGGACCTTTGGCTAACCAGGCTTCGGAAAAAGCCTGTGAAGTTTTCCGGAAATCCGCCTTCAACAACCCCAGCGACATCATCAATGATATTCACAAGCAGGTCAAGGACACCCGTGGGCTTGTTGCCACAGCAGCTGTGTATGATATTGTCAACAAAATATGGAAAATCTGTGGCGTTGGTAACATTTCTACCAGGCAGTGCAACGCGATAACCTCTAAAACCCACATGCCTTATAATGGTATTGTCGGACTGAACATTTCCTCGAGACTTGAATCGCAGACTATTAGAAACGAAACAGGAGGATATATGGTGTTTTGTTCTGATGGTATCTCCACACGTTGGGAAACATCAAAACATCCGTCCGTTTTTAAGTATGATCTTTCTATTTTGGCTGCTGTCATCTATAAGGATTATGCGCGTCACTCCGATGATATGTCCGTCATTGTTGTTAAAGTAAATTAGCATTATGCATCAGATAAGTGGTTTTAATCTGGAAAACGATCAGGATATTGTTTTGGCGCACAAAAGATCCATGCAACTCGCCGAAATGTGTGGTTTAGGACTGGTTGCCCAAACAAGTCTTGCAACGGCCGTGTCAGAAATTGCCAGGTTCATGATAGAAATCCAGGCTCATGCTAGCATACGTCTTTCGTTAGGCAAGGCACCTATGCATGTGTCTGCGATTTGTGCCAGTATTTACAGCCCTTCTTTAAATACTATTGATATTTCCAGTGAGAATTTTCAATATGCGAAACGGCTTGTTAACGAGTTTGTGGTTTCCTCTTCAGAAGTTTGCATGTATTTGGAACTTCCCAGGAATGTGATATTAAATACCAGCTTTATAGATAAGTGCAAAAATCGGTTTAAGAATTCGCAACCTATTTCACCCTATGATGAAGTGAAGCGGAAGAATGCTGAACTTCAGAAAATGGCCGATAATCTTACACAAAGCGAATATCGTTATCAGCAGCTGACAAACTCATTGCCGCTAATGATGTTTATCATGGCTGATGACGGACAAATGCTTTACGCCAATGAATGGTTTTTGGGTTTTACAGGTAAAAATCTTCAAAGTCTGAATAAGACCAATTGGTTGAAGTGGCTCAGTGTTCACCATGTTGAGGTTGATTTTGAAAGTCTCAGAAAATTATTGGAGCTAAAACAAGCTTTTCAGCAGGAAGTGTTGCTTACCACGCTGGATGGGTCTACTGTCTGGCATTTGTTATCGCTAACTCCTCAGGGTAACGACTTAATACAGGAAAAGATGCAGTGGTTTGGTTTCATTGTTAATATTCATGCACAGAAAGTTGTTGAAAAAACCCTTCGGGATAACCAGGAGCTGATCCAGATTAAGACCGCTATGGAAGCGCATGAAAAGCAGTTGGATAAAACAATACAGGAACTTAACAGGAGTAATCAGGAGTTGGCAAGGTATGCATATGTGGCATCTCATGATTTACAGGAGCCAACCAGAAAAATCATTCTTCTTTCCACAATGATCATTGATCGCTTTAAATCTGTGCTGCCAGCGGAGGCTACTGGTTTACTGGACCGCATTAAAGGGTCTGCCGATCATATGCAAGCTCTTGTAACCGATCTTCTCGTATACTCGCGAATAGACTCTGAAGAAAGAAGGCTTGATGACCACCCCGAATTGTCTGACATTGTACATGCTGCCTGCGAGAATTTGGAATTTACAATCCGTGCGGCTGATGCCCAGATTAACCTGAATGGCACTTACGTTCTGTTAGGCAATACTATTCAGTTGCAGCAACTATTTCAAAATCTGATTGGCAACGCGGTTAAATTTGCTGGTATGAATGTGGCTCCTATCATTAACATTAATGCACAACCATTATCTAATTTGCAGGTTACCAGTCTAAATCTTACTGGATCTGACTGGCTTTCCATTGATGTATGTGATAACGGAATAGGCTTTGATGAAAGCTTTGCAGAAAGGATTTTTGAAGTTTTTCAGAGACTTCATTCACGAACTCAATACACGGGAACGGGCATTGGCCTGTCGATTTGTAAAAAGATTGTCGAATTGCATGGTGGCAGAATTTCAGTGACAAGTGAAGTGGGCCAAGGGTCAGTATTTACCTTCATATTGCCATATTTACCTTCACTGATAAGGTAAACTAATCTATGGCTTCACCGGTAGACGATTCCAGCTTCTTTTTAACCCATTTTATTTTAAGTTTAACGAGGACAGTATCTGTGTCGAGATTCTATCAGCTTTTAGGCAGAATGGTAAAGGTTGAAATGCAGCAGGATCAGGTCGTCGGAATTGCAGGCTTAAACAGTGATCACTTTTTTTAACCTGTTACCAGCCTTGAAAATACTGACAGATTATAAATATATAACCCGAAGGAATAGCCGGTCGAAGGGATGCTCGCTACGTTTATCTTAAAAAATGACCTGCTAACAAGAGCCGGATTATGTGATACCCAAAAAAGTTTTTTTCAGATCGACGAAGATCAAACAGATAACTTCTCCGGGAATCAGAACAGTTCGTGGGAAAAAGTTTTATAACAGATCATTTACAAGGGTTTCCATAATCTGCTGAACCATCTTTTGATAATCTGCCATATTAAAAGGCTTGGTAAAATATCTTCTGACGCCCAAACGGTAGGCTTCGGTAATCAGCGTTTCATTCTGAGAGGTTGATACCATCATTACAGGTATATCTTTTGTTTTCTGATCAAACTGCAAAAATTCCAGTACTTCCAGTCCATTCATCTTGGGCATGTTCATATCCAAAAGAACGACGATTGAATTACTTTCTATGGTATCCTCTTTTATGGCCTGGATAAATTCCATTCCGTCGGTCAGCTCTACAATTTCAACAGGCTGGATTACCGCCTTGATTGCATCGGTTAAGAAAAAACGGTCATCCTGATCGTCATCGACGACATACATTTTCAATTTGGGCATAATAGTTTACTGCTTCTTTCCTATCTGTTGGCGCGAAATTTCGAAGTTAGCAAGAAATTGGTGTGATAATGCGATTTATAACTATGGGGAATAAACAATTACTTGTCATGATCGATGACGACTCGGATGATCATGAAATATTTGATATCGCATTAGAAGAAATCGATGGGACTTTTGAGATTCTTCATTACAATGATTGTGAACAGGCTTTGGAGCATTTCAAGACGCCCGGCGTGGACCAGCCCGGGTTTGTTTTTGTTGATATTAACCTGCCACGGATTGGCGGGCCGGCCTGCATCGTTAAACTTCAGGAGCTGCGAAGGTTTGATAACCCTAAAATTATTATTTATTCATCGTCCATCCCGGAAGAGTGGAAAGACAAGCTCGGGCAGGGTGGGGTAGACGAATTCCTGGAAAAGACGGGATCACTTTCCGCTTTAAAAGAGAAACTTGTGGCGGTATTTCTACGCCCATAAAAATGGCGGCAATCATCCAGATCAGCCGCCATTTAATTTACATCCAAACACAAAGGTTAATTTTCTTTATCATGGCCTTCCAGTTTGACGAGTTTGTTATAAACGCCTAGAAGAAGCAAGGGAGATGCCCATTGGCCGACAAATAGCGCAGTATGCTTTCTTCCCATAATCTTTAAAGCAGCGGATGCACCCATCGCAGCCAGTGAAGCCCATAAAAAAATGTCCGAAGGAAGTTTTGCGGTCTGTTCTTCGATCGCTGTGGCTACTTTTCCCTCTTTGTGCTGGGGATTGAATTCATTTGACATAGCAGTAGGTTTATAGGTTTTTAATTTGTTTTATTTACGCATTGTAAAAAACAATACTATAACCGTGCTATGCCTGAAAGCAAAATATTTGTTGCCGCCACCGTCCTCTTGGAAGTTGCAGAGCGGATTAGCCAGCTACTTCCTGATTTTAAATTTCTAAGCAAAACGGCGCAGGAAAATTTTCATATTACACTTCTTTTTACGAGAAAGGTGAAGGACCTGGCTATCTTGATTCTGACATTCGAAACGCTTCGTTTTGAACCCTATGAAATTAGTATCAAAGCAGTAAACGGGTTTACAAAGACCAAAAACTGGCTTGCAGCATATTATGTAAATTTCCAATCATCGCCATCTTTCAAGTTTTATGACCAAACAGAACGGTAATCCATTTATTCTTGCCCTTAAAGCCCGGAACCTCACTGTCGAAATTCACCATCATTCTGCATATCAAATTGTTTTGTCAAACGATGCACCCTTCAACTCGACAATCAGCAGAATACTGTATGAGCAGATCCACGGTTTTCTTATCAAGCCACACGTTCCGCATTATTGTGTCGCTGAAAACGGGACATTAAATGTCCTGAACATTGAACCCTATTCAAATATCGGTCTGGAACTGGCGGGCCGGTTCGAAAAAAATCAGGATTATGTTGTCTTTGACTCGCCTTCTGAAACAAATTCATTCTTTCAGACAACGGAAGACAGCTTAGATGTGAACAAGGTGATTAATGCTATGGTATCTAAATTACCTTCCATCGCTTATGACGAAAGGGTTACCAGAATAGTTGAATATATCAATGCAAATTACTTTGAGCAGAACATAACCCCACAAACATTTGCAGATATCGTTTTTCTATCTCCGTCGCGACTGGCCTCGCTATTTAAAACACAAACCGGAAGCAGCTTATCAAAATATCTGCTGTGGACACGTCTGCGCCAGGCCATCTATATTACACTTTCTGACAAGAACAGAAGCCTTACTGACATTGCCTACGACACAGGCTTTTACGATCTTCCGCAATTCAATAAATACATGTATGAAATGTTTGGAATGCCGCCCAAGGCATTAAAGCACAATAGTGATCTGATTGAAATTTATTAGTCCTGCTTTTCCCATACATTCTAACACAATAGACACTTTACCACAGCCACTGCGGGCAGATCAGTGATCTGATACAAGTTTGGGAATGTGGCAGCATGCAACTTTGTGATATCATTTAAACAAATCATATCATGAAAGCTATCGTATATCAAGAGTTTGGAACCACAAGCGTGCTGCAAACCGTAGAACAGCCAAAACCTACTATCAAAGCAGATCAGGTTCTGGTTAAAGTAAAAGCGTTTTCCATTAACCCAATGGATTGGAAAATCAGAAAAGGGGAAATGACATTGATGTCGGGTACGAAATTTCCAAAGCACACCGGCACTGATTTCGCCGGCATCGTTGAGGATTTAGGAACTTCTGTAAGCGGCCTGGAAATTGGAGATGAAGTTTTTGGCGTAGTAAAAAATATGATGAAGGAAGGTGTTTCGGCCGAATATGTTGCCGTAACGTCTTCCTTGATCTGGAAAAAGCCTGCTGATATCAGCTTTGCCCAGGCAGCTTCTATTCCGGTAGTGGGTACGGCAGCAGTTACCGCGTTGGAGAAAATGGGTGATATCAATTCGCAAACCAACATATTGGTCAATGGTGCAACCGGTGGTTTTGGTATGTTTCTGCTTCAATTGTTAAAACAGGAAGGCGCCAGTATAACAGCTGTTACAAGCAGCAAAGGAGCAGAATTTGCAAGGAAATGGGGAGCAAATTCAGTAATAGACTATGCAAGAGAAGATGTGCTTGCGCGTAAAGCGACCTACGATATCGTCATTGATCTGTCAGGCAAAATGGGATATAAAAATGTCAAACAAATTATGAAATCAAAGGCGCTGTTTTTAAATCCAACACCCCGGCCGGTCGAGATTCCGTTGTCGTTTATAAAAAACCTGTTTACGTCCAAAAAGCACATTATCGTGCTTGCCGGCCCATCCACTAAGTACACGGATGTTCTGTTGGGTGCAGTGAAAAAGGGGCTGAATATAGAAGTCAACAAAGTATTCTCGTTCGCTGACTACAAAGAAGCGTATCAATATGCTGAGCGAGGCGGCTACATCGGAAAAGTTATTGTAGAAGTCAACTAAAAGCGTTGCAATGCTGCCCATGAAAATGTAGAGCCACTCCTCATCCATTCTTTTGATTTGTATATATGCACAGGTAGAACCGTTGTAGGATAATAAAGGCATAGGTACGGATTACCCGGTATAGCAACAATCTCTACAGAAAGCCAGCCAGCATCTTCCCAGAACAGTGATCTGATACAAGTTTTAATTTCTGGATCGTAAGATCTTTGCATAGTAATTAATCAACGCAAATAACAAATAACATGAAAACAAAAATAATAGTACTCGGAGCCACAGGAACAGTGGGCAGCAAGATTTCAGAAATCCTTTTAAATCAGGGGAATCAGGTGACGTTGATCGCAAGGCATACTGAAAAATTAGAAAAATTCCGCAGTCTGGGGGCTGAGATTATTGCAGGGGATATCACCGATATTCAGACTCTGACCAATGCTTTCAGGAATGCGGATAGCGCTTTTGTGCTGTTGCCAGACAATGTAAAGGCTGAGAACACAAGAGCTTACCAGAGACAGGTTACAAGCGGTTTAATTGAAGCCATCGAGAATTCCGGGATCAAACACATTGTCAATATGAGCAGTCTTGGATCTCATATGCATGAAGGCAATGGTATGATGGCAGGGACCGGTGAACAGGAAGTGAGGCTAAACCAATTGAAGGATGTAAATGTAGTGCACATCCGCTCTGCCTATTTTATGGAAAACTTTTTAAGGACAATGGGTGTCGTTAAAAAAATGGGATTCAACGGCACAGCAGCAGATGGAGACCATGCCATACCTATGGTCGCCACAGAAGATGTAGCAAAAATCGCGGCCGGGCATTTAGCAAATCTTGACTTCAACGGTAAAAGTGTCCAGGCTGTGATGGGACCTAAAGACTATACTTACCGGCAGTTTACCACTATTATTGGTAAGGCCATTGGTAATCCTGAACTGGCGTATGTTCAGCTGCCGGTAGAGCAGGTAAAGCAAGCATTTTTAGGCAACGGATTTTCAGAAGATTTTGCCGATAACCTGATCGAAATGGGAACAGCCATCAAAACCGGGTTTATGAATTATCAAAAAAGAGACGATTTGACTACCACACCCAAAACAGCAGAAGCATTTGTGGAAGAGGTTTATTTGCCACTATTTAATAAGTAATAAGATCAAATGTTGATACAAGTTCATCCTGCTCTATACAGAGACCTTTGCATTATCAATAATATGACAATCAATTAATAATTATCATGAAATTATTAGAAAAAATACAGTTAGGAAATCTGGCGTTAAAGAACAAAATGGTGATGTCTGCCATGACCAGAAGCCGCGCAGATCAGAACGGAATTGTAGGTGATATGACCGTACAATATTATACCCAAAGAGTAAGTGCGGGTCTGCTATTTAGCGAAGCGATCCGAATAAGTGAAGACGCAACCGGCAGCCCGCTAACGCCCGGTATTTACAGCAAGGATCAGATCGAGGCCTGGAAAAAAGTCACAAAATCTGTACATGATCATGGAGGGCTGATCATTGCCCAGCTCTGGCACACAGGCCGCGTCGGGCACTCGATCGATCGAAATGGCAAACTACCACTTGCGCCATCGGCACTGCCTATACAAGGCATGCAGCATTTCACTTCACAGGGTTTGAAGGATTATGAAACACCCCGGGAAATTACCATTGACCAGATCAAACAAACGGTCAGGGATTATGGCCAAGCCGCCAGGAATGCTATCGAAGCCGGCTTTGACGGGGTAGAACTTCATGCTGCAAATGGTTACCTGCCAAGCCAGTTTCTGGCCGAAAGTGCAAACCAGAGAACAGATGAATACGGTGGAAGCATTCCCAACAAAGCTCGTTTCGTGCTGGAAGTCATGCAGGAAATAATCAGCACAGTTGGTGGCGATAAGGCAGGGATTAAAATTTCCCCCTTTCATCCCTATGGCCATATGATTCTGGATGATCCTGCCGGCACCTACACTTATCTGATTGAAGAGCTAAACAAACTGGATTTTGCCTTTGTAGAACTGATGAGGCGCAGCCCATATTTTCCTTCGCCTGCTCACTATCCGGCAGATGATGAAATCGAATGGTTTGGCAGTAAGATAAAGCAATCGGTTATTGCCAATGCAGGTTATGACAAACTTTCCGCCGAAGCAGAACTTGAAAAAGGCATAGCCGGACTCGTCTCATTCGGCACACTTTTCCTGGCAAATCCTGACTTGCCGGAACGATTTGAAAAAAGTGCAGCGCTCAATGAACCAGACAGGGCAACGATGTTTGGCGGTGGCGCGAAAGGGTATATAGACTATCCGTTTTTGACTTTTAATGAAAAAGTTAACGGTTAAGCAGAGCGTGATGTCTATCTGGACATACAAACCATCAAATACGTTTACGTAAAAGACAACATCGATATTACATTTTAGGTCATCATTGATAACTTCGATTCACCCCATCCAGCTCAGGATGGCATTAGGAGAAGATACGCAAAAAGAGCTGGCACCGGCTAGCGAGACTTAAAGGATAGCCTGACCATTTTGGCTACAAGAATCTCCATATCCACTACAAGCGCCTGCGGCGCTCAGCAGAACTTTGTGTCCGGAAATTAATAAATAAGAAAAATGACAAAGACGATTTTTATTACTGGTGCATCAACAGGTATCGGAAGGGCTACGGCCAAATTGTTTGCGGCCAAAGGCTGGAAGGTGATCGCGACCATGCGCAAGCCCGAAAATGAAACGGAACTCAGTGCGCTTGATAATGTAACTGTGCTGCCCCTTGACGTGACCAACCCGGTGCAAATCTGCGAAACCACCCGACAGGCGCTGGCTTTGGGCGATATTGATGTGGTATTTAACAACGCGGGCTATGGATTGTTCGGAGTATTGGAAGCGATGACCGACGAGCAGCTGGTACAGCAAATGGAAACAAATTTTTTCGGTGTCGTGCGGGTGACGCAGGCCTTTATTCCCTATTTCCGCGAGCGGAAAGCGGGGCTTTTTATTACTACCGGTTCATCGGCTGGGTTGATGGCTTTCCCGGTAAGCTCGATGTACGATGCCAGCAAATTTGCGGTGGAAGGCTGGGCAGAAAGCTTGTCTTATGAGCTGAATGAGGTTGGGATTCGGATTAAAACCATTGAACCCGGATTGGTTGCAACGGAAATTGGTGCGAAGTCGGTGTTTGCCTCGCACCCGGCTTATGAAGCATTGATAAACAAATTCACGGCGATGCTGGCACCTGACCAAGCCGCGACGACATCCGAACAAATTGCCGAAGTAGTGTACGGCGCAGCTACGGATGGTACCAACACATTACGATACGTTTGTGGAGACGATGCCAAAGAATGGTATGCGAAGCGACTGGCTGAGGGCGATGAGGCTTTTAGGGACGGAATCAAACAATTGTTAGCCGCTATTTAAAATTGAATGTTTGCTGACGCAAACCGGAACGATTTGCGTCAGCAGACCATTATGTGATTATGAAAAGGGAACATCTTAAACCGCGCGTGTACCACTCCATTGGAGAAATGCAGCGTGCATTCGGCCTGCCACAACCATTGCATCCGCTGATCAGCCTGCTGGATTTCAACAAGGTGCAGATCACGGCCGAAATGCTGGCAGAAACTTTTGCTATGGATTTTTATAACATTACCTACAACGAATCGGCAGGCTGCCGGATGCGATATGGGCAAACAACCTACGATTTTCAGGTAGGCGGAATGTTTTTTTCTTCGCCGGGCCAGCCGCTAACAGGCCTTGAAGTGGCTGAAACTACACTTGGATTTACCCTGCTGGTCCACCCTGATTTTCTGCGAAACTATCCACTGGACGCCAAAATGAAGCAATATGGCTTTTTCTCCTATTCGGTGACCGAGTCGCTGCATTTGTCGGATAAGGAAAAGTTGATCATCGAGGGCATCGCCCGCAATATCGGAGACGAACTCGAAACTGCTATCGATGATCTCAGCCAGGATGTGTTGATTTCGCAGTTGGAACTGATGCTGAATTACAGTCAGCGGTTTTACAAACGCCAGTTCATTACCCGCAACCCGATCCACAATGCACTGCTGGACAAGCTGGACATTTTGCTGGAGAATTATTTCAATGATGAGACTGCTTTGTTGAAAGGGCTGCCGAGCGTCCAGTATCTCTCGGACGAACTACACGTTTCGCCACGTTACCTGGGCGATATGCTCCGCGCACTGACCGGCCAGAATACGCAGCAGCACATTCATAACAAAGTTATCGAAAAGGCCAAGGAAGTGTTGACATTCAGTGATCTGACAATAGGGGAAATTGCCTATCAGCTCGGTTTTGAGCATTCGCAGTCTTTTAGTAAGTTATTCAAATCAAAGACAAACTTTTCTCCACTGGAATTCAGAGCGAGCTTTAATTAAAAGAGGCGGCTTAAGCTGATCCAAGTGAATTGAGGTTTGAACAATTCTCCACCTGTTATTTTATTGGTAGGAACCGATGAAGTATTGAACGATGATTCAAAAAACTTTCACAGCTATATCCAGCCGATTCAGCCAAAATCAAAACTGAAAGAGTATGGTGTTTCCTCAATTTTGTTATAAAATCCGTTGATTCTGTTAGATCTGCTTTTTGAAGGATGCACAACTTTGCAATACAAAAAACAGAACATTATGAAAATTGTATTAACTGGTTCGCTAGGCAATATTGGTAAACCCTTAGCAGAAGAATTAATCCGGAAAGAACATGACCTGACCATCGTAAGCAGTAAAGCGGCGCGGCGCGAGGCTATTGAAGCATTGGGGGCAAAGGCAGCTATTGGTACCATACAAGACCCCGATTTTCTAACAGCCACTTTTAAAGAAGCTGACATTGTGTATCTGATGGAAGCATGGGAAGGTATCGGCAACATCTTTGATAAAAATGCAGATTTTGTTGCAGCTTTTAAGACGGTTGGAAACAACTATAAGCACGCCGTCGAAAATTCTGGCGTAAAAAAAATAGTACATTTAAGTAGCATTGGGGCTCATACCAACGAAGGGATCGGGAGTTTGTATCTGCACAATACGGTCGAGAACATCCTGAATCAGCTTCCGGAATCCGTTGCCATCAAATTCATGAGGCCAGTCGGCTTTTATACGAATTTATACAGGTATATTGCTTCAATCAAATCACAATCTGCAATTATACAATCCTATGGAGGCGACCAGAAAGAGTTTTGGGTATCTCCCTTGGACATTGCTGCAGTTATTGCGCGAGAAATGGAAGAACCTTTTAAGGAAAGGTCAGTTCATTATCTGGCAAGTGACGAAGTATCTCCCAATGAAATCGCAAAAGCGTTAGGTGAAGCCATCGGTATGCCTGATTTAAAATGGCAGGTTATTCCGCCTGAACAGATGCTGCAACAAATGCTGGATGCAGGTATGAATGAATGGATCGCTAAGGGCATGGTTGAAATGCAAGCAGCACAGCAAAGCGGAAGTTTGTACGAAGACTATTATCGAAACAAACCGGCTCTGGGGAAAGTAAAGCTGGCTGATTTTGCAAAAGAGTTTGCACTGACCTATCACAAGTAATCCAATCAATTATGAAAAAAGTATTGATTACCGGAGCTAACAAGGGCGTTGGCTTTGAAACAGCGCGCCAGCTCCTCAGACAAGGATACTTTGTTTATCTGGGAAGCCGAAATTTAAGCAATGGCTTGGAAGCAGTCGAAAAGCTGAAAACAGAAGGCCTGGATAATGCCGAAGCAATCCAGTTGGATGTAACAGATGCGGCCTCAGTGCTGTCCGCGCGTAACTTAATTGGAGAGAAAACTCAGGTGCTGGATGCGCTGATCAACAACGCAGGAATCAATGGCGGGATGCCGCAATCGGCGCTGGAAGCGAATATTGATCAATACAAAAAAGTATTTGATACCAACTTGTACGGAGTAATCCGGGTAACACAGGCCTTTATTGACCTGTTGCGCAAGTCGCCAGAGCCGCGCATTGTGAATGTATCATCGAGTGGGTGCTCTTTAACGCTGCACAGCGATCCAACCTGGAAATATTACGGTCACAAAGCCGCAGTATATCCGTCCTCCAAAGCTGCTATGAATATGTACACGATTGATCTGGCTTACGAGCTGCGGGAGACACCATTCAAGGTTAATGCAGTTTGCCCTGGCTTTGTGGCTACTGACTTTAACGGCCACCGGGGCACTGGAAAAGTTCAGGAAGGAGGATCGCGTATTGCCAAGTACGCAATGATTGGCAGCGATGGCCCGAGCGGGCAATTTTTTAGCGAAGAATATAATCCCCAGACAGGTGTGACGCCCTGGTAAGGCATATCTGGTTAAAGTTCAATATCTTTATGTTATGAAAACAGAAGCCCCTGCTTTGTACAAATTTGAATCATTAAACGACTTTCATCGGGTGTTTGGACTTCCTAAGCCTGTTCATCCGATGGTAAGTTTTATCAATATTAAGGACATGACCATCAATCCGGGCCTATTGCCACCATCAATGGTCATGCCTTTTTACAAAATTGCCTTTAAGATGAGCCTATGCGGGAAAGCCAAATACGGTCAAAATTATTATGACTTCGGTGAAGGTGGCCTGGTATTCACTGCGCCCGGTCAAATTTTTGAAAGTCCCAATGGTAATGCAAGCTCCGGCTACATTCTTCTTGTTCACGCTGACTTTTTCCTTTCTTACCCTTTGGCCAGTACAATTAAGCAATATGGCTTTTTCAACTATGCCGCCAATGAAGCTTTGCATCTCTCAGACAAAGAACGCGCTGCAATTTTTGCTGTTTTCAATATCATCCAGGAAGAGCTTGATAGCAGGATTGATCATTTCAGTCAAGATGTATTGATTTCCCAGATTGAGCTGCTGCTTAATTATAGCAACCGGTTTTATGGGCGCCAATTTATTACCAGAAAAGCAGCGAACAATAACCTGCTGCAAAAAATAGAGGATATTTTAGACGAATATTTTAATAATGGAACAGCCTCTGAAAGCGGCGTTCCGACAGTTCAAATGCTGGCCGAGAGACTTAGCATGTCGGCAAGCTATCTCAGCGATATGCTGCGCTCTTTGACAGGAGAAAATGCCCAGCACCATATCCAGGAAAAACTTATGGACAAAGCGAAGGAAAGACTTTCGACTTCCAACTTGTCCGTCTCTGAAATCGCATATGAACTAGGATTTGAATACCCTCAATCTTTCAGCCGCCTGTTCAAAACAAAAACAAGCCTTTCTCCACTTGCTTTCAGAGCGAGTTTTAATTAAGAAAGGCAGGTCTTCGCAAACTCTTATTTACTAGATTTGCAATATGGATGAAAAGCAAAAAATGTTGGAAATGGTTGAGAAAATGGGCGTTCAGGCTGAGAAAGATGGTTATCCTCCGGCGGCGGCGCGGATACTTTCTTTGCTTCTGATAGGCGATCCGCCTTATCAAACCTTTGAAGAATTGCAAAAGACACTTAACCTTAGTAAGAGTGCTGTAAGTAATGCGCTGAGCTTGTTGCAGTTGAGATGCCTGATCGAATACTTCACCATTAGCGGAAGCAGAAAGCGATATTTTCGGATTCAGAAGACTGCATGGTACGAATTTATGAAGACGATTGTACGTGGAAAATTCGGTGAAACTGACCACCCCAATTCGGTTTAAACTGACCACCTGTTCCGGACGAAATTGACCACCCCATTTCGGATCAAACTGACCACTTGATTCCGGAGTAAACTGACCACCTGAGAGATTAGAAAATGCTGTAGAATCAACCATATTTTTGGCACGAACCAATCGTGTAAAAGGTATGGCCAATTCGACAATCAGCATGAGCAAAATAAGACAGATTTTACGGATGTACAGCCAGGGCCGCAGCAAGCTCTGGATAGCGGAACAGACAGGTGTTTCCCGCAATACCGCTAAGAAGTACATGGCCACTTTTGATGCGAGCGGACTTACCTTTGAACAGATCAACAGCCTGAATGATAAAGAGCTGGATGACTTTTTCGGAACTGTTAAACAGCAGCCACCGCAAGACAGATTGTTGAATCTGCAACGTTGTTTTCCGCAAATAGATAAAGAATTAAAACGGACAGGTGTTACCCGTCATATGCTTTGGGAAGCCTATAAAAGGGAATTTCCGGAAGGGTTTGCTTATACCCAGTTTTGCTTTCATCTGACCAAATGGAAGGCCCGCGTTAACCCTGTGATGCATCAGGACCATAAGGCCGGCGATAAGCTGTACATCGATTTTGCAGGTGTTAAGTTAAGTATCGTAGATAAAGAGACTGGTGAATTAACTGAGGTTGAAGTGTTTGTGGCTATCCTGGGAGCTAGTCAGCTCACTTACGTGGAAGCAGTTAGCAGCCAGCAAAAAGAAGATCTGATCGCAGCTTGCGAGAATGCACTTCATTATATCGGTGGTGTGCCGGCAGCAATTGTTCCGGATAACCGCCGGGCGGCCCCGCTTAAAGCTGCTGTTATAAAAAGCAACAAATACGAACCTACACTGAACGAGGCCTTTGCCGATTTTGCTGATCATTATGGGACTACAATATTACCTACACGCGCTTACCGGCCAAGAGATAAGGCGTTGGTGGAAGGTGCTGTCAAAATCGTTTACAGTCGCATTTATGCGCCTTTAAGAAAGCAGGTTTACAACTCACTGACAGAGTTAAACGCAGCTATATTGATTGCTCTCGAGGCTCATAATAACCAACTGCTTCGGGGCCGTAATTACAGTCGCAGACTCCAGTTTGAAGAAATTGAGCGCAGTGCTCTGGCCCCGCTTCCGATCCTGCATTACGAGTTCAAAAAGCAGCTACATGCCACTGTAATGAAGAACGGGCATGTCTGCCTGAGCGTTGACAAGCACTATTATAGTGTCCCGTACCGGTTTATCGGCAAGAAAGTCAAGTTGTTGTATTCCAATTCTGTGGTTGAAGCATATTATCATTACGAACGTATCGCCCTTCATAAAAGGCTTAAAAGTCCCTATAATTATTCTACCGATAAAGAACATCTGGCCAGTACACACCGCTTCGTAACGGACTGGACACCAGATCGATTCCTGGAGTGGGCTTCCTCGATCCATGAAGATGTCAGGTTGTATATTCTTAAAATCCTGGACCGCAAACAGCATCCCGAACAGGCCTACCGCTCCTGTATTGGTATCCTCTCTTTTGCGAAGAAAGCTGGTGAACAACGCCTGATCAGCGCGTGCCAAAGGGCTTTAAGCTATGGTATCTACAACTATAAAACAATCCAGACTATACTGGAAAAAAATATGGATCAATATGAAGACAGCCTGTTTGCAGACGAATTACCCATGCCCAAACACGATAATATCAGAGGCGAAGACTATTATCAATAATCCTTTAAACATTTAATAAAAATGAACACAAACACTTTGGAAAAGTTACGCAAGCTAAAATTTTACGGCATGTTCCATGCCTTTAAAAGTAGCCTGGAAAGTGGAAAGACTAATGATTACACGGCGGATGAGCTTTTAGCCCATCTGGTTGACGCTGAATGGGATGACAGAAATAACCGCCGGGTCGAACGCCAGATTTTGTACGCACGGTTCCGCTATAAGGCCATGGTCGAAAATATCCACTATCATGCTGATAGAAGTATTGACCGTAATCAGATCATGCGCCTGGCAGAATGCTCCTTTATTGGCCGAAATGAAAACCTATTGATCACAGGCAGTACCGGAATCGGTAAAAGCTATGTAGCATCTGCGATTGGTCATCAGGCATGCATACTTGGCTACCGCGTAATGTATGCCAGTACTCCTAAATTGTTTGCCAAACTCAAAATGGCCAAGGCGGATGGATCTTACATCAAAGAGATTACAAAGATAGAACGGCAGCAACTGCTTATCCTGGACGACTTTGGTATCCAGCCTTTCGATGCCCAGAGCCGGGCAGCACTGATGGAAATCATAGAAGACAGGCACGGAAAAACATCCCTGATAATTACTTCTCAGTTGCCTGTCAGCAAGTGGCATGAAGTAATAGGAGAAAAAACCATTGCTGATTATCCTCACTTTTTTATTATGCGAAGCAATCTTTCGTTATACACTGTAAAGCAAGTACTTACAGCAGCTCTAACACTAATTACTTCGCATAATATTTTTCTCATTTAACAAGTTCTCTTAACATTTTCATTAGTTCATCATCGCCTTCCCAAACAGGAATTTCATCTGCTGTGATATTCTTATAAGCGTTTTTAACAGCTTCAAACGTGTATTTGGGATTGGTCCTGGCATAAATTTCCGTTGTTAAAATGGATTTGTGTCCCAAAAAGTCCCTGATATGGATCAGCTGCACGTTTGACTCTAGCAGCTGCATTGCTTTTGAATGACGCATCGCATGACAGCTTAGATGATTTGGCATTAGAGACGCATTTTTCTCTTTGGCAATCTTTACATATTTCATCAAGATATTATTGACGCCATTTCGAGTCATTTTCTGTCCCTGCGCATTTGGGAACAGCGTTTTTTTTACATTTTCTCTGTTCGAACGTCCATCTTGAGCCATGTATTTTCTAAGGAGCTCAACCTGCTTATCGGGCAGCGGCACTGATCTGTACTTGTCCGCTTTACCATGAAGTATAACCCTGTATGGTCTGTTAACAATAAACAGGGACTCGGGAGTCAGGTCGATAATCTCCTGAACCCTCGCTGCACTTTCGTACATCAACGATAACAGGGTAAGATCCCTGATCCCTTTGGGTTTATCGATATCCGGCTGCTGCAGAAGGAGCTTTACTGCGTCAAGCGTTAGATACTCAATGGAATGCTGAGCAGTCTTTTTAACTGGGATTGATAATATCTGATGACAGTTAAATAAATTGCTCACAGACGTGTACTCGGCATATTTGATAAAAGAAGACAAGGCTGCGAGCCTTTGATTACGTGTGGCATCACCGCATTTTCGTTCCTGTTGAAGCCAATCCAAAAAGCCAACGATTACCTCCCTGGTAAGATGACCAAGTGTTAACCGGGTAACGGATACCTTCCTAATCTGTTGCATGTATTTGATCAGCAGAATAAAAGTATAGCTGTAAGACTTTATCGTATTGGCACTAACACCCTTTTCATTTGGCAGGTATTCACCAAGAAAGCCGGATGTCAGTCTGGCAAAATCAGTTGGCTGTTTCATAGTTGGTCGTTGGAAACAATATCAGGAAGAATATCAACGTACAACCCGTCAGTGTCCTTGAGCAGTTCAGGATACATCTGAGAGGTTAGCCTAATATATTGTTCAGTGGCTTCGAGTGACTGATGCCCCATGTAAGTGGACAGATACGGCCATGAACAGTACAGATCCTGCCCGTCGTCGGCAAGCTTTACAAAAGAATGACAAGCGAAGGTGTGGCGAATGTCATGGATCCGGGGGCCTTTCCTATCACCTGTGAAGGGAATGTCTGCAAGAACAAGCACCTTTCGGAACCAACTATAAACTGCATCACGTCTGCAGTACCTTCCATTGAGTGAGACAAAAAATGGTTTGTCATCAAGATTCAAATCCATAACGGGAAGCTTACTGCGGTGTTCGATGTAGTCCATGCAAACCAATGCAAGCGAATTTGAAATGGGTACCAGTCTGTCTTTCCCATTCTTTGAGTCTTTAATAGTCAGACATTTGCTGCTTAGATTTACATCTTTATTTTTTAGGGAAACAGCCTCGCCGATGCGAATACCTGTTCCATATAACATACGGATCAGGCAAGGCACAATTAAAAGACAGGAATCCACACTCCTGTTTTTCATTCGAAGTTTGTCACAGGCGGTCAGCATCGCATTGATCTGCTGGTAAGAATAAATATAAGGGATAAAAGTGCTCTCAGGATATTTCGGCAGATTGGGAACGTAGGTGCTGATTCCCTGATCCCTGAGATACTCCGCAAACTGCTTTACGATTCTTACCTTGCCATACAGGGTAAGCTTTGCTTCGTTATTACGTCTCTGTGCCCATTTATCCGCTATCTCTTTGGTCAGGCCGGTGCTGGTATGGTGCTCAGCCAATACGAACCGATCAAAAGTATGAAGGACTCTTTCTTCTCCTTCATACTTATAGCCCAGACTTCTTTTCATACTGATAAAACCGTTGATACCGGGAGCGAATACGCTCCAATATGCCTTGTTGTTCATAAGAATAGTATTCCTTTTTCCTGATTATAAAACGCCGGATCAACCAAAGGGACTTCCAGTGCGCACTGGCGGAGTGATTCCGCATCTATTCTGATATAATGGCGTGTGGATGTCGTGCTTTTATGTCCAAGCACTTCGCTTATCACAGGAAGAGACTGATTATTATTAAGCAGCTCTTTTACAAGGCTATGCCGGAGTGCATGCCCACCATGTCTTCTGTTGATTGATTTAAATCCTGCATAGATGAACCTGCGGTTTATAATTCCGGCAATGGTACTCGGATGAATCGGAAGGAAGGGTGATATTACGAACAAAAAAATGTGCTGCTGACCAGACTTTGGTCTTCCATACTGGATATAGTCAAGAAGCGCATTTCCAACAACCGGCAACAAGGGAAGTGTTATTTCTTTTCCTGTCTTAAATTGTGTCACCGCTATTTTGCTTTGTTCCCAATTTAAATTCCGGAACTCGAGCCGGGCTATGTCTGACGCCCGCAGGCCAAGATACGCAGCCAGAACCAGTATCGCATAATCCCTTTTACCAACAGTGGTTCCCCGGTCGACCGACATGAGCAGTTTCTTTATTTCCTGATCAGTATAATAAGAAGGAAGCTTGGCCTGCTTCTGATACTTGTCCTTGGGAATGAAGGTCGCAAGGTTTTTAGCAATACATTTGTTATCGTACAAAAACGTAAATAACCCGCGCAGATCCATCAGTGTATCGTGTATAAGCGCTTTTTTCTTTACATCCAGGGTTTTAATAAAAGCGATAATATGAGGATAACTGATATCATTAATATCCTGGATGTGGTTGGCGGATAACCAAAAATTAAAAGTGCTCAGATGGCTCTCTAATTTTTCAAGGGTTGTCTCTTTCAACCGGCGGGACCGCTTATAGATCAGGAATTCCTTTAGGAACCTACCGATAGTACCATCTAAATATCTCACCTTACCCTTTGGGTTGAAAAAACCGGTTGCGATAAACTCAGATAACACCAGGACGGATTTTTCAATTAGCTTTTCATTTTCCGTCAACTCAGCATGGCACCTTTCTTTATAAAGTTCCAAAAGGAAGCTCTTGCATACCTGTACATTAATGAATTCCAGGTTACGCCTATCCATATACTCTTTAACAGGGCGCCACCGGCTTCTGTAATGCCGGATTGTAACGTACTGATAAGATAACTGATCTCTCAGGTAATTGTAGGCCCTGGTACTAATGTCATCGAACTCAAAATTGTTTTGCATAACACGTGTCGTTTAAAATAAGCTGTTGTGAGCATATGCTCAGCTTATAAACGAAATATTATGCGAACTAAATAAAGATAAGTGAAGGGCAACTGACTGGCTTACAGCGTTTTTATAATCAGCACTTCACATAATTAAAAAGTGAGGATAATCAGCCTTATGCTAATGTTCACATAAGGCGGATGCCATTTTAGATCGTATCGTACATGATGCACACAGGGTTGAATTAAAGGGCGAATCAATGAGAAGAAAACGAAAAACGGAGCTCGAAAACAGCTACGAATAATTATAACTTTTATTTACTAATTTTGTATCGCTTCTACTAGCATTTTCTACTACCGGCCGCCAGTTAATTAGGTGGTCAATTTGCCACGGAATCAGGTGGTCAACTTCTCCGAAATACCCAGTTTTAGTAAACACTATTGCTTACTTCTATCAGAGACTTGCTCATATTAGCACTTTTCTCAACAAGCAAATATAATTTTCTGATAGAATCCTTGAAAGAAAGACTTTATTGACTTAAAACGAAAAGTGATTTAGATACGAGCCGTGCATTCCAGCTGACCGTAAGCTGTTCTGAATCTTGTGGCCGGTAATAATGGCAGTGTAGCCATTTTGTAAAGTTAACAATTGAAAAGCTATGTTATTTATTTGTCGATCTCTATTCCGATCTTGCCATAGAAATTTTTATCGCCGACTTTGTTTTCTAACAGACTATGAGCTTTGCTTATCTCCGACAACGAAAACACCTTATTAAGGACTGGTTTTAATTTGTTCGTTTCTACCAGTTTCGTTATTTCATCCAATTTATTTCGATTTTGCCGGGTAAAGACAAAATGAAAGGTCGCATTTTTCCCCCAGGCATGAATAAGGTTTTGAGGTTTTTCAATATCGACAATGGTAACTACCTGTCCCATCTGACTAAGAATCAATCCGCTGTCCGAAAGTGTATTGCCTCCAATGGTGTCAATGACGACATCAATTCCCTTACCATCAGTAATCTGCTGAATAGCGTCGATGTAGTTTTCATTTTCATAGTCGATCACGTAGTCAGCTCCTAATTCCAGAAGGAACGAGTGGTGGACTTTCCTCGCAGTCGTGAAAACGATCGCTCCCATAGCTTTGGCAATCTGGATGGCTGGTATTCCTACGCCACCAGCACCACCGTGGATCAAGATAGACTGATTGATTTTTAACTGTGCCCTGGTCACCAGCATTTCCCAGGCCGTGCCTGCTGCCAAGGGAAGTGTTGCAGCTTCGAGATGGCTAAGATTTTTTGGTTTTAAGCCAATGATAGACTCATGGGCGCTGTGATACTGAGCATAACTTCCTTGTCCTTTAAGGATCTCCGGAGTATAATAAACCTGGTCTCCGATCTTGAAATTCTCTACTCCCTGACCAACTTCTACAATTTCACCGGAGACATCGTGACCTGTGATGACAGGTAAAGACAATTCATTTTTATAATCCCCGCGACGGACTTGGAAATCTAATGGGTTGACAGATGTTGCGAAAATTTTGACCAAGACTTCCTTGAAGCCTGGTTTCGGTGTCGGCACGTCTACGATTTCGAAATTCTCTGCAGGGCCGAACTCTTTTAAAATTGCTGCTTTCATTTTTAATTTAGTTAATTAGGTAAATACCTAAATTGTTAAATAAAAAAATTATAATTTATCTTTTATATGCTTTGCCAGATTTTGGATTGATTGTTCATTCCTTTTATAATAAGTCCACTGATCCTTTCTTGTCGAAATCAAAATCTTTGCGGCCGACATTGTTTTTAAATAAACAGAAACGGTAGGGACAGACATCCCTGCTTTTTTTGCGATATCAGAAACACATACACCTAATTCTGGCGTATATTCGGCTAGCTCCTCAGCAGGAAAGTGCGCTAAAGGCTCTTTTAACCATTCTAGAATGTTTAACCTTGTCTGATTTGATAACGACTTAATGATCTCCAGTAATTCCATGAGTACAAAGTTAGGGAATTACCTAAATACCTACAAGCTTTTATTTTTTTTAATAACAATTGCCGGTGTTCTGTTTGTGTTTCGTCACCGAAGATCCCGCCGACTGGTGCTTCCAATATATAATTCATTGACGGAATTCCTTTTCCCAGACATCAGCATATTGCGCAGGGTGGCGTCTGAACTGTATATTCACATACGGGCATAGCGGTACTATTTTCAGGTTCTTCTCCCTAGCATAGCTGACCAGTTTTTCAAGCAATAATTTTGCAAATCCCCGTCCTTCGAACTCAGGGCCTATCTCGGTATGAAATACAGTAAGCCTTTCTTTGGTGACGGCAATGTCCATTTTTCCGGCTTTGATCTCATCTGTGAAAAGCTGTACTTCGCCGTATGCCTGGTCGTTAAAAACTACTGTTGTACTTTCCATTATACAGTTGTTTGGTGTTCAGTATTTTCGTTCTGTATAGTCAGTGCGCCGGAAGGGCATTGGGCGATCTGACTGATCAGATCCTGGGTCGTGGCATTCTCTGGTCGTATCCAGGGGCGGGCCTTTGGGTCATAGACCTGGGGCAGCGTCCTGACACAGACGCCGGAATGAATACATGCTTTCGGTTTCCAGAGAATCGTCAATTCTCCTGTCGGATATTTTACTGTTTCCATAGCGAGCTTTTTATAATTGATATTGACACTTATAAATAGGGCACATATAGCAGACCAATGCTTATAGCTGACAATTGATATAAGTTGAACACAAAGTTCCACGTTCAGCCTATCATAGAACGATGATATTTCTCGAAAAAATTAGTAGATAAAAGTCTACTTTCTAATCTTAAATAAGAAAAGGTTGTTATTTCCAGCTCATGCTGGCGTTTGATACGACTTAGCGTATCTTCATTTATTCCAGGAAAGGACATTTACCTAGGTTTTGCGGGAATTTTGTAGACAATTATCTACTTTTTTTTGCTACAAATATCATCGTTTAAATCTATCAGGACCATGAAATTTGCATCGTAAAAGCCAGACAAAATTATCATGAGATCCGTGCTCAATAGATCAGATTAAAGAACCAACATCTCATAAGTGGATCGCAATTCTTATTTTTTTATTTATTACAATACAATCAAAAGTATGTCAAAAAAGTAAACAGGCTTTGAAGCTCTAATCACAGGTCGGTGATCTGAACCAGATTTGGGCCAACCTGCCGGAAATGAATTTCCGGATTTTATACTAGGGGCGATGTCAGGGATTGCAAATGTACCGCTTAGTCATGGGCCAGAATTCTTTGGCAATCAGTTTTGTGCGCAAGTATAAGACAGAAGTGAAGCAGAGTTCAGTACTAACAAAAAAAATTTAAAGTTCATTTAATATTCATCCGTCATGTCACGTTTCAATCTATTTTTCTGGTCGATTACATTATTATTCTGTTATACAACATTCTCCGTAAAAGCCCAGATCTACGAAAAAACAGCGGAACTACATGGTGACATTGTGGTTTTTCCGATCACGCTTGTTAATGTTTATCCATTAATTTCAGGAACAGTGAACGGTGTTCCAGGCAAATTTATGTTCGATACAGGGTTCGGAGCACCCATTAGTCTTAACGATAATTTCGTAGATCTCCCTAATAAAAAAATGAAAGCCAACGGTGTCACCGGCAGCGGACATTCTTTTAAAACCAGTATAAATGATACGATCAGGGAGATCAAGTTTACAAATGGCACCACGTATCGAAACCTGGAAAACATCAGCAGCGGAAATTATGAATTTTTACAAAAAGCAGTTGCACAAGACTTCGCCGGTTTTATCGGTCATAAATTCTTTCAAGGGTATCTTTTTAAAATTGATTATCTCCACAGAAAGGTTACGTTCTATAAAGATGCGCCAAAACGCCGCATTTCTAATGATTTTTTAGCGAATGAAAAGGTTTTGGCCGTTATCAATTTCGAGACGGGAAAACTAGAAAATCATCCTCATGTTAAGTTAAAGATCGATGGGGTCGATGTTTTAGGGGCGTTTGATACAGGCCAGAATGGATTATTACAAATGGATAGTCCTTCTGCTAAACTACTTAAAACCAAAGGTTCTATTGTAAATTCGGGTATAGACAGAACCAACGATACATTGCTGACGGTAAAAAATATCACCATAGACGGCAAATTTAAAACTACTTTGAAAGGAGTGGAATCTTCCACAGTAGAAGGCACTCAGGTTATTAGAAAGGAACTTGGAATTACTGAGCCTAACCTGATGACTATCGGTTACCGTTTCCTGTCACAATACAAAACTGTCTGGGACTACGCTCAAAAAAAGATATATATTTTGGAATACTGATCACATGGTAATTTTATCAATGTCAGTACTCCTTAACGCAGCATGTAAGTTATACCAAAAAGCTTTTTCATTTCTCTTTTTGCTTTTCTATAAAAAGCATGGTTCCAAATCAATTTATATAATTTAAATAACTACAAATGGAAACATTAAATAAGATAAAATGGGTGATCGACCCGATGCACAGCGAAGTAGGCTTCAAACTCAAACACCTTATGGTATCCACTGTACGGGGAGTTTTCAAAGAATACGACGCCAGTATTTATACAACAAACGAAGATTTTCTGACTGCCGAGGTTGATTTTTGGATCAATCCTTCCTCCATAGATACAGGCAGTGTACAAAGGGATGAACATCTGAGAAACTCTGATTTCTTTGATATTGAACACTTTAAAGAAATTAATTTTACAGGAAACACATATGAGATTGTTGAGAAGGGCGACAATTACAATATTTACGGCGAGCTTACCATCAAGGGTGTCAGCAAGCAAGTGAAACTCAGAGTTAAGTTTAGCGGAATAATAAAGGATCCATGGGGTAATGAAAAAGCAATCTTTTCTGTAACGGGTACAATTAATCGTAATGATTGGGGATTGAACTGGAATATGCCATTGGAAACAGGAGGCATATTAATAAGCGACAGTATATCGATCGAGGTAGAATTACAGCTGGTGAAGCAATCTTAGCTGGTATCGGTTATTGTTGGCATTCCTTTACCTGCGTAGACTCTGGGTGAAAGCCAGGCAGCAGGACTAATTTAACTGAATAATTTGCAGCGCAATGATTTTAAACAGTATCGTATATAGCTTAACGTTAATTTAACGATAAGCTATATACGATACTGTTTGTTATACCATTTTCGAAAGCCAAATGTTGGCAAGGAAACAGACTTTAATTTCTTTGCCAGCATTTTTATATCAGCTGATAATAAGTGACACCATTGGATTAATACTTATGCGGAAAAACTTTGCGATGCGCGCCGGATAGGATAGGAGCATAAGTTAAAAAAACACAAATCGGGCTTTCTTAATCTTTTGGTAAGTCATAAAGATTAATTTTTGACAATGTCTTTTAGGTCCGCATCAAAGAGACTTACAAATTCCCGGCTGCTTATGATATTGCCTTTCTTGGCAGCATCGTCGGCCAGCTTATATCCCCACTCGGTAGCTACCTTTCTCTGGGTAGGAGTGCCATGGTGCAACTCGCTGTCAAACAGACAATCACCGAGATTAGAAAAGACTTCCGCGGCTTGTTGCACACTCTTCAGCTCCATAGATGCTCCCTTTGCGTGCGAGAGGAAGTATGCGGCATATGCATCGGCCATTAACTCAGTGCGGCGGTTACCTGCCGGGGTTAGCGGGATACCATAATCTTTTATCCCCAAATCATATTGAATATGATGCGCAAACTCATGGGCCAGAATAGCCTGCGGGGCTATCTCTCCGAAACCAAGCGCATCAAAAGCCTGCAAAAGTGCATCACCAAAAACAATTTTATCCTGAATCTGGCCAACGCCGGGATAGTCTTTTTCCTGATGGGCATATCCATTAAAAGTAAAAAAGGGATGATTTCCATTCAGGTACTCCGGATAAGTTTTCAACATAGTAGTTAGCGAGTCAACATAGTAGTTGGCCTTTTCCTCATTGTAACCATATTCTGCCTTATACACTGTCAAGACTTTGTTCCTGTTTTGCAGCATGGACCCATGTGCTGCAACCATAAGGATGTTGTCGGACTTAATATCCCAAAAACGCTTTAAGTCTTTAAAGGTCTTATTTAACTGAGCGGTATATTCACCGTTAACACCGAAATGCTGATTTTCAGAGCTGTGTTCAGAAAAGATTGCAACGAAAATTGCCAACTTTGCCGCCTCTTCATTACTAAGAATTTGGACGGCCCCTGGGCTCCAACCATTAATTTGCTCTAGAAACCATCCATTTGAAGCACTGATACCATCACAGGGAGTTGGTTCCACTATATCCGGGATGACCGGATGATCTCTTTCTTTGCAACCATCAAGCAGTATAAAAGAGAAGGTTAAAATTAATGTAAAAAGATTGATACGTGTCCTGAAATCAGTTGTCATTTGTTGATAGGGGTAAGTGAAAAGTAAATAAATAACAGGACTTCGGAGGGTGGCTATGAATTGTCAATCGATTGAATTATTCGGAGGCATAGAAAGCAACCTGGAATTAATCATTTCAAAAAACTCTTTGCGATAGGCTTCGCCTATGGTAATCGGCTGCGTCTCGTCAACGATGCGGACCATGTTACCTTCAACCGCTGTTAAGTGGCTTAGAGAAATAATAAATGACTTGTGTATGCGTACAAAACCCATCGAAGAAAGATTTTCTGCCAGTTCCTTCAACTTTAAATACGCCGTAATCTTTCGCTGGTCGTTCATATGGATTGTGGCATAATTGCCCTGCCCTTCGATATAAGTGATTCTGCGAGAGTCGATCTTTAGAAGCTTGCCCTTTGTTCCGTTTTGACAAATACATAATGATCTTGATCGCTGACCGGGCGAACGTTATTTTGAATGGTCCATAACCGGTTAACAGCTTTTAGAAACCGGAGAAACGGGATCGGTTTTAGAAGGTAGTCAACGACGGCATGCTCAAAACCTTCAAGAGCATATTCCTTGTACGCTGTGGTCATGATTACATGGCAGTCATTGCCGATAAGCTTCAATATATCTATGCCGGTAAGGTTTGGCATCTGAACATCCAAAAACACAAGGCCTGGTTTGAGATCGGCGATCATGGCCAGGCCCTCTATCGGATTTGTGGCCGTGCCGACAATTTTCAAAAAATGCACATGATTAATATGTTCCTTCAACAAATCGATGGCATGTTGTTCATCATCAATTATAATGCAATCTATCATAATGGGAATGTTATCTTTAATGATACACTAAAATGCATTTCACTATCCTCTATCTGGAACTTGGAACGGTTGCCGTAAGTCAAACTCAATTGCTGACTGATATTTTGAAGACCGATCCCATTTGACAGTTCCTTAACCCCTTTTCCCTTTTTGTTGCTGATATCAAAGGATAACTCGTTAACGGATGTATTGATTTTGATCCGTAAGCCGTGGACGGGGTCATATAGATCGCCATGTTTGAAAGCATTTTCGACGAGTGTTATCAGGACCAAAGGTACAATGTTAATGGACTGGTCGTCAATCTGTTCATCATAGTCAATATTCAACTGGTGATTATGGCGTCGTTGATTGATCTCGATTACATTTTTCATATGTTCCAATTCGTCCATAAGATTCACGGTTCCATCAAAGCGGGCGCTTTTTCCCAACGCATACCTCATGATATTGGCTAGCATTAGTATCGAATCTGCGGTTTCTTTATCCAGTTTGATGACCTTCGCATAAATAAAACTTAACGAGTTGAATAAAAAGTGCGGGTTGATTTGGTGCTTCAACGCGTTAAGTTCGGCTTCTGTCTTTTCCTTTTCCAGCAAGATACGCTCTTTCCCTTTGTGCACCCATTCCACCAGTAACGCCGCAGAAAAACTGGTAACTAACACAAATAGGTAAGACATTATCAAAACCCATCCAATACTGTTTTCCGGCAAAATAGCCTGGGATGAATCAGTTATGTCGTTCGCCCGCTGTGCTTTTTCAATTAAAAAAGAGACGTAGTTAAATGCAAACTTGACTATAAAGAACAACAGCCCGATCATTATAATCCTGCGTAAACTGCGTTCTTTACGCATCGCAGGAAGTATTACTTCGAAGATTAGAATATAATGAGTGATTACCGACTCAATAACGAAGGCCAGGATACTTAAAGGGATGCCAGTTTGACCTGCGAAGTTTCGTGCGGTTTGTGATGGGTTTACCAGATACGAAATGAAAAAGAACGAACCATAAAAGCATAACGAGAACAAGGCTAATAATAGCAGCCGCTTGTAATTTACTTTCAAAAAGATCCATGTTGATTTTAACATTTCATTGGTATTAATTAAATCTAGGTAATAGGATTACCTGAACTCAGTATTTGGATCAGTCGGTATTTAAATTGCGGGATTCGCTATTTCGTACAAGCAATCACCCAGATCTGAAACAATGATGACCTGGACCTATACAATCACTTGCAGGAAACGTTTATCAGGCAGCCTATTCGTATTTAATAAAGGTAGCTACTATCTTCTTTTCTTTAATATCCATGGTTGATGAAGAATTTGTAGCAACGACTTTCTGCTTTTTAGTTTTTGACACGACACCAGTACCGTTTTGCTGCGTAGAAACGACTTCCTCGGTAAGGGTCATAATCACACCGTCTGCACCTTTGGTCTTACCCAGCTCTATAACTTTTTGCTGCATGGCGTCCATTGAACTGAAACCTTTGGCAAGATTAGTTGAACCCATAGTAATATAGTTTTTTTTTACATCTGTTTTATCAAGATAAATATCAACATTTTGAGTTGGCGAATAGGCCTTTCCAAAATAAGATGGCTTTGAACAAGCAACTAATAATGCAATAAACAAGATGACTAATAAATTAATTAACGCTTTCATTGGAGTTGTTTTTAAAATTTAAAGATATTCCCGGTTGAATGTCAAAGGAGCGCGCTGATAGGATAGGATGATGATTGTGAAAAAAACTGTTGTATCATTTCAGTTCCCTGATTGCAGATTGCTCTTTCCTAAACCGTAAAGCAAAAGTAAGCGGACAGGCAAACGGGAAAAAATGTATTATTCAAACAGGCCATTTGTATATGTCAATGGAGATGCGTTTCAAATATGGATCGGGGAGCGACGGGATAAGGATGACTACACTCACTCATTCTCAATTGAATGCTGCAATTGCATAACCCGGGTCAAGGGATTAAACCGAAACTAATTGGCTTCTGTTGTGTTTCGAGACTGAAGCAAACACACTTTTATTGTCGGAAATAAGATATAAACCGGAAGTAGGTCTTCTGATTGTTTTTTGACGCGGAAGTTTGCTGCTGGAAAAAAAACTGAAAATTGGGGAATTATTATATTGCTAAATCAAAGAAACTCAAAATTAAGACAGGATTTATTCAATCAAATTTATGAAACTGTATTAATATGAAACGTATCCTGCTTCGGCATAAGAAAGTGAAGCAGGAATTGGGGATAGTAAAGTCTGTAAGATAAAAAGCCGGAATGCAAAATTTGAAAATTGTTAAGCGGGTTGTCGTTAACTGAAATCAGGTAATTCTATTTTATCTTTTGTAACATCTTCTTCCTTGCTGCTAAACAATTTACTGATTTTTTTCACAGCACCGCTTGCCAGAATTCCGGCCACTGTATTCACCACTGAGACGCCCAACTTTGATTTTGGATGTGCAAGCCACGGCACCCCGGGCGGCAAGCGTTGAACATCTTCCACAAAAGGACGCATACGTTTTTCATAAGCCTCAAAAGCATCGCCATGTTTGTCGTGTCTTGAAAGTTCTCCGGCCAGCAGGTAAGCCCCTACAATTGCCAGCGTGGTGCCCATACCTGTGAGTGGAGTTGGACAATAGGCAGCATCTCCAATCATGCCGGCCCGCACATTGAACCACTTTGGTGCATGTATCTGACTTATACCATCAAAATATACATCCTTATTTTTTTCCATTTCTTCCGACAAACGTTCCGCTTCCCAGCCGGCGCCGGACAGTTTCTCTTTTAATATTTTTTTCTGTTCGCTATTGGATAATTTTTGATAATCCGGATCAGACGACAGGAAGCTGAATGATGCACGCATAGTACCATGATTATCAGGCCGTATCATCATGACTCTTGATCCGGGAGCTGTATACCACCGCGCCCATTGAGTATCTGTTGCCTTTTTGGGAATGGTGTACCAGGCATTATATAGCCCGACAAATTTAACCTGAGGCTGGTTCCCAAAAATTAGTTGCCGGGTTTCGGATCTTACACCATCCGCCGCGATGAGAAGATCAAAAACTTCTGATTCGCCATCATTATATGTCACGGTTATATTGTTTTCAGACTGGTCGATCGCTGTGATATATTTTCCAAAAGTGTATTTTACATTATCTTTTGTGCTGTTGTAGAGAATGTTAACCAAATCGCCGCGCAGGATTTCTGCTTCGCTCGTAAAACTGTCAGCTCCATCGCTGGGAAAGGCCGCCTTTACTTTGTTATCGCTGTCTACGAACTGGAGGCCTATTTCCCTTGTATTTGCAGCCAGAATCTCCCTTTCTATACCCATCATCCGTACGATAGCACGGCCAGCACCCCGGATATCTAGATTTTGTCCGCCCAATCTTAGTGACTTTGAACGTTCAACTATTGTAACATCAAAACCATATTTGGCCAGCCAGAATCCCAGTGTCGGCCCGGCAATGCTTGCGCCGGAGACGAGTATTTTTTTATTGCTACCAGTCATATTCTTACACGTTTAATTGTTTGAAGAAGAAGTGTTTCAAGTGTTGTTATAGAGATTTCACAGGAGTAAATCAAAGCTCTTTACGAGTTCTTACCGACCAGTTCTTCGAGAGTTAAATTCCTGTGATTTAAAAAGATATCATTGTGATGGTAATCCAGCTTACGCAGCAGATAAGATAAAGAAGTAACTTCTTCGGGTGAAAGATTGCCAACCACAACATTGCCGACAATGCCCATTTTGGGGAGTAGTGCTGCCAGTTCCTGCTTTCCTTTCGACGTGATTGCAACCAATACACTCCTTTTGTCATTTGGATTTGCAAACTCTTCGATCAATCCATTTTTCAGTAACCGTTTTATAACTTCCACACCAGAGGTTATTTCCATAATCAATTTTTGAATCAGCTCTGTCTTGCTCAAACTAGGGTAGGTCATAAGAACGATCAGAAATGAAAATTCATCCAGTGTGTTGATGTTGCTTTCTTTCAGTGCTTTTTTAAAATATCCAACTGCGTAACGGTACATAAAAACAATCAGCGTTGAAATCTCAGTGTTAGGATCCACATGCTCTTTCACCCATTTTTCTTCTGCTCCGGCAAGATTTCTGATTTCCGAAGGCTGACTTTCAAGGCCTGCGTTGAGATATCCCACAAAATCAGCCATCGTATAGTCTTTATCGCCATGAAATCCGGCATCAAAAGCGAACAGCCGATCAACTAAATCCTTTAGAATCTCCTTATTTACCATTGAGTACAGTGTTTTATTTCAAATTTAAGAAAAGTTGTAATACGATAACATTATAAATATCAAAATAAATTATGTTATTGTATTATAATTTAAAAACGGATGTGACAAATTGATTTTTAAGCAGCCTTGTATCCAAGCGATCGGAAAATTTATTAGGCAGCCTTGAACGGAATACGCCTACAAACCTCTGCGTTTCTCTAAATATTTGGAAATTTTGAATGGATTGAAGCACCATCCTCAGTACCAAAATCTTGTATCGTTTTCGATGGTGCCAATTAGTCAGCAAACAAAAGGTTTTTACTAGCGACTTGCTGATTTTGGTAATGTTGGAATACATTGACCCGTTGCAGCACTTGACATACTTTTGCCACCAGGCAAGAATTGTATTAGGTCGGTGATAAAATTATTTACTAAAACTTCGTATACTTGCAACCTATTTATTTTTAGTCTAAATAATGCAGTGCGTGAAGTTGAAACCTTTCCATCGATCTTTGTTCATTACGCTTTGTTGCGTCTTCTTTTATTTGATAATATTTATGGGTTCGTCCTTAGCTCAATCCACAACCGGCTCCGTTTCAGGTACTGTTGTTGATGAGAATGCAAACCCGCTTGAAAACGTCACGATTGTACTTAAAGGTGATAACAAACCTGTATTGAGTTCTGGATCAGGTACATTTATTTTGAATGCTTCGGCCGGTCATTATGAGTTGGTTTTCATTTTGGTAGGTTATGAGCAACGGACTTTGAAGGTTAGTATTACTGCCGGGAAAGATCTCAAACTTTCTTCGACCTCTCTGAAAATCAGTAGTAAAAGCCAGCTGGACGAGGTGTCTGTGAGTGGTAAAACGGAAACCAGACTTGTGAAAGAATTGCCTTTCAATATTAACGCAATCGATCTTAAACAGTCCTATAACACGTCGTCGGATTTGAATCAGGTGTTAAACAGGACTTCCGGTGTGCGCGTAAGGGAAGATGGGGGCGTGGGGTCAAATTTTAGCTTTTCTCTGAATGGATTTACTGGCAGGCAGGTGAAGTTTTTTCTGGATGGTATTCCGATGGATAATTTTGGCTCATCACTGACTCTCAATAACTTCCCAACGACAATGGCGGAGAGAATAGAGGTTTATAAAGGTGTGTTGCCGGTAAGCCTTGGAGCTGATGCACTAGGTGGGGCTGTAAATGTGGTAACCAGAAGTAATCCTAATTTTATCGATTTGTCTTATGGTTACGGGTCTTTTAATACGCATAAGGCAGGATTTAATGGGGCTTATACTAATGCAAATTCCGGCTTTACGGTAAGAACCAATGCATTTTACAATTATTCAGATAACAGCTATAAGGTCTCGGTTAATCCGATCAATCTTTCAACAGGGCAAAAAGGACCTTTGCAGGAAATAAAGCGGTTCCATGATGGGTACGAGTCGATCGGAGCACAGGTAGAAACGGGAATTACCGACAGAAAATATGCCGACAGGCTCCTGATCGGTTTGATTGCCTCGCAAAATAATAAGGATATTCAGACGGGTGTGACGATGGAGCAGGTTTTCGGTGCCAGGACTTCCAAGAGTACTTCACTGATACCGACATTGAAATACAAAAAAACGGATCTTTTCACAAAAGGTCTTGACCTTAGTTTATACGGGGCCTATAATATGTCGACCTATCAGTTTGTCGATACAACCAGGCTTCGATACAACTGGTTACAACAGACCATTGCCACATCTACTGCGGAGTTAAGCCGCTCTCAGCTTAAAAACCGGGATAAAGAGGCGCTAATTACTGCCAATCTGGCTTACAAGCTGAACGATCATCATGCATTATCAAACAACTATGTACTGACCGATTTTCGTAGAAAATCAAGTGATGTTGAGGATCCGGGTAATATCACCTTCATTCTCCCTCAGAGGTTGCGGAAGCAAAATATGGGATTGGGATGGCAGACGAATTATGGCGGGTTTACCGCTACCGCGTTTACGAAATTATACCTCCTGCATGCTGAATCATTTGAAAATGTTTCAAAAAATACTGTTCCGGATTATCAGGCTACAAAACTTACCCGTAACAATGCCGGTTATGGCGCCGCAGCTTCGTATTTCGTGCTGCCATCCCTGCAGGCCAAGGTTTCATATGAGCGCACCTATCGTTTGCCGGAGCCTTCGGAACTACTTGGTGACGGCCTTTACGTTCGAAGAAATTCAGCCTTGAAACCGGAGAGCAGTAACAATGTGAATGTCGGTGCACTTTACCGGCTGAATATCTCAAAGGATAGCCGTGTGGACATCGAGGGTAATTTCATTCTTCGTGACGCCCAGGATTATATTCGTCAGGATCAGCAGCAGGCACAGCCGGTCGACAGACAGTTTATCAACATTGGTGATGTTAAAACTACGGGTGGCGAAGCCGAAATTCGCTATACCTGGAAAAACAAGTTGTTTGTTTCCGTAAATGCTACCTATCAGGATGTGATTGACAAAACCGAGTTTCTGACGAGTACTAATTTGAGCGGCACTACAATTTCCAAAAACCTTAACTATGGCTACCGGCTGCCAAACATTCCTTATCTCTTCGGAAATGCCAATGTTGGGTACAAAGTGCAGGGCATCGGGGGTGACGGAAATGCGCTTAACATTAATTACAGCATGAATTATGTAGAAAAATATTATCTGACCCCTAATCAGATCGGCCTGAACAACGATGACCAGATCCCTCGTCAGATTTCACATACGGTTGCTCTCGATTACGCTATTAGAGAGGGAAAATACACGATTGCCCTCGAATGCAGAAACTTGGCTGACGCCAGGCTTTTTGATAATTATCTGCTGCAAAAGCCGGGACGATCCTTTTTCGTCAAGGCCCGCTATTTCTTTAATAAATAACTTAATTCCCAATTCAAACCTATGAATACAAATAACTTGACAAAAGGCTTGTACAAAGCCAGTCTTATGGCCGCCATCACAATGGCATCTTTCGCATGTAGCAAGGACAAGGACGACAATTCAACTCCGGATCCGGAAGAGACCGATAAGGTATATGTGCTCGGGCTTGGCGTTACGACAACGACGACTACGACAAACTACGTACTGCAAACGAGCGATCTGATGACAGGGACACTTTCACTTGTTAGTAATGGCATCCTTCAAAACGGTTATCGCGACTATACGAAGGCGGGCTCTTATTTTTACAGTGTAGGTGGACTGGGGATCACGGATGTTAACACACTTTCATTGGATGGTACCGGTAAACTGGCAACTAAAACCGGCCTTACTTTCCCAGAAGGGATTGCTGATTACAAAGATTCCGATGGTACAGGTAAAACGTTAGTAGCTGTGGCCACTGCGGGGAGTCCTACTGCTGGTAGTAATGCAACCTTCTTAACGATTGACGCTGCTTCAAACAGCATTACCAAGACGGCAACCGTTCCGATGAACAGCGTTTATCCAACTGCGCAGGATTGGTGGCTGCATACAGGTATTGTTGTGCGAGGTAATCAGGCGTTTCAGACATTTGCTCCGATCGACTACGCAACATATGCAACCAAGAACACCGATACAGCTTACGTAGCAGTTTACAGCTATCCTGATTTTGCTTTGCAAAAAGTGATCAAAGATCCTCGTACAGCACCGGCAGGCGCATTTGGTACCCGTTCCGGAATTTTCCGTACGGAATCTGGCGATATATACACAGTTGCGCACAGTGGCTACGGTTTCTCTAAATCGACCAAAGATGCAGGGATTTTGAAAATTGCAAACGGTCAGACTGTGTTTGATGAGGCTTACTACTTTAATACCGCAAAGGCACAAAACGGCGGTAGAATCGTTCATGCGATTTATATTGGTAATAATAAATTGTTCGCCGAGATTGCCTCAGGTACTCAAAACGGGCAGTGGTCAGACGAAAATCTTAAATTTGCAATCGTGGATCTAAATGCAAAAACGATCACGGCGGTTACTAATTCACCTACGTTCTCAGGAAATGGTGGCCGCAGTTTCGCTGCAATGGTTGACGATGGAAAGGTATATGCTGCTGCTACAGTCAATGGAGTTTGCAACATTTATCAGATTGAGGTTGCTACGGCTACCGCTGTGAAAGGCGCGGTTGTGGAAGCAAGTTTTGTAGGAGCTATCGAGCGACTAAAATAATAATCCAGTATAAAGACGGCGTAACTGGAAGTGCTGCCGATTATTACAATAAAGAAATTATCGCTTCGCTGAAAGGTTGCGGTATTACAGAACATACAAACACGGACGGTCGGAGATGTGGCTGCTGAAATAAATTTTCTGTAAATATTTGAAGACTGTTTCTGATAAGTCGATGCATCAAGGTCATTTCCTTGAATGCATCGACTTGTTGGTTTTGAAGGTTATCACAGAAGACAAAATTTTTTAAAATATCAATTTATTATCTCCCCGCCAGCATTCCCAACGTCTGGATCGACTGCCGTAAATTGCTGCTCCACGGTAGTCCATAACTCAGTCGCATACAATTTGAAAACTGATCTTGTAAAGTAAAGATCCGGCCCGGTGCAATGCTTATATTGTGCTTCATTGCAGACCTGTAAAATTCCGCTGTATCTATTTTCGAATCAAGTTCTAACCAGAGAAAAAAACCTCCCGAGGGCTGGCTTACTTTGGTGCCATCCGGAAAAAATTCATGGATCGTATTAAGATAGTTGACACTGTTATGATGCAACAGCTGCCTTATTTTACGCAGATGGTTTTCATACCGACCGTTTTTCAGAAAACTTCCTACCACTTCATGGGTAATTGTGGTCGAGGACAGGGAATGATACAATTTAGTCCTCAAAACCTGTTTCCTGAATTTTCCTGGCGCAACCCAGCCGACCCGATAGCCCGGCGCCAGTGTTTTGGAAACTGACCCGCAGTATAACACAATGCCGCTCTCATCATACGCCTTGCAGCTGGTGGGCCTGCTGCCTCCAAAATAAAGATCCCCGTAAATATCGTCTTCAATCAACGGCACATTAAAATGTTCCATCATCCTGACCACTTCCTTTTTATGTTCTACCGGCATCATACTTCCTGATGGATTGCTGAAATTACTCATCAGGATGCAAAGTTTCACTTTATTTGAGGACAATGCCTTTTTTAAAGCTTCGAGCTCAATGCCGGTATTCATGTTTGTAGGGAGCTCCAGAACAAACAATCCGAGTGACTTTGCCAATTGAAGTATTCCAAAATAAGCCGGACTTTCCATCACGACCGTGTCACCGGGTTTGGTCAAGGCCATTAGACAACATGATATTGCGCCTATGCATCCGGGCGTAGTAATAATGTCTTCATCAGTCAAGGCACCTCCCCAGTTTACAGACCATTTCGCGATTTCACGGCGCAGATTCAGATTGCCCTGTGGCTGTTCATAACCTGTTCCGCTATCGGATAATTGTCTTGTAGCCTGTATTATTCCTTTATTCAGCTTGGCGATCGGCAATAGTTCATTGGAAGGAAAACCTAGCGAGAACATCGTCACTTTCTTGTCGTTCATACTGCCATATACCTGATCGATCAGATCTTCCCTTTCCACATTGACCGTGCTGACCAAGGGTTTGCTTGGTGAGGGAACCGAAATTTTTCGTGAAAGCCGGTTACTGATGTAATATCCCGATTGTGGTCTTGATTCTATCAAAGACCGGCTTTCCAGCTCATAGTAAGCCTTGGTGACCGTGCTCATGCTGTAACCGGTATGCTCGCAGACTTCCCGGATCGAAGGGAGTTTATCGCCAGTATTAAAAACGCTGGCGCGAATTTGTTTTTCAACGCGGTCTGCATATTGCAGGTACAGATAATCGGTCCCTTTCATGAATAATTTAAAACTGTTGCGCTGCAATTTAATAAAACTGTATCTGTATCGCATCTTTATTTCCAACGATTTTTGTGCAGTTAAAAATTCCAAGCTTTGAAAGAGACAAAATATTATCTGGCAGCCATTGCTGCTTTCACAACATGGGGCTTTTTCAGCCTGGTACTCCGGCCGCTAAGCGCGTACCAATCAGTTGATATACTATTTTACAGGGTATTTAGCTGTGCCTTGTTGATGCTTTTGATCGTGGCACTGTTTATGCGTAAATCATTGCAGGAGAATGTACGTTTGTTTAAAGCTCTCCCAACAGAAAAGAAAAGAACCGTTATACTGGTTAACCTGGGAGGAAGTATTTTCTTATGCATCAACTGGTTTTCATTTATCTATGTAATGAATCACATCAGCGTGAAAGCAACTTCACTTGCGTATCTGGTATGTCCGGTACTGACCTCACTGCTGGCATATTTCACTTTGAAGGAAAAACTAAGTCGTTTGCAATGGATTTCGCTGGGACTGAGTATTTTGGGATGTCTCATTTTGTCCTATGACGATCTTGTCAATATGTTTTTCAGCATGATCGTTGGGCTAAGTTATGCCTGCTATCTGGTCAGCCAGCGCAGAAATACCGGGTTTGACAAATTTATCGTCCTAACAATGCATATCGCTATTTCGGCGCTGATACTTCTGCCTTTTTATTACCCGTTCGCCGGACCGCTTCCGACTGCATTGGACTTTTATTTTTACATTGAAATCATCGCTGTTGTTTACACGATTATTCCTTTACTGCTGAATCTATATGCGTTAAAAGGAATTAATTCTTCCACAGTTGGAATGCTTCTGAATATCAATCCGATGATCGCGTTTGTGTTGGCCAACGTGGTTTATCACGAGCGCATGAGTCCACTGCAAATAATTGCTTACAGCATTATTTTCATAGCCGTAATCGTTTTTAATTCCCGCCAGATTTTCAGTGCCGGACTTAAAAAAGCCGCCGCGCTGTAAGATTTTCAGTCTAATAAAGAAGCCATATCCTGATCACTTAAGTTTTAATAACCGCAGCAAAATGGAATTCCTGAAAAGCCGGCGCCTTGATAATCTTAAATATGAGATCCGCGGCGCTACCTACCAAAAAGCACTCGAACTTGAAAGCCAGGGTTTTAAAATTCACAACCTGAATATTGGAAATCCTGCTCCCTTTGGTTTTAATTCTCCCGATGAAATCGTGCATGATCTGATCCTGAACATTCGTAATGCGCAGGGATACACGGATTCAAGAGGGTTGTTTTCAGCACGGAAAGCGGTTATGCATCACACACAGACACAGGGAATCCACGGCGTTGAGATCAATGATATTTTTATCGGAAACGGCGTTAGTGAGCTTATCCTTCTTTCGATGCAGGCCCTTCTGAATCCGGGAGACGAAATTCTGGTGCCGTCGCCTGATTATCCGTTATGGACAACTGCCATTGCCCTGAGCGGCGGCAAACCTGTGCACTATGTGTGCGACGAACAATCGGACTGGAACCCGGATCTGGATGACATGGAGAAGAAAATTACGCCGCGCACTAAAGGTATCGTGCTGATCAATCCTAACAATCCGACTGGCGCAGTTTATGAAAAAGAGGTG
>Ga0247815_10000039_pt1 | contig 105231 bp, 165 predicted proteins | sample UWRJL194509B1_FD_181014 | JGI IMG/M metagenome (GOLD analysis project Ga0247815, IMG submission 181014) | Plant litter microbial communities from Arlington Agricultural Research Station in Wisconsin, United States - UWRJ-L194-509B-1 | ecosystem: Environmental > Terrestrial > Plant litter >... | reverse complement strand
CGTGGTACTGGAGTTGACTTATGTATATCAACTGCGATACGTTGTTCAGCAAGTTTGTCTTGATTAAACCTGTTGCTACCTTTACGTGAGAGGGCCTCCTCGTAAGTGAAACAATATTCTGCACAATGTTTAGAGTAAGCTTGAGGATCTTTAATAAGGACATCCCTCATCTTCTGATAATAAGCTTTAGCTCGTTTAGTGTCAACAACACCTCTATGATCCATGGTTGAACGTACTGTTCTCCATGCTGGTAGAAAGTATCCTGTCTCCACTTCAATCTCTTTCATGTTGTATTTATGACGGTAAGGTAGGATTCCATATGTGTGGGGATCCATAAACATCTTTTCTAGTCCGTGTAAACCTGAAGTAGATGCTCTCTTACCTTCTATAATTTCTGTATCACCACCTGTACCAAATATTACACGCGTACCAAGACGGTCACCATTTACTACAACAAGGGCTTGACTAACTGAGAATGTATCAAGTAAGCGAGGGTTTGAACCACTCTCTTCAAATATGATACGTTCAGCTCTATCACCCCTAAGCTTATCCGGCTTATCAACAACCTGTCCAGAGATTTGAGCCATGTGGCCACTCTCCTCACCTTGTTTATTAAGCTTACTAGCTCGTTTATGTAAACCTTGATTTAACGCTTGTCTGACTCTCCTCATTCCACCATCAGTGTTTAAGTTAAGCCAGTCTAATTGTACCCAGCACTTCTGTATAATACCTTTACCAACTAGGAATGGTTCATATGAAGCCACATACATAGTATGAAACTCTGGTGTTGTAATGAATGGTCTCACGCCTAACGAGGCGCCAACTTCACTAAAACCAACACCCCTAGCTTTTAAACCGGCACAATCATAACCTAATGTCTCTGCTAGTTCTATATAATGAAACCATTCGTAATGGACTGCCCAAAACTCTGGGTGAATCCTAACCCTACCACTACCAGCTTTCTTCTCTGCGTCAGCTACCAACATTGTGTAGTAGTTCAAGAAGAAGTAGTGATCACCAGTTATACGGTAATTATTATGGATGAAACCATCCTGACACAACTCGTGTTGTGTGCGCCACCAGTCTCTATGGGCTTTACCACCAGGATAGTGTGTTGTATACTTTCCATCTCGCATTCTAGTTTGACCGGCCTCTCTGAAAGGTGTAGGATCAAAGTCTAATCCTTTAGTTTCATTGATAGGTCGATAACCAGTTGTCTCATAACTGAGTAGTGGATCAAAGCAGAATATTCCATTCTCCTTTCTGCGAAGAGCCTCTTCATGGGTGACATCCCATTTAATTTTCTTTCTCCACTCCTCATTAATTAATTGTGCGGTAGTTAGCATTAGTCAAACATTCCTGGTTCAATATCACCACGCAATTTAGGTGCGTTGGCTTCTTTCTGTTTACGTACAACTTCTTGTAGCACTTCTAATCCTGCTACCATCTTACCTAAGTTGGCAATACTATCCATCACTTGTTTGTGGTTGAGAATGTATCTACCTTCCATATCTCTCTCTTGGAGATCGACATTGGTATAGAATAAGGTGAGTTCCGTACACGATTTATACGCACTCTTTAAAAGTTTAACCTCTATCGTGTCTTGCATATCTTGGTACTTCCGACATGCCGCTAGGAACTTTTCATCTTCTAAGAACTTCTTACTCAAACCACAATCCTCGACTGCAGTGAGGTGTCTCTCAACTTCTGAGAAGTTCTTATAAGGTGACTCCCAATCATACATTAAGTAGATGTAGGTAAACTCCTTGTATGCGCGCTTTCTATCGTACCCGCTTTTGTCTCCATCAATTCTATTCCGCATAGGTTCCCATAATTCGGCGAACTCTTTAACTAGTAAAATTGAGGTTTTGTTTAGTTGAAGGCGATTGTCTTCAAATGTAAATATGTCCATATTAGTCCTTATTGTTTGTACTGCTTAGACTTCTTGTCCAAACATTCTGTCATTCTTTATGTAGATTTTAATTTCCTTCTCAGGCTTGGCTTTGATTTGCTTTGGTCTTACTTGCTCCATTAGGATATCCATTGGAGTAAGTATATCACGTGGGCCTTTCTTACCTTCAATCTCCATCACCTTCTTGTCAACCTTTTGTTCTTGCACTTGCTCTGGTGTAAGAGGTTGCATGACATTTCCACCAGTGGTTGGTGCACCAGCTTTTGGCTGTGATTGCAATTTACCACCTTGTTGGAATTGTTTAGCTGCAGGTGAAGGTAGTTGCTGTCCTTGCTGAACAGCTTGTTGTGGCACCTGCTGCTCTTGATTCATTTGGCCAACCTTTGGTATAGCCAAAGTTCCTAATGGATTAGGTTGACCGGCAAGAGGTGTGGTGGCACCTAATTGTACAGGTACTGGAGCAGGTGCTTGTTTGGCTAGTAAGAACTTTTGTGCTGCTTGTTGTAATCTCTGACTGAGTGAGATTGTCGGTGCAATTGCAACGCCTTGATTCACTATAGGTGAAGTGGCTAAAGGAGAGTCCACTCTAAAGTTGTCAGTGATTAATGTATTAACTACACCGCCTTGTTGACGTTTTAATGCCGGTCTTCCACCTAATACACCATCAGCTCCTTGCCCCATGATCACCTTCTTTGGGTTTAAACCTTTAACAGCTTTACCATTGAAAGATCTCTCTAGCTTTCCACCTTTATCTTTAGATAGTTTGAGTGTCATGCCACTACAACCACAGCCTGTTTTACCACCTTTCTTGAAGGCTTGTAGGCATTTAATATAATCTATCCTGCCTCCCTCTCTCTTTACAGATACCATATCTTGTAAGAATTGGTCATAGGCTTGCTTGATACCATCATCACCCAGTTCTTCTAGTTTGTTTTTTAGATCCCCTTCGTCTGCTGCATCTAGTTTACCAGCTAACCAACTGATGAATTCTTCCTGATTGTCGTTCATAGTTAAAATAATTTGTAATACCAAATGGTAATTTGCAAATATATAAAAAAAGGACGAGATAAACAACCTCGTCCTTAGTATTATAATTTTTTCGATGTCACATGCTCGAGATCTTTAGTCGAGAACACTTCCTCTTGGTACACACCTTCAGTGGTAAACCAGAAGCATTTAATGCCTTTAAAGAAGGTACTCTCTTTCCCGTCTGCTCCGTACTCACGGAATGTCTTTGTCTCCTTACCCTTCACCAGCATCACTGGCTTATTTGGCAAATCGTGCTTGATAGTCACGACGCAACCAGGTGAGAAGTATATCTTATCCATTGGTTCCATTAGTTAATTTTGATTAGTGGTGAACTCTTAAACTCTTTTCCATTATCGATATCCGCTTGGATAGCTCTTAATTTCTCTTGTCTAACAGCGTCTTCTTTAGCCGCGTTAGCTTTTAAACTGTTGGTGATTTCGGTCTCTTCTTCAGCGTATCTTGCGAAGGCTGCTTGCAAGTCTGGATCATCTGCCTTTACGTAGGCAACCATACCGCGCTCGGACATATTCCATAACACCTCACCGGCTGGAACAGCCCTCACTGAACGGCGATCATAGAAGATCGCATCTCCTGGCTTTACATAACGTGTTTCGCTTCCAACTTCAGCCACGATACCAAAACCTACGATCTTATCCATAGTTTCCATATCACCAGTCTCATCGGTGAAGCTTACACCTGCAGGGATATACAATCCGCTATTAGTTTTACGTTTAACAAAAGGGTTTAGTGATTCTCTGAATATCACCTGGTCATACATTGCATTTACTTTCATGTTCTTATTTTCTATTTTGTGTTTAATTAATTCGCTTTATAAATTCCAATAATCTCACTTGGATCATTGTACTCTTCATCATCTTCTACGTTGTCATCACTAAGTGGCTCATCGCTAAATTTTAAGCTAGGCGCTACAGGTGCGAGATCAATGATCATCTCTTTAGCTTCTTCGAATGGGTATTCGTCAACAATGTCAATATTAGCATCAAGTAAATCTTCTAAAGGATCTACATCACGTTTGTCTCTTGACAAAGAAGAAGCGTCGATAGTTAATGTAATATCATTTAGCATTATATTAACACTAGGGTCTAGTATTCCAGACTGCTTTGAAATCTCACCAATCACTTTCATGAAGTTATATGTGGTGCAATTCAGTTGTTCAATTGTTATTTTCATTAGTTCTTATTTACCATTTATTTGCTGGGCAGTGCGCATCTTCTAATCTGGTCTTAGCATTTAATCTGCATCCACATCCTTTAAACATGCCTTGTTCTTTCTTCTCTGATGTTTGATTAGTTAATGGATTAATCCATAGAGCTGGGTTACACAGTGGTCCGAAAGTGGAATCTTTAATTAATGGGCATGCTTTACATATAGTCATTCGCTCTTGGGAGATGTCGGTGTTTTTATTCAACGCCTCATTAACATGTCCTTCTATTATTTGTTTTATTGACATTGTACAAAGATAGTTTAATTATATTAATCTTGCAAGTGTTTACCGGTTGCACGGTAGTAATCAATGCAGAGTTCTTTCTTGTAATGCTTAAGTAGTTTTTCCACATCGTCCTTCAGGTATTCAAGATCCATAAGTGTCTCATTACCAGCACCATCCACATGGCAGATACGGAGAAGTTTCACATTAAACTCAGGGTTGATTCTCTGTAACATATACGCATAGAGGGATAACTGCAGTGTATAATGTATAAGAGTGGTGTCATCCAGATGGTTTATAGGGTAAAGCATTTTCTTTTTCTTCTTCGTTTTGCGGTCGAAGTAAGCTTTAGTTTCAATTCCTTTAGCATTGGTTTTATAGTCTAAGATATAAAGATCATTACCTTCTTTAATCAATACATCAATCTGACCTGCCATGTTAAGTATAGCATCTTGCGTGGAGAAGTATACAAGGTATTCTGGTAATACTGCCTTCTCTCTATTAAGATCAAAGTTGTGTTTCTCACAAACGAAGGTTCCTTCTAATGGAAGATTAAAGTTATACTCAGTGAGTAGGTGTTCTTTCTTCTCGTAGAATCTATTCTCTTTTGCGTTGTGGTAGTTAGTTCCTCTCTCGCAAGCTTCATCCCTAACCTTATCATACCCTTCCAATATCTCTTCTTTCTTAGCTACGAATACTTTCTTTTCAATACCAAAAGTGTCAAGATAGGCGTCGTTCCATTTCTTTTTATTTAGCAACTCATGCTTAACTCCTGTTATGATAAACTCATCGCCCATTAGTGCTTCCAGAGCTTTATATGAAGACCAGAATTGCGCGTCAAACTTCTCATGGTATTTACCAATTAAGGTGGTCACTGATGTGTAAGCGCGTTCTGGATATTTGACATTAAAGTATTTATGAGTTGCGTCGTTAAATGCAAGATCACCGTTTATTTTGTCTATGTATAATTCCATTATTAAATTGTTATAATACAAATATAATGAAAAAAAGAAAACCATGCAAGTAAACTGCATGGTTTATTCTATTAAATCACATAATATTTGATACTACGTAAACGTCTAACCAGGAGATTTATTTCCTCTTCTGTCGGCTTAACATCGAATGTGAGAATCACTTCCGCTATAGTCTCCTTCACGTATACATTATAGACTAGTACATAATCTGAATTATACGTGGTGATGTAATCTGCTGCTTGACTGTCCTTGTATTCTAGAAGTGCATACTCTTTATCAATAAGTAAGTAGTTTAAGTATTTCTGTGCATTAAGGGGCATGGCTTGGAAGTACTTATTGTCTTTGACAAATGTAATGTCAGTGACAACCAACCTCTTATAATAGCTATCGTGCTTGGGTTGATATACAAAGAAGATATAACCACGTATGAGTGGATCTTCTTTCTTTAAGTTTTCTAACGTAGCTTGTAAACCTTTTTCATTACTTATTGTTTGTAGCTCTCTTGGGGAGAAAGCGTTTTGTTTGAGAGAGTCTTTGAACGTGTATACTAAGAACCCGAGAAACAGTGTGAGCACCAAGATATAGAAGCGTGCTCCTGTAATGTCTTTGATGGCAGTTATTATTTGTGCGAGCATTTGTTATTGGTTTTTGACTTTGCCTTTGTATATCTCTTAACAATTGATTATCTTTGTCTTTGGTCATACTGTAGGCAAAAGAATACATAGCACCACATAGAATTGTATACAATAATGAACATACAAATATAGAGAAAATACATGAAAGTATCAAATAAGAAAGTCATCTCACTAGAAGAACTCGATCTCTCCGTTGATAATCAGAGAGAACAGTTTCAGGAGGGTGGTAAATTAACCTTGAAGGACTTTATTAAAATGAAAGGTAAACGTCCAGAGAGTGCACCCGCACAAATAGATAATACACGAGTGACTCTCGCACCACGTAACAAAATAGCTGCTAAGCTAGGTATGGCGGGTATAGTACAAAATGAAAATATGGTGAGAGATCAAGGCACAATCTCTACGTACAATAAAAGTGGAAGAGAGGAGTGGCTTAGTAGCCTGACTAAGTTGGAGCATAAAACAAACGACAGCCCACTTGTTGGTTTACTGACTTCACCTGTAAAGAGTGTGCTTAAACTCCTACGTCCTGACAAATACTTTGATGGTGTAAATAGTGATGAAAAGCTTAAGAGTGCTGTATTGAATATGGGTGGTGATGTTGTCAATGGACTTGCTGCCGTAGTTCCAGCTGTACGGGGTGCTAAGTTGGCTAGTGAAACTGGTGTTGCATTAAGTGAGGCCACACAACCTTATCGTAGTACCGCTATGGAAACCTTCAGAGCAACTAAAGATCTTGGTTTAGTCTCACGTGTGAAGAACGCTGCAAACTCTGGTACACTTGCTAAGAACTTTGCTAATGATGTTACAGCGCACAACTACTTTAATATGAGTCCGGAGAAAGCTTTAGCCAAGTTGAATAGTGAAGTTAAAATTAAACCTGGTGCTTATCAAACTGAAACTAGTTTATCTTTTAACTCTTCACCTTTAATGTGGCAGAAAGCCAGTACTGCTAGCAAAGAGTGGACTCCTATTCGTACTGGTAAATTACAAGACACTAATATGAGTGGTGTAAATGGTAAGAGAGTGTTTGAAGCTATTCCAAAGTCAATGATAGCAGAGGAGAAACCTGCTGTTGATGCTATACTAAACAACATTAATGAATCAAAGAGAATGAGTAAGATGTGGCCAGAGACAAAAATGCAATCTCGTTATAACATTGACTTCCAGCAGAATCAACTTAACACACACTTCCTCCAGAAGATGGATGCCAACTCTTTAGAAGGTTTGTCTTTACAGAAAGAATTCCTCCATAACTATAAACCAGTAATGGATGCAGGTATTATAAACATGAATAAGCGGAGTGGATTAAACTTCCCTATGAATGAAGTGATCGTAGACGGTTATAAACAACCTAACCTTGCTATGGTTAGAGATATCAACACCCGCTATAAGATGGTGGGTAAGGATATTACACAAGGAACTAAAGATATTATGCAATTGAACCGAGAGTTGAAGAATGCAAAATCTACCGGCAATCAATGGATGGTAGATCAACTTAAAATTAGTAAAGATCTACGTAGATGGCAACCAAATAAACCAGGTATGATTGAAGATCGCTTACAGTATCTGCGTGAAACTCAAGCAACTAACAATATGAGGTTGGATGATCTTTATGAAAACCAACAAGATGGTTTAGAATGGGGTGAACATGATACCACCCCTTCAAGTTGGGAGGGAATGATACCAGCCCCTCCACGTACGAGACCAGAACCAGTATTATAATAGAAAAGCCGCTTCACTTAATTGTGGGCGGCTTTCTTATTTCTTACTTCTTGGCTTTACCATCACTATCCAATATAGTAATTTGTGTGTTGCCAGTCACGTTCAGGAATGGATTGGTGTGATTGATATCAATATAGACAACATCTTGTTTCTTCTGGAACCATCTTGCCAGGAAGAAACTCTTTCTTGGTTCAATGAATTCCCTCTTCACTTGTGGAATTGTAGATACAGTGTCGTTCACTTGTAGTTTGTTGGTTGCAGTGGAGTCTGTAAGTGCCACAGTATTAACTATATGTGGTAACTTGGAGAAGTCGTAATATTTATTAATCTCACCTTGCTTCCATTTAATTACAGTATCTCTTTCAATCTTTGTAGTCTCTATACTTACACCTTTGATATCTTTTAATTTAATACCTGCCGCAAACAATCTCTGCATCAGCTGTGTTATAGTAGAATCTTTAGATGCCGTTAACTCCGCTAGAGTTTTGCGTTGCTCAATCACACGTGAATACACGTTATCGTATTTATCTCGATACTGTGTCACACCATGCTCAGCAGATTTAATGTTAATTGTGAGATCACTCACTCTTGTTTGTAGTATCTTGTTTTGTTTTAATAGGTAAGCGCTTCCACCCAGTACACCTAGAAATACAGTGATTAAAATAATTGCGATGATTTTAGACATGTTTTACTTAGTTGGTTTAATAGTAAGACAAAGATACAGTTTTAACTTGTAAAGAGTGTGGTTAAATTTGACTTTTTGAAAGTTCTCGTAAGAGCTCCATAGGAAGGATGTGGGTAGCTGAATACTTCTTATTACCGCTACGTAAGAAGAATGCAATTTCCCCTTTCGTAAACTCTAATACATAATACCTACCGTCCACCTTATACACTGTCCTCGTGTATGCGCCTTTCCTTTTATTAAAGTGCACTTGCATATCAAAGAATACTTCCATCATTCCTCCAGTTTAATTGTTAACGTTAATGTGTTGTTCTTTAACAAAGCAGCTCGTGTTTTCCTATCGCCTTTCCAGAACAAAGCTGGCGAGACTGTCCACTCCCCCTGCCCTCCACTTATTAACTCCTTATCTTTCAACCTCTTAATATACTTTGAGAAGTTGGATGTAGAGATGTTGAGTTCATCACATAACTCTTTTCTCTTTGCTGTAGATATTGACACCTTACCTGTATTGAACTCTGCAAGTTCACAAAGCTTTACTATCAACTTCACATCTGCTAAATGCTCAAGCTGATAGAATGGACGTAGCATAGAAATATACGTCATGAAGAATCCTTCTTCATTCACCTTAATAGTATGTACTTTCTCTATTGTCGTCACGATAAGCTGGCCGGTTTCTTCATCTACATGTTGTGTCTCAGTCGACTGGACTAAATGTTTTGCCATTGATTATAATTTTATTGTAATACAAATATAACAATAATTATTGAAAGTACAAAATGTAGTATTTGTATTACAACATTCACGTTCAATAGACTTTATTCCCGTCTATTAGACTAACTACACGTCTGGTGTACTAAAGTGAAAGGGTTAACTCGTTATGAATCAACCCTTTACGTACTCCCTCTTCTTATCTTATTAAGTATGTAAGTGAAAAGCAAAAATTATAAAATATAAAATTTTGAACTCGGCTATTTCTACCCACCCCTCCCATCAGCTATTTAAAAGTTAAATGGATATAGAAGTAGTTCCTTAATTGAAAATTGTCTGTGTGGTTCGGGGGGAAAACCAGGTCCGACTTAACCCCCCTTCTTGGTCTCGACATAAAACCCATATTAAATCCAAAGTAAAATGAAAACATTTGAAAATGCAAATACCCAAGAGGTATTAGATGCGCTGTTGAACAGCGATCAAACACTTAATGCTTTAGGCATTGGTACAGCAGCAATCATCCAGGGCTTCGTCGGCACTGTTGAAAAGATTGCATTTGATGAGGTTGCAGGTCAAGGCATCCAAAAGCGTACTGACGATCAAGAGATCCGCATTGTTGGCATCAAAGAGCCAGTTAAATTGGCTGCCAAAGGCGAATATCCTTCGTCTCTGTTCTTGATCTTCGAAGGCGGTGCTCGTAAGCTGGCTATTCCGGCTCTGTTCCAGTCGCCTAAATCAGTGATCACTTTCAGTGATGGCACTGAGGTAAGCTGCTCGAAAATGACCGGTAAACAGTGGAAATCACTGGTTGGTACTACCATCGAATGTACTGCTGCTTATGCAGACGAAAGCAATCCGCTTCCAAGACCATCTCGTAAAGCTAATGCTGTACAAGGTGAGACTGAAATGCGTGCTGCTCGCGTTTACACATTCTCGGTTATCGCTGACGCTAAACCGTAATGCTATTAATAGAGGGACTTTGTCCCTCTATTAGTTTTATTATTTATCCATGTATAACACTTCTCCCATAGTATCAATGTATAACAGTGCAAACACAATTGTGTTGGTCTCGAAAGAGGTTTAGATCCATAGCGAAGCTCCAACTGTTAAACAATATTATCATGGTAAAGTTAGAAGATTGCAAATTAATTACTAATGAAGAATATAATGTGCTTGCCGATTCATTCGAAACCGAGTTTGTAGGTCAAACAAGAATGGATGAAAACAACATGTATTATATGTGTTGGAGGATTAATGGCGCGTTGTACAAGACACACAACACTCTATAGTGTGAAGATTTAAACAGTTGGCATACAGGTAATGCTGGTGCCACTGTTTTACTTTCAAAGTATTTCAAAATGAAATGACAGCGTGTGTTGTAGCGCGTAGCGCTGGTTTCAACCCACACTATTCTCCATTATTTCAATTTTGCAAAATCGAAGTTCAACCATGCCAACACTCATGCCCACTATTTTGCCAACTCCATAATCTCACACTTTCACTCTTGTGAGAATGACAACATAATTAACCAATTATTGACAATTTCATAAAGCCCCCAAAAAGATGAAGAATCTATTACTACTAGTGTGTATCGCACTATTGTCATCATGCTATAGCAACGATGAATCCACCCGTTTTGAGAAAGAAGTGAGTGAGCTGCCAGTACAACAGAAGATAGCGAGAGCTGAATTTGTTAACACTGCAGGAGAGGTGACAATTAGTCAAAGTGTTCACACATTCGACAACATGCATTATGCTATCATTTCAATTGAAGATGCAGACATACAAGTGATCAACCTCACTAAAGACTCATTGGAAATAGCCTTATTGAAGAAACAATTAAGTGAACAGCCATGAACTTACCAAATGGATTAGAAGCTGTTCTATGGAATGGCTCACAACTTGAAGAGGTGCCGAATTGGGTGGTTGTAGCATTGAACAACTTCAATTACAATGAACCAGGATGGATCATGAGAGAAAATCGTGCAACAGAGAGTGTCATACTCGTTGGAACAGCAAATGGTGAGAAAATAGCGCATCCAGGTGATTATATCACATACGAAGATGGCATTTTGGATGTCTGGACCAATGAAGACATAGCGAACGAGCAGGCTTTAAACACACTCGAAAATAACGAATAAAAACATTGTAAACCCCGCACAATGAGAAAGATCATCTTAATGTGGCCAATTGTCGAGGACATGGCACACGTGCAAAATCTGGTAAACTACACCAATGGTTATATTGGTAAAAACAAAACCGAGCACCATATCGAACTAATTAGATTCGGTAAGACAGGTGCAGCCATCATTGGCACAGACTACAGTGAAGAAAACTGGCAATCCATGTGCAAGGAAGTGGAAGCACTAAATGCAAAATAAACCAACTGTTTAACAATATTAAAAGCCCCCAAAATGAAAAAGTTCAATCAAACAATCAAAATCGAAGTAAGTGTTGATGCTATAGCCAGCAACCTACGCAACAAGTTTGACCACACATTCCCACATGCCGAACTTCTAACTGAAGCCATCATTGCCTCAGCTCTGGATAAAAATACAATCTCACACGTGTATAATGCAATGAACGGTTTCAATGTCGGTATTGACTTTGAAATTGATGAACTTGTATACTGTACAGAAGAAGTGTATGTTAATCCAGGTTATGGAGCATTAGGTGCAGCCAAAGTGAAAAGCATCAATCAATACGCAGAGAATAACGTGGAGATTGAGCATGTGAGTGGTAATAATACAACCACCAGATGGGTGAAACATACCAAATTGGATAAACCATCCTCTTTACAACTCATCACTTTTAATGAGCAATACGCTAAATTACAAACTGAAGAGCCAGCAATCTCTGTCACCAAAGACTAATCTATGAACAGCCTACAACTAAAAGTCATCCTTTTCTTCGTTGAGAGAGGGATGACTATTGCAGAAAGCTGTAAAAGAGTCAATAAACAAACAAGAGCATTCTACATATTAGCAAACAGTGAGATGAAACTCCTTATACTCAGAACAAGATGGGAGATGAAATCATTGAAAACTAAGTATAGTAAATCTTACGAGTTACCAGACTTGTTAGTTGACGAAGCAGAGCAATTGTGTTTAGAGAGATTACAACCTACAATCAGTCAGAGAATAGAAGCATACATTGGCTTTGGTGAGAACTACATCAAACACAGTGACATGCCATATCCACTCGAACTAAGAGTAGATCCAAAAACAATACGAGCAAATTAACAAAGCAGAGCCTTCTAGCTAGTGTAAGCGATTCCTCATCGAGTGAGTCCATCTAGAGAGTATGGCTCTGCTTAGTACAAACATAACATCTAAAAACCCCGCACAAGATGAAAAAGTCAAAAAAAGTGGCACTAATTCCACAAGTAAGGAGTATGCCAATCCATCATTATCAAAGAACCAAGTTAACCACTCGTGAGATTGAATCAATGTTACTCGCAGCGAGATGGATTGGTCCACGCACAGAGCATCTACTTATCGAAGCTCTCACTACCGCACAAGTTCCAATGTTAGATTCACTAAATGCCCAAGGTATTAAGTTGATGATAGGTGTAGAGTGTGAAGATCACCGTGTGGTTGGTGACACAGAAGAACTAATAAATAGAATCACCAATTCATTCACCACTCTATTAAACAGAATAGTGAAACATGGTTGGTATACTACAGATCTTCTGAACTAATGGTAATCAAGCCAGTAGACCCTGCAATTCTTAGAGAGTTAGCAAAGGCAGTGCCATTACCAGGCGTAATGTGGTCAGCAGTCTTCTGGTTTAGTAGCTTCTTTAAATCTTACACAGTAATGTTTGAGGGGGCTGAAGCAGCCAGAGGGAAGGACACTCACCTATTTCTAACACATAAAGAAGCAGGTGGAAGTTATGATCATATGCCAATTAATAACGGCAAACAAGAACAAAAAGGCACCTATCACGTGCACAATGGTGGAGTATTCTATATTGAATGGCTTAATGTAAAGATGCCAATCAAAGAATGGGAGGAAGCATATATTGCCCTTTACAACACCAAATACCGTACTGGCTATCTCACATGTAATCAAGCTCACAAGCTATTACATGCAGCCGACAATGAAGAATACAGCACGTAGCCTATCTAGTGCATACAGTTTGTTTGGTTACTCACACAGTAAGATGTCGCTCTGACATCGCACTTGCATACGTGCTGTATTCATCACATTCAAAACAAAAACCAGACAGTAGTGAAAAACAAGAACTGAGAGACCTTGTAATAGCTGCTGTCTACCCTTTAGTTTTTTACCCTTAACTAAATAAACGTACATATGGGTGAGCTTAAACATACCTGGATTGGTTGACTGAAGAACTAACGTGGGCGCTCACCTATTGTACTTACTAATTATCCAACTTAACTTGTAAACAGATGAGCGAACAAACATCAGTGGGAGCTATCGTAAAGTTCCATTCGAACAAAGACGCTTACGAATCAAGATTGTTTGATTGTGTTGGCATAGTATTCCTAGAGATGGAGAATACAGATGTTAAAGGTAACAAGAATGTCTGGTGGATATTAACACCACAAGGACAGAGAGTACCAATAGCGAAGAATTACTGCAAGGAGGTGATCTATGATCACACTAACAGCGATCACGCTAGACTATTTGCATTACTAGAAGAATACAAGAAGAGTACAGATATCAACTGTTTATAAGTAAAGTCTTTATTAATAGTAAAAAATACAACTTTTTCCACACTAAACCAAATAAAAATGGCATTTTCTACTAGAGCACTCAAATGCTTCGCCACTATTGGTAATGGCCCATATAGTTGGCTAAAGTGTATCGATCAACGTGGTAAAGTCCACACCATCTACCGCTTCAATCTCACTGATGAACAACTCTCCAAGCTTAAAGAGGAATATCACTTCCTACGAACAGAGCATAGAGAGAACAAAGAGTTCGCAGATAAAATGATACCAATAGCACCACAAATGCTAGCCATACTGAAAGCAGTAGTCAAAAAATGAATAGTCGGACTAGGGATAGTACGGGTGTTATGTCGAGTGTGTGAAACCCACACACGTTTCAACAGAACGACAGTAAACTAACACTAGATGTTGTCATGCATCCTCACGTATAAACAAATATCACCAAATTGTCTTCTATTATACATAAACAGTAAAACGGGTGAGTGGTAAGCACACTCACCCGTTTTATCAAAACAGTAACCAAAACCTTCAATATAAACATGAAAAAGTATTTGATCTATGTGCTTACTGCTGACTTCTATGAATTAGTTAAGCAAACCATTGAAAAGAGTGTAAACGATATACCCTTAGATTACAAAGCTGACTTCGCCGCTGAAGCCCTACTCAAACTAAGAGTATTGTGGTTGAACAACAAGTGGGATGATGTAACAGCAGAGTTTAGAGAGGAGTTTCAATCCTTACGTGTACCAAAACACAGACAAATTCTTGTAGAAGATACTGGTAATCGTACAATTGGTAACTCTGTAGTCGTCTTATTAGATGGTAAAGAGCAATCAATCAAAGAACTACCAATATTCAATTACATTGAATGGACACCAGAGATTGAAAACAGACTGAAGCATGCAGGTGCAGAAGCTCAGCTGCCGGAGAATTTTACATTTTAAACAACACATGGCGGGTTCAGTATAATGCGGATAGTTGCACGAAAGGGTGCCATTACTAGGGGTTAATGCAGGGATGCAGAGACTCACTGACTTGGGTTCGATTCCCATACCCGTCACAACCTGCATTTTGCAGGCCATATTGTTTAACTAAATACCAAAAGCTATGAAAAACGAAGCGAAAAGTGGCAACACCACCAATGTGAATGGACCTAGAGACAACGACAGACAGTATCACTCTTCAGCACCACACGCGAGTAATACAGGAAGTGAGCACGTTGATAAAGCCGAAATGAAAGACGGGAAACCAGTCTATCATAAGAACTCTGATCATCCAGATTTCGATGCCAAAGGTGCCAAAGCTAACAAAGCTGAAAGCGAAAGTTAAACGAAACAAATCAACGATTGGATGTGCTAGCATCCAATCGTTCTTATCATTCCATCAATGGCACACAAGTTAAAGGTCGTAACTTTATTCATGGAAGGTGAAAGCTGGACCAATTATTGGGATCCAGAAGAAGCTGAGCAGATGTTAGCCGACATAAAAAAGAACAGTCCAGGGCTAGCTCACTTCGTCAATGGCAAATGCATATACCACGGTGTTGTGGCGAAGGCAGTTTGTAAGAAGATGGAGTTGGCATTCCTTCACGAGATAAACTAAATAACGATGACACAGAAACCCTCACTCCGCACATTTGCCAAGAACTCCTTACTCTTTCAAAAAGGTAAAGAAGACGAACCACCAGTGAATTGGCTATTTGGCTTATTTGGATGGGTGGTAATTGTAATCATTCTCTACACATTCTGGGTAATAATGTGTAACTTTGCCCACTGTTTATAAGTAAAGTCAGTATGAAGAAGTTCCAATACGCAATCATCAATGAAGATGGCACAAAAGATCTTGTTTCCACCTCACCTATAAAAGATGATGAACTCTATAATAACATTAGATTTATGTTAATGATGGATACACCAATGTCTATCACGCAGTGGCAAGCGCACGAATTCATTACTAAAGTGTTAAAGAGTAGAGCTGGTACAGTTAAATATCATCGCACAAAGCATCCTAAATTAACTGTTAAAGTAATCACAACCTATTAAACTATGGAAACAACGTACAATCGTGTATATGGAGAGTTTCTTGGCTACCCTGAATGCTGTATTAAAGCATTTGGTAATCAAGCAATTCCACATCTCTTACGTAGCCCAGAAGTGAAAGAGGCTACATTTAACGGTTTTGTTCCATGTCAGGAACATGCTGTTGCACTCAACACCTACACTCTAACAAGAGAGAAGTTGGTGAAACAAATCAATGCACGTAGAAAGTGCACTGTTAAGTTTAAAATACGTCATACTCAAGCCGAGCAAGATAAAATCAGTGATGAGCTTTGGGAGTTACAATAATCAAAACATGAACAACTAAAAAGTGTGGGCTATAATGGAACCAGTTAACCCTTAAACACATTGAAACGGAGCTAATTACGTATCTCCTTAAACTCGTATACTGGTCATTCAACAATATTGGGAGGATGTGCACAATCCTTATGAATGCTTTTGCTATTAATCTGTGGCAAGTGCGGGCAGAAATCCGTGCTTTCGAATGAAGTGTAGAAATACACTGAAGCACACGCAGTGTGTACGCTCTGTTAGCAATAAATCTAGGTACTAGAATGGACCTATGTTAGTGTTCTAAACCAACAACATTCCAAGGCTCTGGAGACTAAACCAGGATGCGTGGGACAGGTGGGTTTATTAAACTCATTCCAACCTTAGGCTACCACTTCATCTTACGGAACTGGTGAAGTGGTGGCTTTAAATTAAACAAACAACATGGGCCCGTATGGATTTGACGGGGTGATAGTTGAGTAGTAAGCACGCACGGCATGGCACCCAACCCGTACAAAGTAAGGTGTAAAAACAATAAGTGGCAACACAAACAACGTAGAGCTTTCTACAACTGGTATCGATGATGTGCTCGCACACATTGAAGCAAACCTGGCTTACGAGCTGGTTTAACCAACGCGCAGCTATGCGGGGAACGGAAAATAGCATGTTAAGGGCGGGAGGTGCGGTCGTAGGTGAAAATCTATGAACTAGTCAGATTAAATGAACCCACGAACAGTAAAGTCTGTGATGAAGCGAAGTGAGAAACAGCTTAGCTTGCCTAAATTAAAACTTAAAACGTGGGAGTTACCTCACATTAAAGATGTAACAAATCCGAACGTGAAATAGGGTAAGACTGATCCTAACAGTGACATAAAAAAGGATAAGCGTGTAGAAAGCTGCTTTGCAGCACAACCGGACAAGGGTTCGAAACCCTTCGGGTCCACAAATAAGCTAAGTGGTGTAGTTACACATAGCTTCATTAAAAGAGAGCACTAAGGTGCGTACGAGAGTGCATGGTGAATCTCCATGTTTCGGCACATGAACAGCTAATAAGCTAGACAGACAAGAATAACAATCTATTAGCCTCTCGTCTCTTTAATCTGTAAACTTACAAAAATGGAAATAGTAACTATTGATGGTGTGGATTATATTATATACTACACCGAAACAAAGATTGGTAATACAGTGTATGATAAGAATACCGAGTCAACTTATATAGCGACAATTGAAGATGCTGATGACTTGAATTGGATTCTCTACGCAAGAGCGAAGTAAAAACATTTAAACCCCGCGAAACAATGAACAACACACAACAATTAGACACTGTAAAACGTAGTGTAGTTAAAACCATCTTCTTCAAGTTGATCACCACATCAATTACTGCCTGCTTTACTGGCATAGGCAGTGCCATCTTAATTCACCTCATTCTTACCATAGTTTATCTCGTATATGAAAGATTATGGAACAACATTCAATGGGGAAAGAAAAGTATCTCTTTGTAACTGTTTTTAAAAGATCTATATTATGGAGTTCTTCGTCATGGAAAGAGTGGGCCACTTTAAACCACACAAAGCAACAAGCAATCAATGTAAAGGGGTTGGCCATCATGGCTACAACTACACCTGCAAGATTGTATTTGACCCAACAATTCGTTTAGATAGCAGAGGCTTTCTGATCGATCATCAAGATGTTGATGATGCCATTCGTAACATAAAACATGCAGGTAGTTGCGAGGAAATGCATCAGGTTATCATGAAGACAATATTAACAACATTGGAGAGGAAAAGAGTAGATCCAATGGCTGTCAAAGTAGTGATTACACCTATAGACGAAATGGGTAGAGAGTCCGCTATGGCGAAACTCACAAACATATTCGTTAAAGACCACATTTATATGAGTATGGTCGCATAAACGAGTTAGAGCGTGTGCAGGGTGGCATGCGGCAAAGGACCGGCTAAGCGTACGGTCGCGGGGGCTTCCTAGAGGCGCTAAATACAAGGGGGGTGCTACAATCACCATTTACCTGTTCATGCCTAAAATCCTGCCACGCTCTTGTTTTTAAATAAGGATTTTCATTGTTAGACAATTTTTTTAATTTAGAAGGTGATTGTTCGGAGGAACGTCACCTTTTTTACATTACAACACACGGAGAAGGTAGCTCAGCTGGTTCAGAGCACGTAACACAGTGATTTTATCACTTAGAAGCCTTTAATAAGCTTTTGGTTGCCGTGGTCGCGAGTTCGAATCCCGTCCTTCTCCCAACTCACACCGGTGTGAGTGCTATTCTAGAGTTCGTGAAGAACGTGTACACAAGAGTGTCCTAGGAAAACCAGGCTAAACATTGATCCTGAACTGTCATGACCCACCAGTAAAACGGTGGAGAGCAGTTAAAGATGTTATCGGTGAATTGACACCGAGTAATGGAGTAATCCTAACCGTATATACGCCTTTGACAAGCGTGAGGGTTTTTATAATCCCTTTAGAGTTATGCGAATAGCCTTCGGGCGTAAGAGTGTCAGGCTTGACCCTAACTGCTATATTGCTGCTTACCCGGCGATGAAATGTAGAGGGTGCTAAATTTGTTATTGTTTTATTGATCGAAGAGTGATGCATTAGAGGTGTATTACTCTTTTTTTACTTACCGCTAAACCACAATGATGACAAACATCGAACGTTTATTAAAGAATTATGGCCGTACCTCTGATGAGGAATGCCGCGAGCTATTAAAGAGGATTACACCAGTTCAACTAGGTTGGAAAGGTGGTGGCACAAAGTACGGTTTCTACACATTTGGTAATCGAGTGATGAGTAAAGTGAAAGACACACCACGTGAGTTTTCTTACTTATATGCTGGTGGCAAATTAGGTGAGTGGATAGGTGGGTGCCCAGAAGTGATTAGAGAGATACCATTCTACGTTAAATCCACCTCACATCTCGTATGCCCTGATATTGGTGAAATCTTTGATCAAATGACCGATCTGGATAAACAAGAAACTGAGTTGATCTATGTTGATATGTCATTTAAAGTGGTAATGCAAGATCCTAATGAGTTTCTAATGCACGCATTACTTATGAAGTGGAAATCTTAATCTTAAATATACAATCATGACTAAAATCTTTTTAGGTGGTACTTGCAACAACAGTACTTGGAGAGACCAACTTATCCCTCAATTAAAAGTGGACTATTTCAATCCTGTAGTAGCTGACTGGACACCAGAAGCACAAGCAGAAGAAGAGCGACAGAAAGACCTATGTAACGTGCATTTATATGTGATTAGCAAAGAGATAATCGGTTTCTTTAGTATTGCTGAAGTTATAGACTCTTGTTACCGTAAAGACAAGCGTACCATATTCTATGGGTTACTTGATGGTTTTGATGTACACCAGCAAAAGTCACTTTATGCAGTTAGTCAATTAGCTGCACAGAGAGGTGCTGCAGGTGCTGCTATCTCCACTGATCTCGACATTCTTGTACAAATGCTAAACGCCTACGCCAGTTAATGAAAAGACAAACAATCATAATATTAAAACCCCCAAATCAAAATGAAAAAGTTAGCCAACTTAGTCTTGCTGTTACTAACACCACTATTCTTAATGAGTTGTGACAAAACAGTATTTTACCCAGAGCCAGCTAAAACTGTAGAGCCTATTGTAGTGGTTCCAGTGAGTGTGCCTGTTAAAGTGAAAAACAAATACCAATTGAAAGTGGATTCCATGTTAAAGGTTGGACTCCTCACTGTTGGGATACCTACAAACATTAATAGAGTTGATGGAGACGATGAAACGTATGATCCAAATGCTGGTTATGATAAACGTGGTAACACAACAGGAGACTATGTAAAAGCATTCTCTTGGCGTATGATGGAAACCTACAGTGATAAAGCTGGTTATAGCTTGTGGACCCTACGTCACAATAACCACATACTTACAGTGACCAATCCATCCGCTGAACGTTTCAAAGACCCAAATTACCAAGTTGGTAAATTCATGAGTGGCGAGGAGTTATATAATTACCTTGTTAAGCATAGAGATCCAGGTTGGTAATCTCATGCGAGTGTAGCTCAGTCGGTAGAGCGGTGGTTCCCCATGCTTAGCAGATGGACACAGGTCGGTGGTTCGAATCCATTCACTCGCGCCTCATAATGTAACAACTATTAGCCCGTAGAGTGACCTGGTGGATGCCGGTCACTCTTCTTTTTTAAACTGTTAATTAAAACCCCGTAACAAAATGAAAAAGCTGTTATTATTCTTATTACCGATGCTTCTGGTTAGTTGTATTAGTAATGTCAAAAGTAAAGTTAAATTACGTAACAATTCCGTAGTCTACACAGATAAAGCCTTTAATGTAGGTGATAGAGTGTATGTCAGTCAAAATGACTTCGGTTTCCAAGGAGCTCTTGTTAGCTTACAGAAACCAGATAGTGACTATGAAGTTGGTACTGTTATCAAGTAAAATATTGAATTACCATTAATTATAAACCCCCAAACTAATGAAAGGTACAATAATTCTAAAACAAGCTCTCAATGTAGCTAAAGGTGGCATATATGTTGCAATACCTAAAAACAGAGAAAAGATGATTGGTATGACAGAGCAGTTGTATGGTCAGGTTGTTATTGTTGAGGAAGTTACCGATGGCAGAGCACTCATAACTTTACCGAAAGGTGGAGGCAGAGCAACCATAAAAGTTGATAAGCTCCATGTTCCAATGTTCTGCCCAAGTGATCAATACAGTGCGATGATCTTTCCAAAGCAATACAAAGTTGCTATGTACTGTTACCTTAACAATTACGAAATTGAAGCTAATTATGAAGGTGGTATGGCCCTGTTAAATCAGGATAAGATCACTCAGAAGAAAGCTGATAAATCCACTGATAAGGAAGGTAAAGTGGCCTATATACAGGTTGATCACGTGTTCGATATTATCAAAGTGGCAGAAATTGCTATGCAGGTAATGCATAAAGGTGGCCAGGATAAAGGAATTTCACCGACAGTAATGGTTAAAGTTGTATTGGAAGTGATTAAATCACACATCATCGAAGAGCGTGACGGAGAATTAGGTAAGAAAAAGGCAGAGAAAACTGCCGTTAGCTCTGAATTGAGTGGTCTTTTTGATAATGACCCACAATTAAAAGCTATTATGGAACTACTTCAAAGAAAAGGGTATTAAAAGTGAGTGCAGTCTAACGCTGGATAGTATTGACCAAGAATATCTGATTGTAAGATTTTAATGTTCTTTGACCTATGGAACGGGCAAGTTATCAAGTGGAGCTGCTTGTAGCCCGCAAATGGAAGAAGATCCTAAGTCTGCAAGTTGGTTTTGTTTAGGAAGATGGTTCCTCACTCCATCAGCACTGTTGGGAGAAAAAGGAGTGGAAACAATGCAGACCAATGCTGCAAAGTAGAAGCTTCTCTCCCAACTCTTTAAAAGTTAAAACTGTTACGGTGAAATGCCGTAGATAATGATATTAAATGTTTAAACCTCAAACACCTAGATCATGGCAGCAAATGCAGCACAAAGATTGGCGGCTATAACCGCTTGCTTACACAGCATCAAAACGGCGACTAACTCGCCAACCCCAGTAAAAGTATCTCTCACGCAGTTTCTAAAACAGCACAAGGTACAAAATGAAACCCTACCGGCTTTAAAGGAATTAGAAATCCTGAAGTTTGTAAAGGAAGAAAATAAACAAGGATTGTGGCAATGGAACTTTGGTGCCGGTGCAATTGATCTCAAACTCGCTGAGAAAGTCTATGAGAAGATCAAAGCAATCACCCAGAAAAACCACAGTAAAAAGGAAACCGCGTCAATCAATCCTAAACCGGCAATTGAAGTAAAAGGTGCTCCTGTAGTGGAAGAGCCTAAAAAGAATGACAAAACTGGTAAGAAACGCGGTAAATATAAAACCCGTGCAATGGCGTTAGCTCCAAAAGAGCCGCAATCAGAGGAGCCACAAAAGCAAGTAAAAGCTGCAGTTGAGCAACCAAAGGCGATTAAAACTCCCCAGAGCAAGCCTAAGCAACAAGTGGTGCCGAAAGTTGATAAATTAGTCATCACGGAAGCTATGGGGACAGTCTTTACTTATAAACAGCTGATGTATATGGGCGGTCTGTCAAGGAAATTGCTCACTGATGTTATATTAAATCAGAATCAGACCATCAGCAATGTTAAACAAGTTAGATTTGCGATAGAAGGTAGTAATATCTCCATCCGCTTCTACAATGAGTTTTACAAAGAAGAGGGCACTGAAGCTTGTGCGTTAATCACTGAAGTGAGATGCGCGAATGTAGCCATCGGTTTGAAAGAACATGGTGAAGACAGTACAAGTAGCATTTTGAAAATGCAATTAATTCCTGTAGCGGATCCTTATAAGATCTTGTAACCATGAACTTATGTGAGTTTACTGCCAGTGTTAAGAAGGATCTTGATGCTGGCATCTCACGTGATATAGTACGTAACAATGCTCTCATATTATACTTTATTGCGTGTGTTCGCGAGGGAATGATGAAAATGCAGAAACACTTACAATATACCATTGATAACTTCTCTATAGTTATTGATGGCCTCAGAAGTTCTGAGGAATTGGTTTGGTTTTACAACCTTACCTTTAGAGAGTATTTTCAATTTGAAGTTATTAAAACTGAAGAGGCATTTAGAGCTGTAAGAATAAGCTTTAATGGTGAAGAGGAAGATAAATTACGAGCGTGGAAAGCTATGGCATATGCACTGAAGATCTTCCAGGAAGAGTTCTCGGTGTCTGAGTTGGTGCAAATAGATGAAGCGATCGAACGGGTGTTGAGCAAGACACCAACAGAAGAGGTGCTGGATAAGGCACGTCTAATGCTTGCTAAATACCAATAAACAGATTAGGGGTAATCAAAATTATTACAATGAGGAGAATTGAAGAAGCGTTGGAAGAATACAAGCTCCAACCAGCGGATAATACGATCACTTCTTCAGACATCACTACGTTCTTCAAGAAATCAGAGGATAGAGTCCGTTCTGCCCTTAATGACAAAGAAGCGCGTATGCTGTGGATTAAGAGTAAGTTAGAGAGTCTGAGAAACAGACCACATGCCGATACGAAAAAGAATGGAATACAAGAGAAACTAGATAACCTACTGTTTGAGCATGAGAACGCTTATGCAGAATTTGTACATAAGAAAGAATATAAACAGGCCTGTTTGTTAAGGAGGTTAAAGCTTTCACTTATCAGAGATGATAAGATTGGTACAATTGAGTGTCTATTCGATATAGACCTTTTGAGAAGCGCAACCAAGGATAATAGAGTATCAGAGTTACTTAACAGCATTGCTCACTACACCGAAATCATGCAAAATGATAGCGAGTATAAAGAGTATTACGATGTGGCTTTATACATTAACGAACTGGTTGAGGAACAAGCCAAACTTGCCCTTGAATGTGATGCCATTAGAATCGTGCTAGACGCACAAGAACCAAATTAAAAACCTAAATGAACTCTAAAGAGTTCCACCGCCTTATCGTCTAAAACGTCAGGACGCCGGCCAAAACCAGCTGGAAATCTCAGATCGTACACTGGGTGGGGTGACTATTATAAACTTAAATAAGAACGAATGAAAAATAATCAATTGTACAACAAACTGCAGGCTAGGCTTGTGGGGAAAAACGATTAAATACTATGAGAGAATTAAAACTAACAATATCGATTGAACCTGGAATAAAGGCGGAGCTAATCAATGCTTTTGGCTCTTCATTCCTAATAGTTGGAAAGAACATGAAGTTCATCCAATTCACATTTAAAGATGTGCGGATATTATCAGCTTTTAAACTCAAACCTATATTACAGTTACTAGACACTTTTGAAAGAGCTCACAATCAATTATACTTTAAGATGTTACACCTTAAAGATGATATTGATGGGAGTTACTCCACAGTGTACTTTCAATGTCTACGTGGCGAATGGAGTGTGGTAACCAGTGCAACAGGTAAGGAGGAACGTTCTTCAAGTAGTTTATTTAATCTAATTTAATTAATCATCTATTAGATACCATTTAAACTAATAAAATGGAAATTGTTAACTTAACAGGAGAAACTATCAATGTAGTTAACGATCGCGGTACAGTAGTTAAATCCTTTCCCGTAATAGGAAGGGCTACTAGCGTGGTTACTACAGTTAAAGATAGGGAAGTGGACGGAGTTCCAATTCTCTCCAAGCGTATGGGCAGGGTGCAAGGGCTCCCTCGTCCGGTTGAAGACCTTAGTGTATTATATATCGTTTCGAAAGACGTAGCTGAATCTCAAAGAGATAGTAGATTTGATCTGCTTGTCCCCGGTGATGAAGTGAACACACAAGGCAAGAAATATTATAGAGCGCTAATCTCAGTGTAATGACTAAGTTAGGACAACTAGCTGGAATTATGTTGGGAGTAGCGTTCTTATACTATTTTGTATCATGGTTTTATGAATTAATGCTATGGGGTGTTGCAATTATGCTTGCATACATCGCTTATAGAATTATAATAGGATTACTAAGATGAACGATATAAACAACAAGATTCTATACCTGACTCTAGGAGTTGGCGTAGCTATCGGCAGAGACATTTTGATAAGTACGACTAGCTTAATCATATGTATACTCGCTTACATTATCATTACCTACATACACTTTAGCAAACACATTATGAATAGTACTAGAAACAGAAGACACACCCTCAACGTGAAAACATTTACTCTAGTGCAACTTACAACATATTGTGTGTTAGCTATTGCTGCTTTAATTGCCATGAAAGGCGCACTTGCTATAAGTGCCACCTTATGGTTTAAAAGTTTAAGTGTGTACGTGCAAGTACCAATGATATTGATCCCATTAGTCACGGGAACTCTCATCATCTCATATATAAATAAGAAATTAATAATTTACATAGAACGACAATGACCGAACAAGACCGTCTTAAATTGAATGAGTTCATACTGAAGTGTGTGAACAATAATATAGTGATTCCAGTAATAAAGAAAGCTTTTACAGATCACTTAACCATACAGCAGTTATTGCATGAAGCAAAAGATGAGACTTTGAAAGCTCTATTCACAAGCTTGAAGCAAATGCCTGTTAATGTAGTGTCAACCAGGATTAAGAAAGAAAGCGCTGAAGCCAAATTCTATGTAGCGGATATCACTGCTGAAGAGTTGGCTGATATTGTCGACCTTATCCGTTTCACAAAAGCGGTAGAATCGGAGAAAGCGAAACTGGCTAGAGAGATTGCACTTCTTGAGAAAGAATTGGGATTGTTTGAAACGCCGGAAGAAAAGAAGGGAAAAATACAAGAAAAGTTAACTGCATTAAGACAGCAGGTAGTTTGAGGGTAGCCTGAACGGGTGGCCTAAACAATCACTCGTTCTTGCTTAAAATAAACAGGGGTGTAGTCTAATGGTAGGACAACGTAAATAGTAGTGATTCTGTCACTTATAAACATTTATTCAGCATTCCAAGCCGTAAATGGGAGTTCGATTCTCTCCGCCCCTGCAATTAACAGATTAATTAACAGTTTTAACTTATAAACAGATGAGTGGAAAACATACAAAAACAATGGTGTTGATCCTACTCATTATAGGTGTAATGTACATGATTGGCTGTACTAAGCCAGTTGATGCAAAAAGTGTGGGATATGTTGTGGATACGAATTGTGTCAATAGAGTACAACGTCTAGAATGGGAGGTTGATCAACTTAAAGAGCGACAAACTCGCGTTGAGAGTGAAAACAGGCAACTCCGCCTAGAACTCGATGAAACCAAAGGAGAATATTAATTTCAAACCCTCAAACAGTTATGAAAAGATCACAAGTGGTATTGACAACAAACCCTAAAGGAGAAGTTCTCCTGTTGCAAAGAAGTGACGGACATCCAATGTATCCGTTAGAATGGTGTTTCCCTGGTGGAAAGCTTGATTTTATGAGTGAAAACATAGAAACTCCTTCTAGTGAGAGATTCTTCTCTCGTTGGGAGGATTATGCTGAATCAGCTGCACGGGAATTTAATGAGGAGATTGGTTATCATCTCACATCATTTGAAGAAACCAAGTATTGGCTATCTGATAATAAGTTCATCGTCAAGGTATTTCAAGCTACAGTGGCTAAGGATCCAACGAAAGTATTCCCTAATAGAGAGCACATTCAATGGGGATGGTTCAATCATGCTAACTTACCAGATTTAAAACCTGAGAGCATGACAGCGGTACAATTGAAAAGGTATTTCTCAAGTAGTGCTTACACTGCCCCTCAAAAAGCAATTGATTTACATGGTTAAGCGTGAATTAGAATTCGAAAAAGACCCTGACGGTAAATGGTACGCCATAATCCCGGAATGGCAAGGTGAGAAATCTGAACTTGAAATGGTTTGTGGTGCTGATGATTTCTTAAATCATGTAACTAAACATGATCGTTGTTGGATAACCTTCTCTGATGAAGAGTTTGAAGGTTCAGAACCAATGCATTTAGTTGAGTTGATGCAACCACCACATACTGGAGCTTATTATCATTTGAAACACTTTAAAGGTGTACCAATTGAGCAAACAATGTGGTTATGTGATGTCACTAAAGTGATGTTCATACGTGGCTTTCCGGATGTAATCTATATCGATTAGATATGCTTACATTGATTTGTTATCTCATATTCAGAAAGTCTGATGAATGGGATGAGACTAAAAGTCCATTTGCCGGCATTGACAAAGCTTTAAGAATTAGTTTTTGTGTGATATTAGATCTGATAGTCACACCATTTGTTTACCTATCAATACAAGATTTATGCAAGACATAACAACGCGTGAGGCCTTTAACGCTCAACTACAGGGTTTAGATGCTACAGAAGTTAACAAGCTGTTCTTTCGTCCATATTCTGAGAAGTTTTACTTACAGTGTGGTGAACATCATCCACATGCACTCGATGTCGTCTTGCAAGAACAAGGCAACTACTTTGTCCGGAAGCTCGAAGTTGAAGGAACAGTGGTCAACGTTTGTCTTCAACGCATGGCATTTACGGTGGGATTGATGGTTGGTGTCAGCAATAACGGTCAATTCTATGAGTGGAGATATTGCTATCCATCACTTAAAGAGGCTTTTGAAGCGCACATTAAGTGGGACGGTACAGGACATCCGCCAGGTGAATGGATTAAAAGGAAAGGTCACGGACATGATTTACGTAATCCTAAACTGCCACCTGAGTTCAATGAGGAAGACATTTAAAGGGGAGTTCACGCAACTCCCAGCTAATGGTGTTCTTGTTGGTGGTACCAATCCTCAAGGAAGACATGGTAAAGGTATCGCCTTATTAATGAGAGAGAACTTTGGTTATCCTTATGGTGTTGCTGAAGGTTGGGTGGGAAGAGCGTATGGTATTATAACAAAGGAGTTAAGGAGTGGTTATCCTGCTATAACTAAAGAGCAGATCACTAAAGGTGTGAAAGGCTTATATGATGTAGCTTTTGATAACCCCACCTTTGACTTTTATGTACCTTACACTTCTAAACCATCACTCAACTACTTTACACCTCTACAAATGGCAGAGATGTTTGGGCATACGTGGATACCAGACAATATTGTGTTTGAAGAGTCTTTTATTTTACTTGAACCACTTAAACATCCTATGGAAGTTAAATTACAATTGCAAGCTAAACACTTTAAAGGTTCAAACTGGCAAGATCACGCTGATTGTCCTATGGCGAGAGCAGCTCGAGAATACTTTAAGTGTAAAACAGTTCTTGAAGGGTTGACAACTCTGAGTATATACGATCAGGAAATACATCACATGAGACAAACAGAATTCAGACCATTGGCTCAGTATATGCATGATCACTACTCACCACTGATGGCAGAAGACGATGCTAAAATAGCAGAGGGACAGAAGCCAGATGTAGTAATACGTACAATTATCTTAACTAAGGTGAGCTAATTAAACTCAGCTCACCTTTTAAAACAAAACAAAATGAATAAATTCGAAGCGAGGCTAAACGCCTCAGGAACTGGTATCAGAGGAGAAAGAACTACTATTGTCTCCAAACAGACTTCAAATGCGCAAGCAAAGTATGTACAGGCATTGGAAGATAAGAAACTTGCCCTGGAAGAAAAACGTATGAGATTGGAAGATATCAACGTTGATAGTGAGTTGAGTACCAAGGTGGTAAACGACGGCTTCCTGCCTGAGAAATGGGTGGCAGACTTAAACAAGATCGAGGTTGAAATCCTTGAAGTTGAAGTGTTAATTGCCGCTGCAGATCGAGTTACCAAACGTTGGTTCACTGAAGTAGCCGAAGAAACCGTTTAATATTATGAGTGGGAAAAGGAAAGTATATCTGAGCCACTCAAATATAGCAGATGAAACACTTTCTCGAGTGGCCCGTGAAGAACTTGCTAAGTATGATGTTGATGTATTTGAATATCCGAAAGGTACTAAGTTTACTAACACGCCTATAACCGATGCAGATACTCTATTTATTGTTCCACCTAAACAGAGCAATAGTATCATGGGTGCTGATTTTGTATTTAATATTGGAAGAGGGCAATATGATACTATTAAAACATTCCGCGAGGCTCACCCCAAAGCAGGTGTCTTTATAGCATTAACCTCTGCAGTTAGTAATAAGTTAGAGTGGAGTATGCTAAATTCACTGGTACTATCTGATAAGAATGATTGGGTACGTTACTACGGTGAAGCTTACGCTACTAGATGGAGCAGATACTCGCTTAATAGCATCTTACCAATTAAAGCTTTTTCTGATTGGAAAGACGTGAAAATTGAAGTTCCTATTGAAGTTCCGAAAGGTTGGAATGGTACTGGCGCAAAGGTTAACACTGAAGATCTAATCACTGATCCTAACGCCAGACCAGATATCAAGTGGGGTGAAGCTAGAAAACAATGGAATAACGTGATTGAAAGCCGTAGTACATTTTCTACACCACTGGAAGATCTTGTAGCGTTGAAGAAGGAGGCTGATTTGGCAAGGCGAGATAAGGAAATAGCTGAGTGGAAGAACAGACAGCATATGCGGAGTGAACGCATTTCTGGGAGACCGAATCTCTGCAAAGAGATAGCTCTACCTAAACAATGGCCGCACAGTGTGGTCTATGCTGATGAAGCAAAAGGACTATTTATGCCAGTTTTAAAATCACACAAAGAAGTGTTGGATATCATAAAGAATGCTGGTTCTATGAACTTAGCGGACTTGATAAAAGCTGTGGACAGTGCTTTCGGGGTTAAACCAAGCATTCCGAGCAGTGAGGAGAAACCTTCGCTTCTATTAATAGGTAGGCTAGGAATAGCCGCTTAAAATAACAATATAAACCCTCTTAGAATACTTACACGTGTTAAGAGCACATCAAATTTTTACTTTGACTTAAGAGAAGAGGGTTTCTTTCGGGTGTATAGCTCAGAGGATGAGAGCGGACGGTGTTTGAGACCATACTCTCCCACGTGTGGGAGAAACACGATGATGTACTTGAGTGGTAGGTATGAGTAGCTGCAGGGACGGGAGTTCGAGTCTCCCTACATCCATAAATTAACATTTTAAAACCTAACTAACAATGCAAAAAGAGATGAAAACACCGCAACAATGGTGGGACGGTATTAAAGACGATCCCAACCTGATTATTGGTTGGTTAAAGAATCAATATCATGGGGAAGCTACTGCTGCCACCAGAATTAGAGAGTTAATTGTCGTTCACTTTGAGCCCACGTCAACAGCTTATAAGTTAGCAAGTAGAATTGCAAATGACGAAGATCGTCACGCAGCCTGGATTGGAAGTCTTCTCATTATGCGTGGGGTGACACCCAAAATACTCAACAAAGAAGAGAGATATTGGCCGGCCGCGTTAACTGCTGCTCCAGAAGGTGATGGTCTTTATGTGGCAGGTATCGCTGCTCACGCAGAAGAGATGAGGTTGGAAAGAATTAAGATCATCATGGAGGATGACAATGCGCCTAAAGACATACAGGCTATCTTCAAAGAGATCTATCACGATGAAGTGTTTCACGCTAAAGCCTTCAAGGAGATTAGTGGAGACACTTACTATGATATGACTACAGAGAAACATGCTGAAGGTCTGCAGGCGTTAGGATTAATATTGTAAATAATGCGGATGTAGCTCAACAAGGCTAGAGTCCTGCTCGATGGGATGATTGTGGTTCGATTCCACCTTGGTAAAGGATTCGTCTACCCTGCAGTGGATATGGGTTCGATTCCCTTCGCCGCAACAATAGAAGGGGAAGTAGCTCAGTGGTTCAGAGCGTCAGGTGCAATTTTAGTGACTATGTCACTTAGCAATCATAAAGCAAGGTAAACCTGAAGGTCAGTGGTTCGAGTCCACTCTTCCTCGCTAGGGGCGTTAAATATAAATTAGTAGTGAGCATCTCACTTAGAATCAATTACTTGGTTAAAAACAAATCTGATAAATTGAAATAGCGGTTCAACTCCGCACGCCCCTACCACATTTAAAACGTAAAATATGAAAACTTTAATTTTATTAGCATTATTATTTCTGACATCCTGTATACCTACAGAGAAAGAAGACAAATCTTATCATGATCGTAAAGGTGTGATAGTAAGTATGAACAATGAAAGTTCTTTGGAGCAGAGTAAATTTAGTACGCCACAGTTGTGTATGTTCGCTCTAATAAGGGATATTGAAGATCCAACTATGTTTACAGTAATCAGCAGTTGTGGATATGGTAGAATGATAAATGAGGAGTGGTACTACAACCATAAGGTTGGAGATACTATCCACTTCGAGCACAAATTAAAAAAAAGCTACTTCCATATCCGTAAGGAGTATTTACCTAAAACCAATTAACCACATGACAGATAAAATCGGTACAGTATTGGTATCAATAATCGTAATCTTTCTCACTTTTGTTATCTGTTATGCGCCCAAAGTAACAGATGATCACCGCCTTGAAGCTATCGCTATGAACATTGATAGCAATAACGTCAGGTTAGATTCTCTTATACAATCTAGAGTGAATAAGACTGACTCTCTTGATAGTCTACCTGTTGTAGACATCGCTGGAAAGCTAGCACTTATGAAGAGAATAGAAAAAGTTGGTGTAGACATCGCAAGAGAACAGAAGAAGTCTGATAGTCTATTACGTAGATTGATCATAACAGTAAACAATAGAGTAGAATAACAAAACGGACGAGTAGCTCAGCTGGTAGAGCAGGAAACAAATAGTGATCCTATCACTTAGAAGTCATTAATTTGCACTTTTAATGCCCGTGTCAGGAGTTCGAATCTCCTCTCGTCCGCAAACCAAATCTTAAACAATTATGAAAGCTATCGCATTGGCCGGTATGATCATCGGCGGACTTACATTATTTGCCTTTTTACTCGTATTCTTATTGAGTTTAAACTTATAAATAGCACAAACATGGCGGAAAGGTGGTAGCTCTAAAGGCGCCTAGTTATAAGCTAGGAGGTGTACACACTCAGAATCTAAACTGAGCATCCCGGAGTTAGCGCTGACGAAGGGATTGCAGGATCGTACCCTGCTTCCGCCACAATTAAAACATTGATGCATTCTTAAACTATTTAAAAAACAAAAACATGAATCAACACTTATTCGACAAAATCATCCCTAAGAAGCACCATGTATTTCTTTCGGAGAAGGGCCTAACACAATCAGAGGCTAATCACGTAACAAACCTTGTAACTGAACTTCTTAAGGGTAAGGATGGTATATGGAACACTACAGGACCTTACAATCAATCTTTGAAGATTGATGGTGAGAGTGTTCAAATGACCAACTATGAGAAGATTGATTTAGTTGCAAGTTCTCTCTATGAAGGCCAGTATAATGCGATAACAGCCTGGCTCCGTGAGGGCATTAAAGCCAAGGATGAAGCGTTAAAGATCATCGGTAGAGTTGATAGTAACGTATTTGCTTTAGACGATGATAATGTTACTCACTTTGAGCAACCGCAAATGCCAAGTCTGGCGAGTAATAAGCATAAGTTACTCACTGAAGATGATATTATTGCAGAATGGTCAATTCAAGATCGTTGCGAGTATTACACGCTACAGTCATTAGCAGCCGGTGTAGGACAGAAAATCCACAAAGGTAGACCATTGTCCATCTTAAGGGAGAAACTCGCTCGTATGTCTCCTAATGAGCTGAAAGAGCTACCTGATGGTAAAGGTGTCAAAACTTTTGTAATTACAAACAGTGCTGTGTACACTAATGAAGAAGTGGACAACGCTTATTTTGAACTGCAAGAGAAACACCGCGGGTATGAGCAACGCTTGAACTATTTAAAAGCTCAAATCAAGAACGATCTCAATACTAAAAATACTGAGATCAGAGGTTTGATGCAAAAAGAGAGTCAAGACAATCACGCCACTTATATGAGCGCTAAAGTGATTTACGATAACGCTCTTAAAGTGATTGCCCAGTCTCGCGATCAATGGAATCAAGAGTACGAGAAAAGGAGATTGGCTTTAACAAAGTATGTCTCTCAGCTCCGTATTGCTATTCCAGCAGCAGTTGAGCCTTGGTTGAAGGAAATCAACGAATTAAGACAGGTAAAAAAATAATGAATGTAATGTCTGCTTGATAGATGCTTACCCACCGATGAGTGGGTAACTCTATCTTTATCTGTACTCTTCGTCCAATCTTATATATGACCAACCGTTTCACACTTGAAAGAGTGTGAGCGTGCGGTTATATTATACAACTTCGTAAGGACGAATTATAGCTTTATATAGCAACAGAATCTTAATCTGATAAGAAAAAACTCCGTACACTACCAAACAAACAAAAACCTAGTAGCTTCCAGACTGTGGATATTTCTATACGGCAGAGCCCGTAGAGAAGCCAGTTATGCGCTACACCACTCACGTATCTCCCTTTGAAGGAGAACTAAGCGTGTAAAAATGACTTTGCCTTAGGCTTTGTCTTGGTCGGTAGTGTAGTCTTTGTCTTTGCTTTAGCCATTGTCTACACTTGGTTCGGAGAGTATGAAAGCAGACAATTACATTTATTTTAAAATATTAGAGATGCCACAAAAGAAAACAGCTTGGAAGAGCTACGATGGTAAAGTCCAATATCTTGAAGATATGGATCCTCAGCACTTATTTAATATCTGGTATTATTTCTTACTGGTGAAGGAAGATCGGGAAAAACGCAGTATGATTGCTCGCGTGTGTCAAGAGCGCGGTATAAGTATGGTGGGTGCACAGTATAAACCCAGTATAGATTTCAAAGATGAAATTACAGCACTTGAACGTAGCGGTGCCTTAAAGTGGATTGTTCAGGGTCCTACTATAGAAGGTACTATTCGGCATAACAATTCAATATGTGGTCGACTTGAACGAGCAAATCCTAATTGGAACAGTTCTTCTCAAGTGTATCATAAGGACAACACTTACGATCTGAAAAAGATTAAGTTAAAAGAGGCTGGTCAATTGTATTGGTCAATGGTATTCTTTGATCCGCGTGAGTATTACCTTGATTTACTAATTGAGAAGTACCCTGAAATTGGCACTACTGGCGATTGGTTTGAGATTGGTTTAATGGATCGACATATTGATCGATTACAGACCAATGGTGATATTAGATGGAGTGGTGCAAGAGGTGCCAATAGTAACTACTGTACAGGTAGAGTTAGTTATAATGGAGTGAATATTGGTTGGGTTATTTATGGTGGTGACCGCACATTAGTTAGGAACACCGTTGTTAGTATTTTAAAACAGAGCGTCACTTTTCATTTCGTACCCAATGAACTTCCTAGTGAAAAGGAAGTTCTATTCGACGTTGAGACATCAAATGGCAAGGGTGAGCCAATGATCACTATATTTACAACAGATGGTAGTAATGGTACGCCAGCAAGTGAAAGAACTACAATCTTTAGTAATGGCAGTGTTAAGGTGGGAACTCCAGGTAAAGTTTATGGTGATCTAATCAAGGATATCTCTGACGCGCAGAAACTCAGTAAATCGGAGTTTCTAGCGGCTAGATCGGGCTTATATCAAGCCCGAATAGATGAGAGATTTAAAGATAGACCAATGCTCGCAGGTTTAGTTAAAGACTTGGAATCAACTACAGGTGTAGATTTCAATAAACTGGCTGATGAAATGTTAGCCGAACGTATGAAAGGTAAGTTCGAGAATACTGTCCCTGGTATAGGTTCGTACAAAACAATCACAATAGATGATTTTAGGTCTCAGGAAGGTATAGACTGGCTACAACTGAGAGATACGTTTTTGTCAAGCGCTAAAGGTTTGACAGACTACCCAGGTAAAGCAACTGTTGCTGTAGAACCTATACCAAAACAATATACTGATATAACGTATGGCCAGGCTATACATAAAGTGTATGAAGAGTGGATACAGGAGCTTAAAGACCTTAAGAAACCATCCAAATTGTTAATTGGTAAACTATTAAAAGTAATATAATGAACAGATTGAAAATTGCCTTAATGATAGGCTTAGGCGCTGTAATTACAGCTTGCTCACAACAACCAGTCCAACGTGTACAGTACGTTGAAGAACCTCGTATGGTTACAGTAACTGATGATAACGGGACACAGTTTTTAATGACTGCCTTGTTATACAATCAAATGATGAATCAGGGCGGTATTACAGCGGTGAGAAATCACTATCATACTAACCGTAACAATAGTCAGTATTATCGGCCATACAGTAAAGCAAATTATGCGCGCTACGCAACTCCACGCAGGACAAGTGTCTCACCAGCAAAGAGCTCTTACACAGCAGGGCCTCGAAGAGATGGTACGGTTATAAGGAGGACAGTGGTAACGCCTACCAGAGTTGTAACTTCATCTACAAAGAAAGCCAGTATTCTATCTAGTTATAGAAGTGGAAGTTCAAGCGGTTCAGCATATAGAAGTTCAACTCCAAGTTACAGGAAAAGCACTTCTTCATTTAGCAGTAGCAGGTCTTCCAGTCGTTCACGCAGATAACTATTTAAAAGTTTAAACTTATAAACAGATGGTATTTACAATCATATTTTTACTTGCGTTGGTCATAATTATGACAGCTGCAATGGGCACAGATTCACCGTGGTGGGCAACGTGCTTTCTATTAATAGGTGCATTTGTCGGCGCCTCAGTGGTAGGCTTTAAAGTTGCCTTAGCTTTTGTACAGGGGTTGCATTTCAATCTTGGCATAACAATTATTATTGGTATTGCTTATTTGATCGCTGGAGTGTTGTGGAGCTTTTATAAATGGTATTTACATGTTAAGAATGATGCGGATCGTAAAGCGGCAGGCTGGTATAGTAAAACAATCATTACCGGCTGGATCTTCTATTGGCCTTTCTCTATGCTATCGTACTTCATATACGATATGTTGAGGGACTTTGGTAAATGGATAGTACGCAAGCTTGATAAAGTGTACGATGGTATCACGGCGAAAGCAATCGCGGCTCGCCCACAGAAGTAATGCTTATGTGGCTGTATAGAATTCAGCACCCTGATCATTTCGGAGGTGCCTGGTACAATGAGGATGGTAGCTCAAATAGAATTGTCGATACTTTAACTGATAAAAGATTAAGTGAAATGCCTATGGAGCCTGATCACTCACGCTATCATGTAAATGGTGTGCAGTGGCAATGTGCTGGTTGGTCACTTGATCACTTAAAGATGTGGTTCACTGAAGCTGATGCTGAAGAACTCTTAGCAAGGGGTTTTAAATTAGCAAAGTTTAAGTGCTCTTCTTACTTTAAGCAAGAGTTTCAAATTAACTTCGACCGTAACACTATCACTGAGATCAAATACTACAACTCTTATAAAGAAATGCACGACGATGAATAGTCAAATCTATCACGAGGACGTCTTCGTAGATGAACGTGGCAAGCTTATGAGATTGACATATTTTGCCCCAGTAGGTATATTCACTCACGAAATCACTGGTATTGATGCTTTTTGCGATTATTTGATTGTATTCAAGCACTTACCTAAATATTAACATTTTAAATTACAAAGAAGCCATGGCAAAGAGAAAGCCTAAGAACAAACAAGGTGGAGTAAGAGAACGTAGACTTGGTGCTATTGCACGTCTGGAGCGGACTTTAAGTGATAAATTCAAAATCATCAATAAAATGAAAGCTTTTGAATTGGGTTACACTCAAGAGGAATGGGATAAAGCAAAAGCTATTACTATTCCTTTAACTGAGGGAGACGTTAAAAGAATCAACAAGGAAATCACAACCTTGAGGAAAAAGTTACAATAATTAACTAGGGAGTGTACAAGACACTCCCTAAACTTTGAAACAGATGGGAAAGACTACAATACAGGCATTAACTCCTTCGGAGTTGAGTGCATCACATAAATTATTCAATGAGTGTATGAGAAATCATTTAGCTGCAACAGGTGTTATACCAACTGCTAACCAAATGACAGCTCACATACAGAACCGTATTAACACGCCATTAGCTAGCTCTGCTCCTATAGTGACCAACTCATTTACTATCGATAGTGATATAATAGATGATTATACTGTTGCTAAAAAGCTTATCCAATTAAAGAGCTCCGCAAGCAGTAGAGGCATTGAATTTAACTTATCATTAAAGAAAGTCAGTCAACTACTTAAGAAGAAAACCTGCCACTATACTGGTAAAAAGTTTGTCTCTCAAGCAGTAGCACCTAACGGCCCTTTTAGTAGGACTGTTGATAGAGTTGATAATGATCGCGGGTATGTTGATGATAATGTGGTAGCGTGCACAAAAGAGTTTAATAGTATGAAGACAAACATGACTGTTAAGCAAATCATGCAAATGAGTGAAGGTATCACTAAACACCTGCACCCTAAAAAAAGAAAAAAAGCAAACGTTAAAGGAGAAGCAATCATCATTAAGATGGTTAATTCTTAATCTCGGAGGGCCGGTAGCTCACTCGGTTAGAGCGGCGGCCTCATAAGCCGAAGGTAGGCGAGTTCGAATCTCCCCTGGCCCACTAAATCAATTTAAACTCATGAAGAAATACTTTTTAAACATTGGATATCTGGTAGTCATCTTTGTAGTGGCTATCTGGATTATTGGAATACTGGCAGAAGTTGTATCTACAGGCGGTACGTTTTATGCACTAGGTGCAATATTACTCATCCTCGCAACCTTGTATTATGGAACTAAGCTAGCAATACGTGTAATAAACAATTTATTTAATTAACAAAACAGATGATCGTAATTTTTTACATCTTAGTAGCGGCTGTAGCAGCCTATCTAACATTCAGATCCGTGACTAACGGTATGACAAACATTGACCCTAGAGACACACCTAGCGTGATTGCAAAACCAGCGGGGGCCTTTATCGTTACACTTATTCTCTTTGGTATACAACCATTCACCCTAGAGATTATTGACAATGGGAACGTTGGCTTGAAAGTTAGTAGAATCGGTAATGACCGTGGAGTTGGTAATTATGAGTATAAGAGTGGTATTGTTATTTACAACACCTGGACAAGTAGGATTGTTGAAGTACCGATTACACAGCAACAAGTGCATTATGAAAAACAGATTGTTACCACTTATGGAGGTTATCCTGCTGACATTGCACCATCATTCAACTACTCAGCAAAACCTGGAAGCGTTGGTGAGATGTACACTGAACTTAAACAACCATTAAGTGAGATTGAAAAGAAGTGGTTAAACACAGCTGTTGTGACTGCAATTAATGATGTATCCAACCGTTGGAAGATCGATTCTATCTTTACTAAAAGGCAAGCCTTTGAAATAGAGATCTTTAAAGAGATCAATACTAAAGTTGGTAAATGGTTTACACTGAGTCAATTAAGGACTAACATGGTTCCACCAGATGATTTGATAGAAACCATTCGTAACAAGACAAAAGCGGTTCAGGAGATTCAGGTGGCAGAGCAACGTAAGAAAGTTGCCGATGCTGAAGGTTATACTCGAAGAGCGGTTGCTAAAGCGGATAGTATTGTACTGGTTACCAGAGCTGCCGCAGAAGCTAAAGCTAACAACTTGAGGCAGGCAGTATTGACACCGATGTTATTGAGACAACAATGGATTGAAGCCTGGGAGAAAGGTGGAAGTAAGGTGCCGGTTTATGTTGGTGGCAGCGGTCAAGGTCAAATTTGGAACATGGGCGATCTAAAAGAGTAAGAGTGATTAAAATCCTTTTAAAGAGCATAGCTGGATTGGCTATGCTCTTTTTATTACACAGTATTATTGAACATTACAATTTAAGCGAACAAGTGTACTTCTTATGTGGAAGCTTGCAGTTGATCGTAATTATCATAACATTACACGAAATAATTAATTATAAATAATAAATATTAACAGATGTCAAGTTTAAATTTAGTAAAAGGCCAGAAGCTGGCTTTAACAAAAGAGAATTCAACTTTAAAAGTGGTAGGTTTTGGTTTAGGATGGGATGAAGCTGCACCTGGTGGCAAAACTTTCGATCTGGACGCTACGGTTATTGTCATTGACGATAAGAACAAACTGATCAGCGAAGAACCTGAATCCATTGTGTGTTTCGCCAATCTTGAGATTGCTGGTATTAAACACTCTGGTGATGACCTTACAGGTGGTAACAGCGCAGACGCTGATGATGAAGTGGTGACTGTAACTTTAGCTGATATTGCTGCTAAAGCCGCACGTTTAGTGTTCTTAGTCAACATTTATGACGCTGCAGTTAAAGGACAGAACTTCGGTCAAGTGAATCGCGCCTATATCCGTATTTTTAATGCTGAAACCGGTGATGAGCTGTATCGTTTCGATTTGAGTGAAGACTCTTCAACAGCGAGCGGTGTATTTGCCGGTGAACTCTATCGTCATGACGGTGGGTGGAAATTCAATGCGATGGGTACTCCAGTTGATGGAACCTTACGTGAAATCGTTGACGCGTTTAAATAAGCTGTAGCCGTTATGGCAATCAAACATTTAAGCTTTGACTTATGGGGAACCATATTTAAAAGCAACCCTTCGTACAGTGCAGCACGTGCGGAGATTATTCAAACAGTTTATGAGGATCATGTTTTGGACATCAATCAAATCGACTTAGCTTTTAAACAGGTGAGTTGGCAAGTGAATACATTCCAAAAACGTTATGCCAGGGAAGTACCGTATGAGTTCAAACATATGCTGGTACTTGATCGGTTAAAAATTGGTCCAGATGCGTGCGATAATGCATATCTGTCACTGTTTGACAAGTTGGTCCTTGAGCATCCGCCAATCTTAATCTATCCTAAATGTGTTGATCTCATCAACAACTTTAGAGCTGGAGCAAGTGATGCCCTTTCAATTGTCAGTAACACGCAATTTGTTAAAGGTAAAGTGTTATTGCAGGTATTGAAGAATTATGGTGTGGACACTAGCAGGATTAACTGCTTCTTCTCGGATGAGATTGGAATGTGTAAACCTGATCCACTAATATACTTTAATGTGGTTATGCTTAATAAGCATGCAGCTAAGGAGACACTACATATTGGCGATGATCCTATTACAGATCTCGTACCTGCCCGTAAAGCTGGTATGGAGGCATTTCAAATAACAAACGCTCAATCATGGTGTGAATTGAGGGATAAACTGGAAGATTATGCAAAGGATAGCAATTCATAAATTCAGTTGTAGCGACGATGTAAACTTTAATAAGGAGCAGTATTCAGAGTTTAAATATGGTAAAATGTCAGTAACTGTAAAGTTCGCTCAAGAACTTGCCTGGAGATTGGGCTTATACATTATGGATACAGTGAAAGAGGGAGAGGAAGTGTTTATCACTGGAGCTCCTTACAATCAAGTACCTGTTGCTTCGACTGCTCTTGCTGAGTATACTGCAGCTTTCTTACAAAGGTTGTTACTTCCACATTCTTCTACTAGGTTAGGAGAGTGGATAACTATAAAGACCTTTAAAATAAGCAGGCAACATTCTTACCATGATGATTATGGTAATATGTCAGCAGAACTTAGAGAGAAGAGTATAACAGGAGAGACATTTCATGTCGAACCAGCTTTACTTGAGGGTAAGCACGTCATTTGTATCGATGACATTTACATTACTGGAGCACACGAGAGACGAGTGGAAAAGATGTTTGACAGTTTGAACATACTATCTAAAAGCTTAGTCTTTGCTTATTACGCCCAACTTACTGGCGAATGTGATCCTGGAATAGAATCTCAATTGAATCATGCTAAGATTACACCAGTTGGTTCTGCCATTTGGGAGTTATTGGCTCACGATATCATTGTGAATACAAGATTGACTAAGTATCTGTTATCTCTATCAAGGGGGATGTTCGGATATGTGTTAGGTGCAATGTCTCCACGTTTTCGTACAGACCTGTGGAAAGCAGGTCTTGCTAACAACTACGCTCATCATGAGCTTTATAAGACGAATTTTTTACTATTAGATCAAACGCAATGAGCGAGTTACAAAGAAAGCTTAATTTAAGCAAACAGGTTGTTCTTGACCTGACAAAGAAAAAAGGTGTAAGCATTGACCAGAAAGCCCTGGTCAAATTCTGCTGTGATATTTCTGGCAGTATGAGGAATCTCTATAATAGAGGTTTCGTACAGCGTGTACAAGAGAGGCTTACGCCTATCGCAATGGCGTTTGATGACAACAGTGAGATGGAACAGTATGTATTCCATGATGGATGTATTAAAGTTCCAGAACCTGTAACTATCAATAACGTTGAAGGTTATATCAACAAGTACGTGATCCCACGTTATTCATTTGGTGGTACTAACTATGCTCCGGCAATCACGTTGATTACAAACGAGTATAAGAATGACCCATCTATCTTTGGCTCTACAACAGAGACGAAAGAGGAAGCGGGTTTCTTAGGTTTGTTTAAGAAGAAAACCACGCAAGTTAACATCACTGGTACTAAAGCGAAGTATCCAGCGTACGTTATGTTCCTCACTGATGGAAGTAACTTTGATGAAAGAGAAGCTGAGCGTGCCATCATTGAAGCCAGTAAATATGGCATTTTCTGGCAGTTTATCGGCTTGTCGACAGGTGATAACTTCGCTTTCTTAAAGCGTTTGGATGTTATGAGTGGCAGGTTCATTGACAATGCCAACTTCTTCGAACTTACACAAAAGGAGCTGGAAACATTAAGTGACGAAGAGCTATATGGCCGTCTACTTGGTGAGTTCCCGGATTACTTAAAACTTGCCAAATCAAAAGGCATAATCGAATAATCAATGCAAGATTTACATTTAATCATAGCATTTAGCTGTATAGTACCGCTAGCGCTATATGTCGACCTCAAAGTAGGTGGCAAAAATCCCAATGGGGTAAGTACGAAACAAGCAACAATCTGGACTGGTATCTGGGTGGGTTTGTCAGTATTATTTGGTGCGTTTATCTATGTTGATGCTGGAGTTCAAAAAGCTACAGAGTTCTTCACAGCATATACCATCGAGAAAGCCCTGAGTGTCGACAATTTATTTGTTTTCATTCTTGTATTCAATTATTTTAAAGTACCAGAAGCATACAAGCATAAAGTGCTGTTCTGGGGTATCATTGGTGCGATTGTACTAAGAGCCGTATTTATCTTTGCTGGTGTTGGTATCATTAACATGACCGAAGTTGGTATTGCGGGTTATCAAGTGAACATTCTTCTCTTGTTGTTTGGTCTCTTTTTAGTTTATGCTGGTATTAAATCTGGTATAGAAGTGTTAAAAGGTGACGACGACGATGAAGAAGAAGACTTTTCAAGTAGTCCAGGTGCTAAATTTATTAGGTGGCTATTTAAAGGTAAAGTAAGTGATAGTTATGATGGTGATAAATTCTTTAGTACTAAAAGTGAGGTGCAAGATACTGCAGTCGGAGTATTTACACATGTTACTCGTTATGCGACACCATTACTTGTAGTTGTAGGTGTAATTGAATTCACTGACTTACTATTTGCAGTTGATAGTATTCCAGCTATCTTCTCTGTAAGTAAAGATCCGTTCATTCTATATTCGTCTAACATCTTCGCCATTCTTGGTTTGAGGACAATGTACTTCTTACTTAACAACTTCATTAAGCTTTTCAAATACCTTCCACACGGTTTAGCTATTATTCTAACCTTTATTGGGGTAAAGATGGTTATAGCTCCATGGTTGCATATTGAATCTACGTTAAGTTTGATTATTGTTGCCGGTATTCTAATTACTAGTACACTGGTTTCAGCATTCAGTAAACAGGAGGACTAGCTATGTTTAACGATGTAAAATGGGGAAGGTATAAACCTTTAAATAGTATAACGAGGGAAGATTTAAGTATACTCGATTCTCTCCTACGTGTTGTTTTTCCAACTGCATCGGTAGACTTTGATAGTGAACACGCTAAACTTAAATTAAGAATAGGTGTTATCACTTTAGTAGATGGTTTAAAAGTTGAATGTTACCCTTTAATTGATCTGGTAGTGTGGCGATTGGCGCCGATGCTATTAGGCAATAATCATTGGTATCTAAATGCTTTTAAGAAGCAGGTGTTGAGAAACACAAATAATCAAATGTTAACTGATTTGGCGCATATGACTATTAAGTATTACCGACAATTCAAAAAACAAAAAGGATGGGATATACCCGTCCGCCGTTAAGACAAAATTTTCACTTATAAGCAAATGAATCAAGCAAAAAGCAAACAAGTTAGTGAAAATCCTTTCTATGGAATGAAAGGGTTATTAAGCATGCAGAGGACATTGGAGCGTACCACCGATGAAAATGCAAACAGGACTACTATTACAGCCCTATTAAATGAGGCGTGGAAGGAAGCCTACTCTACGAAAGAGGGTAGACAGTTGTTCTTCATATTAATGTTCTCTTTTGGAGACATTGAAAACAGGCAACACAATATGTTCGCTACCACCACTGATCAGGGAGGACATTCTAAACGTAAAATGTTTAGAATCTGTTTATCGTGGGCGCTGAACAATGTGGAAGAATACTTCTACACATTACTACCAGTAATCGCTGAGTATACAAACTTTGAAAACCTATTCTATAATCAAATTCGTACTGACGTTAAGAGTAAGAAATTGTTGAGTTGGGAGAAAATGGAGGTCGATGTCAATAAGATTGCTAGCTACTTGAAAGAGAAGTTAGAGAATAAGGAAACGACAGAGTTTGAAAGAGCGTTAATTGCGAAGTTCTTACCAAAGCCACCACAAAAGCATCGTTGGAGAAAGGATAAAGATGGTAAATCGTTTGCTCAGTTAAAACAGCAGCACACCTTAAGAAAGGATGAATGGACTAAAACACTTATACAGGCAATTCTCCGGGCGAATGGTTGGGATATTGTTGACTATAAGAAGTTCAGGAGTAAGTACCTGGCTAACACTGAAGCGCATTTATTCTCCTCTAAGAAGATTTGTGAGTTTGATCGCACACAATTGCTTTCATGGTTTGAGCAACTTCCATCTGGAGCACGTTATCGTGTACAGCGACGTCTGTTTGATAAGGAAGGCACTCAGTTGGTGTCAACCAAAAAATGGACATTGAAAACCGGACAGGACATTGGAGACATCTACCTTAAGTGGATGAAGGATAAAGAAGCAGCTATGAAAACGCTCGCTTCTCTTACAGACGCTGATAAGAAAGCAATGGCTCCAGAGCAACTCAATCGATTACAGAAACAGAGTAAGATTAACACTGGTGCTACAACTATCTATGACTTGTTCTTGGATATGTATGCTGACTCTAGTGGTTACGGTCTTAAATTAACTCCTGAGACAGCTGTAAAAATACAACAGTTAGTCGATAAAGTTAAGATTGATGTTCCTGTCTTATGTGTGCTGGATAACTCTACAAGTATGAGCGGTACTTTATCTGTTGGCAACATCAGAATTGAACGTATGCAATTTGCTAAGTTCGTCTGCGCTTTGATGTTGTATAAAAACCCAGATGAAGACTTAAAGTCCTTTATGGTGAAGTTCAACAGCGAGGCAACCGTTATTCATGATGGTGGTATATTCGATCAGAAGACTGGTCAAAATCGTTTTGTCACTCGGAATAATAGTATTAAACTTGATCAACTTGTCAAACGTGGGGAGCCTTTCATAGAGACCTTCAGACAGCTTGATAAGTTAATCCAGGTAGAAGGTGCAACACACTTGTCAAGTGTCGCCACATCACTTAAAAAGTGGGTAGACGAGGACGCTAATACAGCTGCAATGAAAATTGAAGCTATTCAAAGCTACCAAGTGTTGTTGTTGATTTCTGATGGTGACGTTAATAATTCTTACAATGCCGCCAGTAGCATGATGGAGTTCAAAAACCAAATGCTAAACTGGTTTGGTGCTAGTCCAGTGGTCGTTCTTTGGGATATTGTTGCCGACGGCCGTAATACATCAAGTAAATTTGAAAATATTGATAATATGATTCACGTTGCTGGTTTTAATGCCAGTATCATCAATCAGATATTCGTCAATATTAACGATATTGATGTCTTAGACGTGTACATCTCGTTACAGACAGCATTCCGCTCTAATAGGTATGAGCCTATAAAACAATTAATTAAATAAATTACACATTGAAGCTACTGTCACACAAGTTGATGGTAGCTTTTCAACTTTTAAACAGTATGGATATCACATTCATTAAAGAGAAACAATTCTCTATCGTTGGTACAACTCAGCCACTTTCTGATGGCGTTGCACGTCCTTTTACAATTGTAGCTATTCTTACAGAGAATCAAATCGAAGACAATCTTTACGAGCGTAAAGTTGTTACAGTAGGCAATAAAACTATTCACACAACAGTGGTAGAAGATATCACTTATAAACAGTACGTGTTGGAACTTGGTTTGGCGATCACCTCACCTGCAGATCTTGAAACTGCCACACCTGAACAAGGTATTGCAATCGCAAAAGGTAAAGCTCGGAAGGTAAAATCTCAGCTGTTACAGTTGACAACCAACACCAAAGGTTATTTCACAAAGGCGGAAATCGAGCGTATCCTGGCAGAGCAAGCGCGTAGAGTGAGTTACAACCCTGAGAAGTTCGTAAAGATCTCACCGAAAGCTAAATCATAACCAACTGGTTAATTCAAAAATCAAAAAGAAACAATAAAGATGGCTAATAAAGTAGTAGCAAAACCCGGAGTTCCCGCAGCTAAAAAGCAAAGAGTGGTTAAAACTTCACGTGCTAAAGTGAGAAGTTTAGACGATGCAAGAGGTTATTTTGCAAAGAAGGACACCTCTCCTCTTAATACAACCATGTTCACCAATGCAAAAGGTGAACTTGTCGTTAATGAGGGTCTCACTGAAAGGGAGAAAGTCCAACAAGGATATCTCCCACCGCGCGTAAGAAGGATCTCGTTCAAGAAGAACGAGCAAGAACGTGAAGAATACAAATTGGTTCACACCAATGCAAAAGGCCCTACAGGTGGTACACCTAATAGAAGGTTTGAGCGTAAATCCACGTTGATTGTACATTTCATTAACTTTAAAAAGCAACCTGATCATGTGAGTACACGTGCTTTCAAGGATGTTAAAGAGAGTGAAATTGTGCAGGTTATTAGCACATTCGTTAAACTTCGTCATGATAAAGACGATCCTCGTGCCCATGTAAGTAAATTCTACTATGCCGGCAAAGAAAGAAAGTTCAATCTCTAAAGAGCAAGAATACTATAGCCAGCATGAAGATAGACACTTGATGCTGGCTGCTAAATACGTTTATGATGTTGAAGTGTATCAATTTGGTCCACGGAGTTATAATCTATTTGATAGCAAGTATATTAGTTCCACAGAGTATTCAAAGGACCAGGTAAAGTATTTCACAAAAGAGGGTGTGAAGTTTAAAACCGTTACCACGCTGGTAGCTGCCCCAAAGAAATGGTTAGACCATCATGGTTACAAATTAAAAGAATAATGATTAGAAGATTTATCAATTGGTTTAAGGGATCACACGCAAGGCGTGGCGATAATATCCTTAAGACGTTCACACAAGCGAACGTCGATTTGCAGGAGTTGAATCTTGATATAGTTAAGGAGCAATCTATTAACTCTAATAAGATAGAAAAACTGCAAGCGAAGAATGATGTGCTGGCAAAAGCTTTCACACGTAACAGTAAAGTGGCTAATAACATTAGTAAACTCTTAGGAGAAGACTAAAGTATGTACGGTTACTTAGCATGCATACTGGTGACGTGTGCGTATCTACCACAAGCGTGGTCAGCTTATAAAAGTGGAGTGAGTGGTTTAGGCTATCCCACCCTACTAGCACTAATGGTTGGTATGCTCTTATGGAGCATACACGCCATGAATCATACTGATTGGGCATTACTAGCTTCTAGTATGTTCAGCTTTATGCAACTAATGTTTATTTCGTTAATCAAAATCAGAGAGCCATGGAAGTCAGTGAACAAGTAAAAGCCGGTATTGCGTATATTCAAAGCTTAATGAAGCCTGGTCAAGTTATGACGATCGTATTCGAACCACATGTAAGTACAGGAATTATTGATGGTGATGATCCAGAATTATTTAAGGTGGTTGCCAATGGGATGAATCCGATAGGTAAGATGATGGAAGCGATCTTTCAGAATGTCTGCACAGATTGTATGAAAGATGACTACAACTTCAAGAATCCGTTCTTTGTTGATCTCATCGAAGCTTACTTCCATGCACTTGTTGTGAATTACGGTGAGCTTGTCCCTATTACTAGAACTATGGCTAAGGTAATATTTGAGCATAAACTGACTAACTACAAGGTGGTTTATGCCTCAGAGACGCACAACATGCACTTTACTGTTGAATCTTCTGATAGCGTGATCTTTGATACTGAACGAGCCTACTATTTAAAAGTCAACACTTAATCGATGACACTACAGTTAACTCACAAGAAACCCTGTGTAGATAGCTTATTCCTAGTCCAGAAGCGCTTTCGTCTTATAGACGGAGCGTGGATCAGGGAGGATAAGTTTATACAGAGGACTTTTACGAATCAACAAATTACATTAAAACGAGAGGTTAAACTGATAGTTCACAAAGACATTGATCCAGTGTTGGGCACAGAGATAGAGGTATTTATCAATGGTACCAGAATTGGAACAGGTTACTGGACTACACGTAAGGACTTCTTATCAACATTTACTTTATGATTTTAGATCTTATTAAGGGTTATACTAATCAACCCTTCACCTTGCCATACAAGGTAATCAACTTTCCAGACGGTCACAAACACATTGATCTAAGCGATGCTGTCACCCTCATAAAGGGGAATGGGAATATTCAAATTCTCACACGTATCCGTAATTTCGATGATATGTTCATACTGCTACAGGCAGTTGATGCAATCCGCGAATTGAATATTGATGTCAAATTGACACTGTTTTGCACTTATCTAATTGCCGGTCGTTACGATCGACGCATGTATCCCGGTGACAGCTTTGACTTGAAGATCATTGCCAAACTCATCAATGACATGCAATTTAGGAAGGTGATCATTATTGAACCGCATTCTAGCGTTTCTACCTCTCTAATAGAGCGAGTAGAAGTTCAAACACCGTTAGATGGGATAGTAGCCGATTACATATTTAATTCTCCGCCTGAGTCAAAATTCGTTATCTTTGCACCAGACCTTGGCGCGGTGAAAAGAGTGGAGAATTTGATTAAAGTTGAAAAGCTTCCTGCTGAAGTTGGTTACCTACACAAAACAAGGAACTTGATGACAGGTGACATTACAGGAATGAAAATTATGGATGCACCTGAGGTGTTGGAAGGTAAGACAATCATCCTTTTTGATGATCTGTGTGATGGTGGCCGAACCTTTACGGAGGCTGCTAAAATCATTCGGAAGGATCATCCGAAGATACACGGTATCGTACTAGCTATCACTCATGGTTTATTTAGTAAAGGTTATGCACCAATCTTAGAGAATGGCATCGACTTTATTCTGACCACTGATAGTTTTCAAAATCAAGTTGACAATAAACAGGTAATATCTTACTCATGCATGTAAAAACAGCACCCGAAGAAGTTGGTATTATACCAACACACAAGTATGTGTTCCTAGCTGGTACCATTGAAAATGGCAATTCAACTGATTGGCAAGCTAAAATGGAAGCCCTTTTACAGGCTCCAGATACCACACTAATTAATCCACGTAGGATTAAGTGGAACCCTGCAGCTAGTGCTGCTGAAATTGACGAGCAAATTGCTTGGGAACAGCGGTATCTAATGGCATCTACGCATATCTTCTTTAATTTCTTACCCGGCACAATGTCTATGATCTCGCTCTTAGAGCTTGGTCAGATGATCGGATTCTTAAAAGCGCAACGTTTAAACACTAAACATGTGGTTGTTTGTTGTCCAAGGGAGTATGTAAAGTTCGATAACGTATTTGCTATGTGTGTCTTGTATAAGATACCAATTTACACCGATTTCGATTTGGCTATCCGCCACTTAAACATTAGATTAAACTTAAAATAATATGCAAGTAACAGTTGTTAATGACAGTACAGGTAAGACGGTTACAGTTGACTTTCCTACTACACCAGTACCTGGTGATATAATCACCCTGAATGGGCAATCGAGTCCTATACATTCACGTTGGTTTACAATTCAACCAAATAAGAATGGTAATCTAGAAGTTGTTACTTCAGTATTAATTTAAGATAAAAACAAAAAGAAACTATGCAAATACCAGCATTACACCTCACCGACGGCTACAAGGTAGATCACCGTCGCCAATATCCTGAAAACACTGTCAGGGTATATTCCAATTTTACACCACGCAAATCACGTGTGAAAGATAACAATCACGTTGTCTTCTTTGGTATCACTGCTTTCATTAAGCAAGTGTTGATTAAAGAGTTCAGTGATACATTCTTCTCACTCGATAAAGAGCAGGCAGTAAGAAAATACAAACGTAGGCTAGATAACTATCTCGGCCCAAACAGTATGACTTACGAGCATGTGGAGCAACTACATGATCTTGGCTACCTACCAGTAACAATTAAAGCTCTTCCTGAAGGAAGCTTCGTTAAAATGGGTGTACCTGTTTTGACAATCACAAATGAAATACCTGAGTTCTTCTGGGTTCCTAACTTCTTAGAGACAATTCTCTCTTGTGAGCTTTGGCATCCAATGACTTCAGCAACCACTATAGCCCTCTATCGTAAGATCTTTGACAAGTACGCCAGGTTGACCGTCGGTAACACTGACTTCTCATCAACATTCCAAATTCATGATTTCTCCATGAGAGGTCATGTGAACAGAATGGCCGCAGCAGCTTCCGGAGCAGCGCACTTACTAGGATCTCGTGGAACTGACACTATTCCAGCTATCGATTACCTGGAAGAGTATTACAACGCGAACTCAGACAATGAACTGATTGGTGGCAGTATTCCTGCAACTGAACACTCGGTAATGTGTATGGGTATGAAAGACGGGGAATTCTCTACTTTTAAACGGTTGATCACGGAGATCTACCCAAAAGGATATGTCAGCATTGTATCTGATACTTGGGATTTATGGGAGGTTTGTAAAGAAGGAGGTATCCTTGAACAGCTTAAACCTGAAATTCTGGCTCGTGACGGTAAAGTGGTACCGCGTCCTGACTCTGGTGATCCTGTAAGGATCCTTTGCGGTGATGTATTTGAAACATTCAAAACCATTGACGAAGCACTTGAATTCTATAAAGATGAAGTGCGGAACAATGATGATAATGAGTACGGTGATAGTGAAAGCTTTTGCCTTGATGCAACATTTCTTGCTGAAGTGGATGGTAAGTACTACGAGATCACTGCTGATATCGAATCAATCAAAGAACGTGGCGCTTACTCTGATAATAGTTACTATACTATGGGTAAGGTAACTACCACCGCGAAAGAAATCACTCGTACACCTGAGCAGATTGGTGTTGTGGAACTGTTGTGGAATACCTTTGGTGGTACAGTAAATGAACTTGGCTTTAAAGAGTTGGATTCTCATATTGGTACTATCTATGGTGATTCTATCACATTTGAGCGCGCAGAGCAAATCTGTCAGCGTTTAATGGACAAAGGTTTCGCTTCTACTAACTGGGTGGCAGGTGTCGGTTCGTATACTTATCAGTATGTAACCCGCGATACTTACGGTATGGCGATGAAAGCCACTTATGGTGAGCTTGCACATAGAATCATCAATATCATCCACGAAGAAGATGGATCTATCACTGGTGAGTGCCCTACATATGGTGATGGCGGGAGATTCGTGATTGCTGGCCCAGAAGACCGTGATCTGTTCGAACCAGACACTATTGACGAAGATACTCTATCTCTAATCGAACCGAGAGAAATCTTCAAAGACCCTATCACTGATGATGGCACTAAGAAATCCGCCAAAGGATTGCTAGCTGTTTACAAGGATGAGAAGGGCGAATATTATCTTAAAGATCAGTGTACGGATGAAGAGGAAACAGGTGGTGAATTTAGAGTTATCTTCCAGGAAGGTGAACTTATCATCGACCCCACTCTTGCTGAAATCCGAGCTGAGTTTGAAACAAACCTTAAAAGAGTAGCATAATATGCACTGGACTAAAATCATAGGGATAGCGGTGATTGCCGCTATCCTTCTATTCGTAATTTTTAAAGTGATCATCGTATTGGTCAAGGTTGTCAGTTTCCTTTTAACTGTCGCACTATTTCTAATCCCTGCAGCTATCGGCTACTGGGTTTACACCAAACTAAAGAAAAAGTAAATGAAAGTATTTGATTATGTGGTATTTTATGTACCAAATGAAAAAGACGCTGAGAAAGGCGCGAAGGCTGAAATCATTCTGCAAGACAGAGTGTTAGCTAAAGATCAGAAGAGCGTAGAACGCGATATCATCAGAAAGATTGATGCAAAATGGGATGATGTTATTGATGACGTTGTAATCTCTATCCGCCCTTTTTAAGTAGCCCTCTAGTTGGGTTAACGGATAAGAATTCTGTAATTGACCATTTCTCAGGACTAGAGGGCTGGAAACAACCTGTAACAAAAAGTAGGAGCCCACAAGGTGCTTTGTATGGTAGTAGTGGTACTACTGACTTGACTTGGAATAACGATAGTGTATCACTTGGCATATCCAATCATAGTTTTACCAATACTGCCGATATACCTACTAGAGTGCCGGCATCTTACACTTCTGCTGGCACATTACGTAGATCAGCGAAGTAAATTATTAAAAACCAATGGAGCAAAAATTAGAAAAATGTATTAAAGCAAGACTGGTAGGCCAGGGAGCAGATGAGGGTTATACCACCTACGTATTTGAGAATCTAAACACTGGCGATTTCGTCATGTGTAGTAGATGCCCAAATTGGCGTGGAGATGAACCTAGAGTTATGCAAGATGGATATGTTGAGTTTAAGGATGTAAAGGGGGGTGTAGACACCTACTTCGAAGCATCTTCAGGACAGCATAAATTCTACCAATATACGGCTACGTACTTTCTAAATTTTGTCCCTATTACACATGTGTTGAAGAACGGTTTCGTTACCAACACAAACCAACTAAAAGTTTCATAACCACTCCCATAAGGAGTTTAAAAATTAACAGCAATAACCAAATCATGATAAAAATGTGTTATACAGGCCATACATAAACGGCAACAGAACACTATACCAATACCGTTGACCTATTTGTAATAGGAACAACATTAATGAAAGCAGAAGTCGGAAGCTTGTTATTTAAACAAGACAACACGGACCCTGCCAAGAAAAGACCATACATTTGTGTGCATGTATTCACGAATGCTATTGGTATACCATATAACTGGCTGATCGTACCAATCACCAGCACAGCCACTGTAGGAGTGGACAATCTCGTTGAGGTAGTGCATAAAAAGCTGACGTTGAAGTCGTACGCGAAGATTAGTAATATTGAATCTATTTCTTGGGTTAGTAGAAAGATAGAAGTGAGCAAACTGAAGTTTTGCTCACAGTGTGTGAGAGATGTACAAGAGAAATTAGAAAACATATTTAAAATATAATATTACAGATGAGTGGTAATACAGAGTTCGCAGAGAAGTTAAGTAAGGCAATTGATGATAGCAATTTTTACGCTAAGTCATATGTATGGAAAGGTAAGAAAGAAAGAGACAGTGAAGGCAACTTCAGTCAAGAGGTGGTAACACTAATTGACGCCACGGAAGAACAACTCCGTAGATTTCATTCACACTGTATCTCCATGCTTTACAATAAAGATCATAAAAATCCAGGTCGTAGACCATTACTTGAGATTATCCAATCTCAGAAGGATCGTTGTGGTGTTGAGTTATTTCTCCGTGAGAGTGAGGCAGATGGGACATCTAGGTACACTATTATTGAGGCAATTAAGCAACCTATACTAAACAGTGGGTTAACACAGGAGCAGTTACGTAATGTACCGCTTAGTGATTTTGTAGCGGTTAGTAGCCAATACAATAACCTACCTATTAAGTTAGTACAAGAGGGTTGTATACACAAACTTGGTAAGTTTGATAAGTCGCACATCACGCTCACATTTATCCTGAAACAAGGATTAAGGTTGACAGAAGAAGATGAGGGATTACTTACGGAGTATGAGAATGGTCAGAAACGTAATTATATCGAAGTGATACGCGAGCGTTTGAACATTGGTGATCATATGAAATTGAAAACTGATTCGAAAGGTTTAACTTATACACAGCTACGTGCGATGTTGAACCTTAAGAGCAGATACTACAATGAATTGACAGTTGAACAATTACGTACTCTACGTTACAGGATACTGTTATCGTTAGAGGACGATATTATGTTCCACATTGATCAATGGGAGCAACGTATCGGGCAACTACAAGAAGTTGCAAAATTAAAAGGAATAACCCTATAAATGAAGCGGAAACTCTGTGTATATGACGTTGAAACCCCGCCAAATGCCTTCATATGTTGTGCTAAAGTGGTGGGTGAAGAGATAATACGTACATTTGAGATAAGTGCAAGGAAGTTTCAGTTAAAGGAGCTTGTTGACTTCTTTCAAGATGATCAGTATGTGTTTGTAGGATACAACTGTATACATTTTGATACACCTATTGTGAATATGCTAATCAGTAGGTTTTGGGAGTTTCAACGTGACAGGAATTACTTGTTGGTGGCTGATGCTTGTTATAAACTAGCAGGTACAATTATCAATGGTGAACCACAAGCATGGAGTAAGTATAAATGGCAGAACAGTTTTGCGCAGATGGACTTGATGACTATGATGGCTTCTAAAGCTCTAAGAGTCGGATTAAAGAGTCTGCAAATAACAATGTGCTATCATAATGTCAAAGAGATGTTGATTGACTGGGACAGATACATTCCAATTGATCAACATGATAATCTGATCTATTATTGTCATAACGATGTGAATTCCACCTCGTATTTGATGTCGTTATTAAAAAATGACATCTCTTTGAGAATACAGATTCAAAATGAGTTTGGCATTGACTGCCTATCGAAGGATGGTGTGGGTATAGGTGTGGACATATTTACTAAAAGGATATGTGCTAACCTGGGTATTTACGATGAAAAGCAACTTTATTCGTCTAGGATTAACTTAGATGAGATCGTTGTTAAAGACTACATTCCAGAGTTCATTAAGTTTGAAACTCCAGAGGCAAACAGAGTATTAAACTTTTATCAAGGTATGGTACTCGACTCTGAAGGATTAAAGCGGGTTGAAGGTTGGGGTGAGACCAGCATCATTCAAAGGATTAATAATCTACGTCATTCATTTGGCGTTGGTGGCGTACACTCTGTAAACACTCCTAAAGTGCATACAGAGGATGAAAAGTACGTCATTATTGATGCTGATGTGGCATCGCTGTATCCATCACTGGCAATTCTATACAAGTATGGTCCTGCAGGATTTAAAGAGGCCTTCTTGCAAGTACTCGAAGATCTTCGTACAGACCGTCTTGTTGCCAAACGCGCAAAAGACAAATTGAAAGATACAACTTATAAACTGGCGTTGAATAGCATCTTAGGGAATTTGAGGAATATGTTCTCACCTTATTATGCTCCAGAAGCTAACATTGGTATTTGTGTGGCAGGACAGCTTATGTTGTTAATGCTTATCGAAAGATGTGAGTTGGCTGGAATTGAGGTGATATCGTCTAATACAGATGGTGTAACTGTCAAATGCCCACGTGAAAAGGTTGAATTGTTCTATGAGATCTGCAACAAATGGCAAACTGAAACTCGTTTAGAGTTAGAATACGTGGAGTATGAAAAGATTGTCATTATGGCGGTTAATGATTATGTCGCGTTTAAGAAAGGTTGGTCAGATGTTAAAGATACCATAGATTTCGATACCCCGGAAAAAGCAGTGGAGTTTAACTTCACATACCCTCTACTAACTCCAGAGAGCAATACTATTAAGAAGAACGCCTATGTGAAAGAGAAAGGCTTGTTTGTATCTAATCCTAGATTAGGGAAAGGTTTAGACAGTCTCATTGTAGCAAAGGCACTGATTAATTACTTCGGTAAGGGAATACCAGTTGAAGACACCATACGTGGTGCACGTTCAATATGGGATTTCATTACATTCCAAAAGATTGGTAAGCAGTATGAAGTTGAGTGGTATCTTAAACCACAACAACACATTAATCGATTCTACGTGAGTAGAAAAGGTGCTTATCTTTATAAATGTAAGACAGTTGACAAGTACGATAGAAAGACTGGACAGGTTGGACAGGTGTTAATCAAGTCTAACGTGTTGAAAGGTTTCGGCGTACAACTGTTTAATGAGTATGAAGAGAGACCAATAAAACAATACGACATTGATTATCGTTATTATATCCACGCATGTAATAAAGTGATAGCTTTGTTGGAACCAATACAAGAAACACTATTTTGACTCTAACACGTGATGCACGTCAAGATGAAGGGATAGAACATTGGAAAAAAGCTGGTGGAAGGGCTACATGTTTGTATCCTACTGGATTTGGTAAGACTAGAGTGGCGATGAAAATCATCACTCGAATGTTAGCGAAGAAAGCGGATGCTAAGATGATAGTCATCGTACCAACCGACAATTTAAAAGAGCAATGGATAAAAGAGCTTATTGAGAGGGAACTCATACAACACGTGGACGTGTATGTAGTAAACACAGCTATCAAACGTGAGTTAAGTTGCGATTTGTTGATTGTCGATGAAGTGCATATGATGGTTGCTGAGAGCTTCTCAGCAATCTTTCATCAAGTTAAATACAAGTTAATACTTTGCCTTACTGGTACTATCGATAGACTAGATGGTAAGGAGGTAATGTTACAACAGTACGCCCCTATATGTGATCGTATCACACTTGATGATGCTATCAAGTACGAGTGGGTCGCTGATTATAAGCAATACCGTGTCATGTTGGATGTAGATCTGACAGAATATGCCAAATGGAACACTAAGTTCCTACATTATTTCTCTTTCTTTGAGTTTGATTTTAATGAGGCAATGAAGTGTGTCAGTGGTCTTAATGGCTACAGGTATCACTATGCCAAACATAAACATAAATCTCCAGGAGAGGTTACAATAGCTGCCATGGGGTTTATAAAAGCCATGAAAGCCCGAAAGAGCTTTATATATGACCACTTAAAGAAGATTGAGATAGCGGATAAGATCATCAATGCACGTGAAAATGCAAAGATCATTACATTTACAAAATCAGTTGATCACGCTAAGCAAATCTGCTGTGGAGACATATATCATGGGAAAGTGAGTAAGAAGAAGAAAGAGAAGATGTTACAGTCATTTAACGATGCTGATAGTGGAACTCTTAATTCATGCCAAGCTTTAAATGTGGGAGCTGACGTTACAGGCGTAGACACAATAATTATACTCTCAGGCGATAGCTCATCAATTACCAAACGTCAAAGAATTGGTCGCTCAATCCGAAAAGAAGGAGATAAGGTGGCTGAGGTATGGCATCTGGTAATTAAAGGTACTGTGGAAGAAGAGTGGTTTAAGAAGAGTAGTAAGGACCTTAAGGTAGTTACGCTTAACGAAAAGCAACTAGACGACTTTCTCACTACTGGTGAGTTTACTGAGAGAAGACACAAAGAAACAAACTTTTTATTTAGGTTTTAAATGTATAAACTATCTCTTGATCTTGATAGAAAACTAACAATCATGCAGAAGCATGAATTGAACGCAGAAGAGTGGCTATTCATTGAGATGCTCTGGCTTGCCGATCAAGGACAGCCAGAGTATTTGTCTAAGTACTTCAATGAATGCTGCAAAGTTTGCGTGCCATTAGATACATTGCAATCGTTAAAAGATAAGAAGGTGTTCGCTAGTTCTTATAAAGTCCCCAAATCAGGGGAAAACTTCGAGTACGATCAAGTGGAGTTCAGTAAGACCTTCCTTAATAACTACTTTAAAAATAGCTTTGAAGCTGGTAGAGAGTTGCATCGTGCATACCCTATGTTCATACAAGGGAGTGAAATGCAATTATGCGCTAATAACTTTGTCAGTAAAGGTGGCTTCGTTGATGAGAATGACTTCTTCCTTAAATATCAAAAAGCTATTCAACATAAACTTGAAAACCACTTGAAGGTGTTGGAAAGTTTAGAATGGGCCAAGGAACATAAACTCATTCAGTATGGTATCGTTGAGTATGTGGTAACCAGAAAATGGGAGGATCATATAATCATGCAGCGTACTGGTGAGATTAATAAACTTGCCTTTAAAGTGGAAACGATGGAGGATCTTGATTGATGAATCCATTAATTGGCCGACTACTACACATCATTGATCGTGGTATGTTAGGGTTAAATAAAGGTGTGACAATGGGTTTACCTAAGCTGGAAAGTATTATGGATGGTGTACAACGCCAAACATATTCTATCATTTGCGGTGGTACTGGAAGCGGTAAAACCACTTTTGCCTTATATTCATATGTTTATAAACCTTTAACAGCTCACCTCGGTGATATGAAGTATAGGATTGTTTACTATTCTTTAGAGATGACTGGAGAGATACTACTCGCTAAATTGCTGTCACTACATCTGTACGAAACGTATGGATTGGAGATGTCATATAAGCGGATTATATCTAAACAGGAAATACTCACACAGGATGAAAGGGATTTAATTGAGAGTTGTATTCCTTGGATGGAAGCTATTCTATTACAATTAAAGATTATTGATAAAGCCACCTCTGCAGATTCATTATATGCAAGTATGATGCAATATGCGAATGAGTGGGGTGTATTTGACGACAGTGATCCCAACCATACTCTTTATAAGCCTACACATACCGATGAACTTGTACAAATAGTTGTCGATCACTTAGGTTTGTTGAAGAGAGTGAAGAATAGAAACAAGAAAGAGGAGATGGACCTCGCGAGTAATTACCTCATGAGTAGAAGAAATGAGTGTGGTTATTCTCCATTAGTGTTACTGCAGCTGAATAGAAGTGCAAGTAGCATGGATAGACGGAATGCGGCAATGCAAGAGATTGAATTGAGCGATATTAAAGATTCAGGCGGTCCAAGTGAGGATGCAGAGGTTATTATGGCCATCTTCCATCCTTGGCGTGAAAAACTCGGGAAGAGTAAGAACTTTAATATACGTATACTCCAAGACAAGTATCGGGCCATCCAAGTGTTGAAGAACAGATTGGGTGAGGCTGATAAGAGTGTTAGTGTTAACTTCTTTGGTAGTATTGGTTACTGGAGAGAGTTTCCAATCAAAGGAGATGAGTTTAATGCCTTAAGTGAAGTAGAGATGCAACAGTATCTTCAACTGACTGAAAGCACTAAGCAAGTGGAAGCAGAGAATGCAGAGCCACCAAAAGCTAAGTTTGTTTTCAAACTTTAGTTTTACTAATTTTAGATTGACAATGCAAAGATTTTAATGTATCTTTGTGACCCCTTAAGATCGACAATGAGTAGAATTGAAAATGAAAATAAAGTAAAAAATGTCTGATTTAGCATTAGTAATAGGTAACAGTGGTTCAGGGAAGAGCACATCAATTAGGAATTTAGAGCCAAACGAAACGTTTATCATCAATGTAGCTGGTAAACCACTTCCATTTAAAGGAAGTAAAAGGAAGTACACGCAATTAAACTCAGCTACTGGCGAGGGTAATATGCTTTCAACTTCCAGTTTCGCCAATATCATAAAGGTGTTGAATTACATCGATAAGAAACGCCCAGAGATTAAACAAATCGTTATTGATGATGCCGGTTACACGATGTCATTTGACGCGATGGATAGAGTGAAAGAGAAAGGTTATGAGAAGTTTACAGAACTTGCTCAAAGCTTCTATCAGATGCTCAAAACAGCTTCTACGTTGAGAGACGATTTGAAGGTGTTTATCTTTGGTCACGAGGAAAACAATGGTGATCCTCTAAATCCTAAACGTAAATTCAAAACGTCAGGTAAACTGATTGACAGCGCTATTGGTGTTGAAGGTCTGTGTACTTACGTGTTCTTTGCAGAAGCAGCTTCTGGAGAGGACGGAAAGATTGAATATAAGTTCGTCACCCAAACCGATGGTACAACTACTGCAAAAACCCCAATGGGTTGTTTCGATGAGGAACGTATTGATAATGACCTTAAAGTCGTTATTGAGAAAATCAACGAGTACAACGAAGGATAATGAGAATAAGTTTCGATTTTGATCCGATAAGTGAGAAAGTAACTAATTTGGAAGTACATAAAAGCCCTGCAGTGAAGACTGTTAGGGCTTCTTCAACTTCTAAAGAGTCGGGTAAAATCTATATGGCGGGCAACTCGTTAAAGCTTACACAAAAAGCAATGGACTTGCTAAATGTTCAGGTTGGTGATAAACTAATCTTAAGCTTTACAAACGATGAACCCGCGTTAGTCACTCCTAAGCGTGCTGGAACATTAAAGGCCGGCAATAAAATAACCAAACACCTAACTATAAGGTGTACTGGTCAGCCGGCTACTACGCTAGCAGCCTATGGCAATGAGTGGGATTTCCGCTTAACTGGAGAAGGTTTTTTACTTCTCACAAATGATACAATAGATACACCTAAAGAAGAGATGCAACAAGTACTATTAGATGATTCCGATTTTCTGTCTACCGTGGATAACGGTGAAGAGATCGATTTTAGTTTTGAAATCACAAATAAGAAAAAATAAGCATTATGAACTTTAATTTAGGCGCAGCCCCAACCAACGCAACACAATCAACTCGTTTAAAAGGAAACAAAATCTACACCGTTCAATGGGATGGTGCAGTAGCAGAAACCATCGTTAAGAAAGATGGTTCTGGTGACACATTTTCTGTGTTACGTTTGAAATTCAAAAACGATGAAGGTACATTTGAAGATACCGTCTTCGAACCACGTAATGGTGACGAAGTGAGACCTGCAAACAACTTCGGTGGCGTGAATCCATCTCCTCTTGAGGATTTGATGTTCAAAATCCGTCACTTGATTGCTGCAGTTGCACCTGCTGTTGATGAGAGTATCAACAAAAAAGGTGAGCTTGCATTTGCAAGCTGGGATGACCTGCGTAAGTTTGTGGTAACAAATACCACAAAGGCTATTGGAACAATAACTCAGATTAAATTACTCGCCGATAAAGACGGAAATGCACGTTTCCCAGGATATGTGCTGTCTATCAGCAAAAAAGGTGAAGTTTATCCAAGGACTAACTTCATTGGTGCTAAATTGGCATTTACACCGAAAGAAATGGAAAAGATTGATGCATCAGCACAAGCTGCTCCAACAACTATGCCACAGACTAACTTCGCTCCAGCTGCAAGCACTGGTGGCGCATTAGATCTGGACATTGACTTACTATAAGCATTGACAATAGCATCGACATTATGTCGATGCTATTTGCTTTACATACAACATGCAATTTTCACTAACACCGACGAAAATAACCAAAGAGTTATTACTTAACAATAAAAGTGAGGAAGAGTATATGTCGTTCTATCTTGGGGTTACTCCTGATAAAGAAATGCATTGCAACCCACTCAGAGATGATAAACAGCCAACAGCTTCGTTCTATAGAGCGAAGAATGGTGAGTTGATATTTAAGGATTGGAAAACTAACTTTCACGCTAACTTCGTGGATGTCGTTATTGCCAAATTTGATGTCACTTATGTTAAAGCACTAAACATTATTGCTAATGACTTTGGAATCATTAATAAGCCACACTACAGTAAGAACTCTGCCGCTGTTGAATACAAAGGTGAGAAGATCACTGAACGTACTGGCACATTGATTCAAGCTGAAATTCGTCCTTGGCCAGAAGAACAACTGAAATGGTGGAATGCTTTTGGTATCACAGAAGCCACACTAAAGAAGTATGATGTACATTCTGTAAAGAACGTGTTCTTGAATGGTAATTTTGCCTATACCGCCACTACAGCCAATCCAATTTATGGTTATTACTACGGTAAAGAAGAAGGTAGAGAGCTTTGGAAAATGTACTTTCCACTTAAAAGGAAGTATAGATTCTTACTCAACACTAACAAGTTGCAAGGCGTTAAACAACTTCCAAAAAGTGGTGACATAGTAGTTGTAACCAAATCATTAAAGGACGTAATGGTCTTACATGAGATGGGTGTAGCTGCCATTGCCCCACAAGCTGAAAGTGTGATTATTACTAGCAGACAATATGCTGCTTTAGCCAAACGCTTTAAAAGGGTGATCTTTAACGGTGACTGGGATGGAGCAGGGCAGTTGTTCATGCTTCAGTCTAGACGTAGGTATCCTAGTATTTGTCTATCTTTTGTAGACAAGAAGAAGTATGGTAAAGATGTAAGCGACTTTGTTAAGAAGTATGGTTTTGATAAAGCCCAGAAGTATATTAAGAAGCTAGAACAACTCGTCTTAGCTGGTGAGTTCGATAGACAACTGAAGTATTGTAAAGCTGGGTAATTCTTTGTATCTTAGTGATATGAAGAATGCAATTTTTATCAAAGGCAACGTCGCATCAAGTAAGAATGGACGTCAGTGGACCGGCAGAAGAAGCGTGGCTAGTAAGTCATGTCAGAAATATTATAAAGCAAGTAAAGATGAATGGAGTGATCCAGAAAATAAGAAGAAATTCTTAGCCATGATTAAAGGTAAGACAGCGCCTTATAACGTTGAATTCACCTTTGTTCGAGACAGTAGGAGAAGATTTGATTACATCAACCCTTGTCAGACTGTACAAGATCTAATGGTAAAAGCTGGTTGGATAGAGGATGATAATTCCAATTTCCTAAAACCCTCATTCGGAGACTTTCAATATGATAAAGAAAACCCAGGCGTGTATATACGCGTATTATAAGCTAGCAGAAATGTTAGCTTTTTCTATTTAAAACAAGATGGTAAAACAAGTAATAATTGTCCGAAAGGATATTGAAATGTCAATGGGGAAAGCTATTGCTCAAGGTGCTCATGCTAGTCAGTTGGCTTTGGAAGATTTATATTGGGAAGCCAAATATGGTCTATCCGCCTGTATGGACATAAAAAGTGAGTGGGAGCAAACTGGGATTACAAAAATAGTCTTAGCTTGTAAATCGTTAGCTGAATTAGACAAGGTAATTGACAAAGCAAAAGAGTTAGGCTTACCGCTGAGTAGAATTACTGATGAAGGCCGTACCGAATTTACTGAACCAACTGTTACATGTGGAGCTATAGGACCTTGTTATGCAGAAGAGATCGATAAGATTACTAAACGATTAAGGTTATATTAAAATGAAATATCAACTTGTAAATAGTAGAAGTTGTCGTTACTGTGGCAAAGACGGTAGCGATTTATGTTATGAATGTTGGGTGAGAACACGATGAAAATCATCAGCGGAGGTCAAACAGGTGTCGATCAAATAGGATTGGCAGTGGCTAAGGATTTAGGTATTGAAACAGGAGGCTGTGCGCCAAGAGGTTATCGTACTGAAACTGGCCCTTGTATGGCATTAAAAACAATATATGGATTAATGGAGCACAACAGTAGCGAATATAATCCACGTACCGAGATGAACATAATGAATAGTGATATTACTTTGTTGTTCGGGGATGTTAGCAGCCCAGGAAGCATTGCAGCAAAGAATTATTGCCGTAGCCACTTTAAAAGGTTGGTTACAAACCCTACAGTGGAGCAAATCAAAACTCTTATTGCTGAAGGTTATAAGGTGTTTAATATTGCGGGAAACCGTAATTCTAGATTACCAATAGAAACAGCTGTAAAAGTACATGAAGTGCTAACTGAGGGATTCAGTTAAAATAAAAAAGATGTCAGAAGAGAGAGAGAAACAGCAGGAGTTAGCTAGAGGCGATAGGTTCAATACTGGTAAGAATCAATTACAATTGATTCCCGAGTATGCCCTTGAGCAAATAGGTAAGGTTATGACAAAGGGCGCGTTAAAGTACGCACCAAACAACTGGCGTAAAGGTATGCCATGGAGTGAAGTTGAAGCAAGTTTACAAAGGCATTTAATGGCCTATAAGGATTGTGAAGACTTCGACCCAGAAAGTGGTATCTATCATATGGCCCATGTGGCTGTAAATGCCATGTTCTTAATTGATTACTATCGTTCCAACCCACAATTTGATGATAGGTATAAACCATATCTGAATCAACGTAAAGTGGTCTTAGATGTTGATGAAGTGGTTTGTGATTGGGCCGGGGGTTACCGAGCTTACACTGGTCACAAGTTAGCAGCAAACTACTGGGATAGCGAATATAAGACCGGTGAGGAGCTTAAAAAGTTATCAGCCGATAAAGAGTTCTGGACAGGGTTACCCCTGCTTAGAAAGCCTGATTTCATTCCTCACGCTTATGTGAGTAGCAGAGGTATTCCAGTTGAATGGACTGAAGAATGGTTGGAGAAGAATGGTCTTCCATGCCGGCCGGTGATTCACGTGCCTTTTGGGGCAAGTAAAGTTGAAGAACTTAAGAAACTTGGAACTGACATCTTCATTGATGACAGATTTGAGAATTTCTCTGAAGCGATGAGGGCTGGTATCTGTACATTCTTAATGGATGCAACACACAATCAGTTCTATGATGTCGGTTATAGAAGGATTAAGGAGTTGAAACTTAGAAACATTGTACGATGAGTGGAAGTAGCGATGGCGATAAGCCTGTATTTTCTTCTTTAGAAGAAGAGCGTTATCGTGGTAAAGCTGTGCCGAAAGACGTAGTTGATACTAGAGATGGTTTTCCTTCTTATGGTAAGAAAAATGAAGTGGTTATGTTACCGCCACTCTATGATGGTAGAATCCACCGTGTGTTAAATTTCATATCACACGAAAGAAAGCTGTTATTTAGTGAGGTACAGGATCATGCTGCACGTATGGAAGCAGAGGCGATTAGTGAATTAATGAAGGATCTGATTATACTTAACAGATTGGAAGATGAAGCGAGAGGATTAAGTGATAGTTAAGAATAAGAAATGGCAGTTTTAGATAGTAACCAGACAGTCTCGAACAATACGAGTGGTTTCGACAAAGGTATACACGCTAGTGCGCGTACAATGATGTTAGACAATTTACAAGCGTTGATGTATCAGAAACCGATACAAAGTGCTGTTCGAGAATGTGTTAGTAACGCAGTTGATGCTGTAAAAGAGAAGATAACGGCGAAAAAGATAAAGAGCGGTGAAGCTAAAGTAAGTGATTTCTATCTGACACGTGAAGACGTGAAGGATAAGATCTCAAAAGATGAAGACGATATTTACCAGGACAGTGAGTTTAACCCAGATTATTACGATCTACAGTGGTTAAGTGATACAGATACTGTTAAATTGGAGTATTATACTAGTGAGCAAACTAAACGTGATATCTTTAAAATCATTGACCCTGGTGTAGGGTTAGGTGGTAAAAGATTAGAGGGATTCTTCTCTCTTGGTTACAGTTCTAAGAGGTTGAATACCAATGAGCTTGGAGGATTTGGTTTAGGTGCTAAATCACCATTAGCGACAGGTGTTGAGAGTTACAGAATACTAACTCGTTACAATGGGAAAGAGTTTTGTTTTGATATCTATTCGCATAAAGTTGACTGTGTATACGGTAAATGGGGTGATGATGGCAAGGCTAACAAGTGGGTTGAGTTTAGTAGTGTATTGGTTTCAGAGAAGTTCACTGAGATGCAAACACAAGTTCAACCTGATGGAGAGACTATAGAAGTTCAGGTTAGTGGGACAAGAATGGTACCTTATAAAGCGTACTACAAAGATACCACTGAAAAGAACGGTACTGAGCTCACCATGGAAGTAAAGAAACATAATCGTCATCAATACTTTGAGGCTGTACGTAGCCAACTAATGTATCTGAAGTCGGATATTACTTTTACAGATATTGATGTAAATGGCCGCAAACAAGACGTGCCGTTCAAAGCTGCACCTATTTATGAAGACAATGATCTTGTTCTCTCTGATTACGGTTATTATTCAAGACCACACTTTGTGATCAAGAATGTCAGTTATGGATTGATCGACTTTAATGAGGCTGACTTACAAGTTAAGCATGGTAATATTGGAATTAAATTCAATATGGAAGACTTGGATGTGGTTCCATCAAGGGAGAGTGTTCGATACACTCCGAAAACCACTCAAGCTATCATAGCTAAATATGCGAGTGTTGCTCGTACAGTAGAAGCTAAGATTCAGAAAGAGTTGAAGCAAACTGTTCTTGTAGACTGGGTGAGAGCCTGTAATAAGATTCTTTACACCACAAATTCAAATTCGAATGACGTGGTAGCTAGGATGTCTCAACTTACAGACTCAACTTCACTACAACCAAACTTTAAAGACACTGAGATCAAATACACCAGTGATGTGAAGGGATTCCTCACTCCAGTGTTAGCGATGCAACACGTTCAAATAGAGCGTGGTAACAGTTGGTCAAGGAAACAGAGTAAGAAAATAAACAGAACTGATAACACTAACGTTCTGGGATTTGACAAACCTTTGTATTTTCAGTTTGGAGCGGGTAATAACCGTGTAACCCACTATCTTGCTGGACAGCACGAAAGAGAGGGTGGTTTCTGTGTTTTCCGTACTTCTTCGTCATTAAGTTATCTAGAACCCATATTTCATGAGTTCGTACAGAAGAAATTGAGCTTAGAGGAGTTCAAAACTAAACTGAATGCAGAGGTGGACTCTGTTGAAACTGACGAGAAGAAAATTGAGAACATTAAGAAACAGTTAGAGAAAGCGACTGAACTTGTAAACTACTTAATGCAAGGAGTGGGTAGCGCACAAGTTGGCCTGTACACTGAAGCTATTGTGCCTGACAGCTTTAAGATTTCTGATACCGATGAGGAGGATGAAGACACTGAAGTGCAAGATACAAGTGAAGAGGATTACGAGGAACAACGTAAACGTGAGTACAAGGCCTTACTTAAAAGGAGAAGAGAGGAGAAAGCTTTTATAGCAAGTAAACTCAAAAACAAGTATGCTAGTAGCTATCAAAATACGATCGCTTGGGATCGATGCGAGGTGAAAGGCGGTGAGTTAGACTTTGACAATTGTAAAATCGTCTTGGCTAGTGATGATGATCTGGCCGCTGTTAACTGTTTGTATAACCTTACACAATATGGTGATCGAACAGCTACAAAAGGTGAGTACTATTATTGGAATGACTCAGTAAAAATACTTAAGGTAGCTAAAACTAACTTAAGGTATGTTAAAGAGGCAACACCGCTTGCAGACTATTTATTAGGGGTTGAAAACGGTATACTTAAAGGTAATGATGCTATAAGGAAGGTATTTACTTCTAGAATTATTACAAAATTGATTGCTAGAAAGTGCAATTTTATGCGTAACTTTAACCAACTTAATCCTAGTATAGGAGAGAGCTTCGAGAAGCTGACTAAATTTGTCACTCAACACGGTAACGGTAGAGCCTTTACGAAGGAAACCGTGCCAGGTGGAAACAAGTATGTAGACTTCTTGAACAAGCATTATGAGATACAACTCATTATTCTTGAAAACCCTTCTTTAGACCCCGAAGCAATTCAGGATTTAATCGATGAAGCGTTTGATAAGACTATTGACAAGGACATCACTGGTATCGAATTAATCGATATTGAAATGTTTGAAGAAGCGAAGAAGTTGGCCGCATTTGCTGATGTATATGGTTGTATCTTCAACCATATTGGACCGTTACAAGACCCTTATAGTAGGGTGCTAGATAGCGATCTGAGCAGTGAAATTAAAGTTATACTAGAAAGCAAGAAAGATCAACTAGAGTATGAGTACGAGGGATTGAATAAGAAATAAAATAAATAAATAAATGCAACTTACAGTAAACAAATTAAACACAGTATTATCTGGTGTTATCGGAAATGAAAAGTATTCTATCGTTTATAACGAGGAGATTCAAAAGAGATTAACTGAATTGGAAACTAAATTTGATGTCGCGGAAACCGTTGAGGAAGCGCAATCTATCTTAGACCAAGCGAAAGAAGTGATCTCAACTAGAGTTGAAGAGGATACTTTTAAAGCGTATGGCGAGCACTTGAAGTTTGACGACAAGTCACAAAAGTTCTTCCTGCACTCTAATGGTTTCACCAGTACTGTACCGCTACCAAAAGCACTTGCTGATTACATTGTAGAGGCAACTGAAAAGAATATGCCTACTGCACCGTATATCAAAGCGTGGGGATGGTTGCTTAAGAACCCTAAGCTGACCGCAAGGAAAGCCGAAATGTTCGCTAAGTATATCACAACTACTTACGTAGATAAAAAGAAATACTCTGAGCTTGTTAAAGAAGGTTACACCTCTGCGAAAGCGACTGAGTTGTCAACTTTCAATGACGTGAGTATCACTAAGAATGGTTTAATCCAGACTTATAAATATGTAAACATCGTTTACAAAAAGTTCGACACCGCCACTGGTGAGAAAATCAACCGTTATGAAGTAACTTATGACGCTGAGACAGGTGAAGCAACAGTTAACCTGCCTGAGAAAGCAGAAGATTACTCTCTGATTCCACCTATCATGGGTGATAGAGGTGATGCCTTCTACGCTGGTTCTGAGCTTGGTCACAGAGTTAAAGTTGGTCAAGTAATGAGATTACCATCTTGGGATAATGTTAATTGCAGTGATGGATCTGCTGGTCTTCCAGGTTTACACTTGGGTGGTCAGAAATACATCGAAGGATATGGTGGTAACGATAGGTTGCTGTTAAACTGTTTCGTAAACCCAATGCACATTGGAGCGTTTACAGACAACGGTGACGGAGCCATCCGTGTTCTTGAATACTTTGCACACTCTGCACTGTTTGCTGCAAACAGAAGTAGGTACAACGAGTCCACTTATTTAGAGAGATCTAATGAGCAATGGAAAGAAATGTTGGCTGAAGCAGTTGCTGCTGGCGAAGAGAAGATTGCAAAAATCAAAACAAAGACAGCTGAATTATCAGCATTGTAATACACACTTAGGGTGGCTGGAAACGGTCACCCTTTTTTAATTTACCACTATGTTTAATTACAGAATGACACAAGTTCTTAGCAATGAACTTCAATCCACCGAGGCTTACCATGCCTATAAAAATGACCGCAAAGACGATCATCTTTCATTTGTAGAAACACATCTAATAGATCGCGAGTCTAATTGGATGCCGTACAATTACGATGAAGATGATGATTAATCTGTACACTTAAACATGTTTATGTAACATGAATGTACAACCTGAATCAAATCAAATTAAAATACAGGACAGAAACAACAACTAGATTAGACAATGTAAGCGATGCTGATTACTTTGGCCCAAAGTATAAAGACTATGTGTCAAATTCTTTACTGAAGCTTATAAACCCTGAAGAGGGAGGTTCGCCAACCAAGTTCCTAACAGGATACACTGGAGGTATGAACGGTGCTGCTCTAGAGCTTGGCTCTGCAGTACATCAAATGATCCTTGAGAAGGGGAAGTACTACGTTAATGACGTAGAGAAACCAGCCGGGAAGGTTGCACAAGTCATGGAAAGTTACCATAGACTTCTAAGTGAAGAATATAGCCCAGACAAAGCTATACTCTTAGCTTGTAAAGAGTGTGATTATTATACCAGTAATCTGACACAGAAACGTATTGATAATGTGTTGGAAGCTGGCAAAGTATATCTTGAACACTTAAAAGCAGTGAGTGAGTGTATCGGTTGTATTACATTGACTAGTGAGCAGAACGTAAAACTTAATGCTTGCTTGAAAAGTGTGACTGAGAATCAACTGATCATGAAACTACTTGAACCAGGATGCCCAAGTTATAACGAGGATGTAATGACAATGCAAGTGCAAGCGAGTATGGATTCACCGAATCCTGATAAGTTTGACGATGAAGTTATAGTGTTCTCTCTAAAAGCTAAAATAGACAACTGGTCTGTTGATGTAGAGAATAAAATACTCACCCTAAATGACTTGAAAACAACTGGTGCTTCAATTGCCACCTTTGCTGGTACGACATTTGAAGTGGGAGGTCTTGATGGTAATGTGTACACTAAGAGAGCTGAAGGTAGCTTTCAAAAGTTTCACTACTATCGACAAATGGCTATGTACGCCTTCATTTTAAAAAGTTATGCTGAACACGAGTATGGCTTTGATGATAGTTGGACGTTTAATGTTAACATGCTAGTCGTGGAGACTAACGCTCCTTATCTATCACATGTGTTTGCTGTCGGACCACAATGGTTGAGTAAAGGTGACTTCGAGTTTACCACTCTATTGAAGAGGTTAGCCTTCCATAAGGTTCATGGCTTTGATACTTTCACTGACATTAACTTAAAAACTATTACATCGATATAATATGGAAGAATTAGAAGAGAGAGGTGAAATCGACCTAATACATGATTGGTTAGGGTTAGAAGGGGACAAGACCAGGTACGTTCAACCAACGTATGAACAGAAGAGAGATTATCTCACTTCTAATGTTGGTTTGGATGGAACAACTATTGTGGGAGAAGATCTCTTAACAGTGGTTAGTTTAATCAATGCGTTTGTACTTTCCGCAAGGAAGAAGAATCCATTAGCAGGTCCCCGTGAGATAGTGAAAGCTATACTAGGTGAACCAACTGGTAAGAATGATACTTTTGTGAGAGAGCGTGTGTGCTTAATGTGTGAGATGTTTCTCACATATGGTAGTAAGTTCCGTACGTTTGGCTTAGACTCTAAGGAGTCAGTTATTGCAGAAGTGAAACGAATATTTGACAGTTGGATCCCGTTTTAATAAACAAACGATGAGTGAAGAAGCACAAAATGACAGTATATTCAGCTTTCTGCTGGATTTAAGTAACCCTCATAGATTGGGTGAACGTAGAGATGAAGATGAAGATGAGGAGAACATGAAGTGGCTTAAAAGCTCTGATGATGTTTATAGTAGCTGTTCCGATAGTAACATTGTAGACAAAATGGAGGCTGGCATGTATGCCGTTTTCCAAGATTCCCGTGGTGCAACTCATGCGCAAAAGGTTGATCCAGAAACGGATGAACTGTATTATTTACCTAATAACCACATTAATGAGATTATCAAAGAGGTGGCTAGTTTCTGGGAGAAGGCAGACAAATTTGAAAAGTATAAACTGAAACACAAACGTGGATTGATGTTATATGGCCACCCTGGTACAGGTAAAACCAGTATTAAGAATCTACTTTGCTTGGCGCTTATCAAGAATGGCGGTTTAGTATTTACTATAGCTAATCAAACGGAGTTCTTCTGGTTTGTAGAGTTTGCGAACTCTCACTTAAGAGTGGTAGAACCTCACCGTCCTATTATTACCATCATTGAAGATATTGATAAGTACATGGATGGTGGTGGTCTTGAATCAGCACTACTTAACTTCCTAGATGGTGATGATAGTATAAATCACAATGTGGTCATTGCTACTACTAACCGTTTTGATGAGTTAAACGACTTACTGTTACGTCCATCGAGGTTTGATTATGCTATTGAAGTGGAGAAACCGGACCTTGAGGTGAGGAAGTCTTACCTTATAAACAAAGGATTGGAAGAAGCGGAGGCAGTGAAGTGGGCTAAGGACACGAATGGTTATTCATTGGCTGAGTTAAAAGAGTTATTTATCAGCGTAATTCTGTTGGATCTCGATTATAAAAAAGCTAAGTCAAAGATCAAGGATCAGGCGGATACTATAGAAAACACCACTTTCCATAAACCTAAGGGTAAAGCAAAAACTGTTGGCTTCAATATGGGTCAGAAAGATTAAAAAGATTTGGTAGATCAATAAAGTTTCGTTATCTTTGTGTAACAAAAGGAAATAATAACAAATAAAAGTAATAATAGAAAACATGGGAAAAATTAAAATTGAGACCGTTAAAGGTTTCTCACGCGATGAAGCATTTGCTAAAACTGAATTAGCTAAGAACGGTGTAGCTTTGAAATTCGAAGCCACTACAGCATTCAAAAAAGATGGAAAACCTGAAGGACGTCACCTAGACGCATTCGCAAGCGAGTATATCGAGAAAAAAGTAAAAGGCGCCGCTGGGATCGGTTTCTCTATCACCAATGAGTCAGGCGTTGCCGATTCAAGAGAAAGACCTTATAAGGTTACCAATATAGTTACCGAAGGAGCACGTACGTGGAAAACTGTTTATCAGGGTTTCGTAGGTGCTGATGAAAAGACCGGCTTAGGTGGTACTTTGGTTCTAACCAAAGACACTAAAGGTGATGCTGAAGAAGCAGCAAAGGTTTATGTGACTGACAATAAGGTGAAGGTTGTCGTACGTCTTGGAAAAGAGGTGACCGGATCTAAAGTTAAAGAAGGAGAGACTGTGAAACCAGGACCTGCACAATCTGTTGCAATGGTTGTTGATTACACTCCTTCAGTTAACACAACTGAAGGTACTTACACCTTCTTCGGTATCGTTGCCGAGTAAAAAAATCAAAAAGACACAGGGAATGTAGCAATACATTCCCTTTTTTCGTTATATGAGTTTTATAATTGATCCAGCAAGAGGAACTGAGCTTTTAATCATTCCAAATGCACTTAATGGACATGTTAGTCAGCCATTCGCTCCAATTGCCTTTGAGCAGAAGAAGTTGAATGGTGGTAAAACAGTTAGGCTTTTAAATAAAACGCTAAAACTTGTCTTCTACTCTAGGGTGGAAGATTTACCAAAACTAGATAATACACAAGGTGTCTATGTCCTATATAAATACTATTCCAAGTCACGTATACTTGAAGTGTATGTAGGCAAGTCGAGAGATTTAGCTAGACGACAGACTGAGCATGCAGATAATTCTAAGAAGGACTGTTTGACCAGTGCTGTTATTATCACCTTAGCTGACAACGGCTTTAACGAAAGTGATGCAAGTAATCTGGAGAATGCTCTTTATCTCCATTTCAAACGTAGTAAGAATGTAGTTCTACATAACGCAACTGTACCATCATGTTGTAAGAGTTATGATCCAGAAGATAGTAGTGTGCTAAAATGGTCTGATAAGATCGTTAATTGCGTACTCGACTATATCTTCGGTGAAAGTAGAACAGACTTCGCATTGAAAGAGCATCCAACTGAATTCACGTACGATTATGTGAAGACAGGAAAGAGTAATTTCTCGATAGAACGAGTGAAAGGTAGACAAACGTTTACGATTGAGGCCGGCTCCATACTATGTATAGGTGAAAAAGTTGACGGTAACACCAAAGCAAGATATGAAAAATACATAAAAGATAATAAATTTATAGTATTGTTGGACGACATCTCCTCAACGGAGGAGAAGTTCTATAGGTTTGAAGATTCGCTTCGTCTCAAAGATGAATGCTTTAAAGACTTCTTTAAACGTATTAACTTCCAATATTTCGTAAATGCAAAAGGTGAAACACACAAACTTATCATATAATGGAAATTACACTAAGCGAATTACTGAATGGCCAAGCGACCATGATTAAAAATAAAGAATACTTAGCTACTAAGGATTATGTTCAACCTTTCATCGACAAGATGAGTGGTATTACTAAAGACTTTAGGGTGAAAGTTAAATTGCCTGATCAAATTACTAAAATTGACGATGCTGAGAACATCACTTATAATAGAGTGTTGATTGAAGCCGTTCTTCCGAAAGAATACAACGTCGATGGCCACCAAGAAGTGGTAGGTTTCTTATACGGGTTAGATGTCCGCAAGCCAATCACTAAACTATATCGTGGCTTCCTGAACTCTGCTTGTACCAACCTTACTGTCTTTGACCCAAAATGGCTTGTAGTCAATGAAGTTAAACCTGGAGAGAGTATTCCTCTTGACACCAAGAAGATGCTGGAATTATCTTCAGGATTTGAGCAAACACTTAAGAAGCTTAAAGGCGAGTTTCTTGCACAAGAGAAAGTCACTGAGCGCTTAGGCAGCTGGGTAGATGCTTCTTTACGTCAGAACTACTATAATGGTATGCAAAATGTAAAGATATCACCTAATGTAGCTGTAGAGGCGTATAAGTCACTTTTTATTGATGAAAGTTCTAATTATTTCGTACCTTCGTCTAGGGAAGCGAGCATGTATGAAGTGTACAATGCGTTCACGCAAGTGATCACTGATGATACTAAGGACATTATGAATCGCTTCGAAAAGACAATGATGGTCAACACATTGTTATCTGTAAAATAATGCAAGCAATATTTAAGTTTAAATGGGATTGTGGTAGAGCTGGTGAGGTTACCTCAGTATTTGTCGCCACAGAAGAGGAAGTTGCCAACGCTATTGGCAGCTATGTTTACTTTGGTGAGATCCTTGGTAAACACTCTGAAGTTCATGGTATGCTGGAAGAAGAGCATGTTACTTTCGTAACTGATGAACCCGCTTTCGTAAACTTATTTCTCAAACATGATCTCACTACTGGTTATAATCCATTAGATTACATTAGTGGTGAAGACGAAGAGTTTGAAGATGAAGACTACGATGAAGGTGAAATGTTGGTTGAAGACGGTCCTACACCTTTCATGTTAGATGAGGGCAATGATTGTATAGTAAACAACTGTCAAGGAAGTTATAAAATCGTGTCCCTAATGGACTCCTTCTCAGGCAGACTTACCTGCACTGCTTGTGGTGACAACAGGAGTGTCCATACAGAATATTACAAATAATGGGTTTAAGAGACAAAAGAATAGCATACAAGCCATTTGAATATCAATGGGCTTTTGACGCTTGGTTTGCACAACATAGTGCTCATTGGATGCATCACAAAATACCGATGCAATCTGATATAAGAGATTGGAATGAAAACTTAGATGAGAAAGAGAAGAATGTTATTGGTAATATCCTAAAAGGCTTCGCTCAAACAGAGCTTGAAGTGGAAGATTACTGGTCTACCTACGTCACAAAATGGTTCCCTGTTCCAGAAATCAGGAAGATGGCTATCGCCTTTGCAGACGCTGAAACTATTCATAGTGAGGCGTATTCTTATTTAAACGAGACCCTAGGATTAAATGACTTTGAAGCTTTCTTGCAAGATGAAGCGACAATGAACAAACTAGAACTTCTCATGGCAGTTAATAGTTCTAATGACTGGGTAAGTATCCTTAAAGATATACCTGACTGGATTCCTTTCTCTGGACCAATTAAAAAGTGGGCTGAGAGTAAATGGGATAATGGTGTTGAGTTATCTGATATTGCGAGAAGTATTGGACTGTTTTCTGCTTGTGCAGAAGGAATACAGTTATTTAGTAGCTTTGCAGTAATGTTATCGTTTAGGCCATCTAATAGGATGAAGGGAATAAGTCAGCAGATGATTTATTCAATTCGTGATGAATCTCTCCATTCGGAGAGTGGATGTAAATTGTTTCGTACACTAATTGAAGAGAATCCATCGATCTGGACTTCAGCTTTTAAAGAGTCTGTGAGAGAAGGTATTGCTCTATCGTTGGACTTAGAGTTTAAGTACATCGATAAGATCTTTGAAATGGGTGATCTTACTACGATTACTAGAAAGCAATTGAAGAACTTCATGTTCGATAGAGCCAATAGAAAGTTAGTAGAGCTTGGGCTCACCGCTCAGTATACAGTAGACGAACAATTGTTAGGTGAGATGAAATGGTTTTATCAACTTGTTGGTGGAACCATTAATGGTGATTTCTTTGATAATCACGAAACAAACTATTCCGAGCCAAATGAGGATTGGAATGATGACGATATATTTTAATGAGCGACAAAAAAGTTACCACACACCCGTTAGCCGCGAAGAAAGGTTGGATTGTAGGAGAAGATTACCCTGTATGGGGTAATAACTCCCATTATCTGACAACTATTCAGGGTGCTTATCTATTAAAGGATGAAGTACCTTCAGTGGCATACCGCAGATTATCGCGCACAGCAGCGCACTATTTACAAGATAAAGAATTGGAAGATAGATTCTATAAGATTCTATGGAATGGTTGGCTTATTCCATCCACGCCGGTAATGTGTAATATGGGGACTACAAGAGGGTTGCCAATATCATGTTTCTCAGGTGTTGTGGGTGATGATATGTATGACATCTACCGTAAGAATCTTGAAATGGCGATGTTATCTAAACATGGTGGTGGTACCGCTTATGACTTCTCTGGAGTCAGGGCAATTGGTTCTCCTATTCAAGGTGGTAAGAATGGTAGTAGTGACGGTATTGTGCCGTTTATTAAGTCGTTCGACAGTACCATATTAGCATCTAAGCAAGGAAGTACCCGCAGAGGAGCTGTAGCGATATATCTCGATGCATCACATAAAGAATATCCAGAGTTCCTACGTTTACGTACTGGAGAGGGTGAGTTGAACAGACAATGTCATATCATTCACCAAGGAGCTAAATTCGACGATGCGTTTATGCAACAGGTGATAGAGAAAAAAGGTGTGGAGAGGGAGCTATGGCTTGCCACTCTAAAGACTAGAGTAAAAACTGGTGAACCTTATATCTTCTTCACTGACAACGTAAACCGTAACTTACCAGAATGGTGGAAATTGAAGAATCTGGTAGTCCGTCACAGTAATCTGTGTGCGGAAATCTTCTTACCAACTGATGAAAATCACACACTAGTATGTTGCCTGTCTTCTATGAACCTATTCAAGTGGGATGAATGGAAAGACACTGATGCAGTATATTTAGCCACTATGTTCCTTGACGCTGTTATGTCAGAGTTCATTGAGAAGAGTGCTGACATTAAGGGTATTGAAGACGCTCGGAGATTTGCCATTAAATCACGTGCCTTAGGGTTAGGTGCATTAGGATGGCATTCATTCTTAAAGAGCAAAATGATTCCATTCACTGGAATACAAGCCAACTCTTGGACCAGAATCATATTTGGTCACATTCAGAAAGAGAGTAAGCGTGCAAGCGCTGATATGGCCGTTAAGTATGGAGAACCAGAATGGTGCGAGGGCCAAGGTACTCGTAACCTAACAAATATGGCTATTGCCCCTAATAGAAGTAGCGCTTCGTTAGCAGGTGGTATAAGTCAGTCAACGGAGGCCGATACCGCAAATCAATTTATTGATGATACGGCAAAAGGTTTACATGTGAAAAGGTGTCCAGTGTTAGTCGACTATTTAGAAGCTAAACTCATGAACATAGAATCTATCTGGGATCAAATAGAAGCCGATGGTGGAAGTGTTCGTAACGTTAAGGGTTTGACCAAAGACGAGAAAGAAGTGTTCCGTACAGCCCGCGAAATCAATCAGCTCGAAGTTGTGAGACAAGCAGGTATTAGACAGACATTCCTTGATCAAGGTCAGAGTGTAAATTTATTCTTCTATCAGGATGCTGAAGCAAAGTTCATCAATAAAGTTCATATGGAAGCATATGAGGTTGGATTGAAGAGCTTGTACTACTTAAAGAGTGAAAGTAAGTTGAAAGCTGATAAAGCCCTACAACGGGATCTGTATAGTGAATGTTTAGTATGTGAGGGATAATGAAAACAGTAATCAAAGTATATAAATCAAATTGTCAGCCTTGTCAAGACCTCTCGAAGGTTCTTGATGAGGTAAAGAAAGATACAGAGTTTGAGTTGGAGGAGTATAACATCGAATCCACTAAGTTCGTAGAGCGTAGAACAGGTAAGAGTTATTTGATGCAGTTTGCAACAACTAACATTCCACTGTTACTATTCAAAGATGAAGAGGATATATATGCTGCACACTATTACGAAGAAGGTGCAGCTACTGCAGAAGTCATAAAACAAAAGCTAAATGGTACTGATTAACATACCTCAACATAAGTTTGAGGAACTACTTACTCGTGAAACTGAACTTAGAGATGGTTCACCTGAACACACCTTAGATTGGTACACTTATAACAATAGAATAGCCTTACTTAATGAGGTGAAAGCTTTACAGCTTAAAGTGGAAGTTCCGGAAGAAACAATCACTCAACTCAAAGGTGACGTAAAACACGTGGAGCAAGTGGTTAAGGATGAGACACATAAGAGTAAGAAAGTAAAGAGCTCTAAACCTAAAGTGGAAGATAGTTCTGAGTCTAAAGATTAATTTCGTATATTGCAGACTTAAACTAAACACACATGAGTAAGAAAAAACAAGCAGAGGCGGTAAGCCTTCCAAGCGTGCTAGACTCCCTTATCAATGACCGTGAGGTGGATAAGGTGGAAAAAGTTAGGAAGATTAAAGAAGGTCCAGTTACTTTCCATATCCGCCTAACAGCTGAACAGAAATTAGCTAAGGCTACGGTTTTAGAGAATGTAGTCACCTTTTTAAAAGGTGAACCTGGTACAGCGAAGTCTACGATAGCATGCCATGCTGCACTTGATCGACTGATTAAGGGCCACGTTGACAAAATCATTCTAACCAGACCTATTGAGGTTGTAGGTAAGGATATGGGGTTCCTACCCGGAGTTGGTAATTCAGCCACCGAGGGAAAAATGGCGCCTTACATCTCACCCTTGTTAGATACGATGTATGATTTAAGATCGAAGAAGGAAATCGATGATATGATCGAAGCAGGTAAGATTGAAGTATTGCCAGTACAGTTTGTGCGCGGTAAGAACTTTAAGAATGTCTTCGTCGTTATTGATGAGAGTCAAAACATGACGGTTGATGACATGATTGCGCTGGTTACTAGGATTTGTCCGAACTCATGGATGGTATTCACCAGTGATCTAAATCAGATTGATTTACACGACAAACATAGTTCAGCTGCAAACTTCGTACAAGACATACATGCTAAGTTCCCTGGTGTAGCCGTAGTAGAGCTGCTAGAGAACTTTAGACATCCTTTAGCAATTCAAATCATGAAGTATCTGCAAGAGAAAGTTGTAGAAAGAAAAGAACAAAGAGAACACAAGAATGAGGTATTTAAAAATAAACCAACCGTTGAGGTGTTGGGGTAATGTTGAACAGCCTACTAGTATAGCAATAGTGATTGGTATTAAAAGTGAAGAGGTGATTACGATTGATAAAACCAGTTTCACTGAACTTCTTGGCAAAGTTAAATACTACGTATTGTTGGAATACTACAAAAGCTTGGATAGCTTCTTAGAAGGTGATCCTTGCTTAAAATTAGTAGACGGGCGAGATTTACGTACGCTTCTTTATACTGGTGTGCAGCCATTAACATTATTTAATGTGCATGGTGAAATCGCTAATCAGGTTGCCGGCGCCGTGTGGTGTCGTGTGAATAACTAACCTAAAGGGTAACTAGCAATAGTTACCCTTTTTTTAATTTGTACAATTATGAAGCTAATCGTAGCAACAAATAACCTAGGGGTTATAGGTAAAGATGGACAAATACCTTGGAAGTGCAAGGAAGATATGCAGCATTTCAAGAAGCTCACCATTGGTGGATTGGTAATTCTCGGTGGCAATACTTATCGAAGCTTTGGTAGTAAACCATTACCGGGTAGATGGCATTATGTGGTAAGCAATGCCAGCTTCGAAGAGAATGATAACGTAGTCAGTGGTTCATTATTAGAGATGGTAAAAGAAGCTTTTGAAGACGCAAGGCTCTTTGATGGCGAGCAGAACATTTGGGTGATTGGTGGATCACAAATCTATAGGCAGTTGCTTCCTTTATGTGAGGAAGTACACTGGTCGCATATAAACGACGACACACCTGGCGATACAACTTTTGACTTGCCAAGTGATTATAGAGGTGAGGTGTTTCATTATTATTTCGAGCCCAATGGAAGAGTTACAAAAAGCGCTGATTAAACTAACTGGCAATCTACTACTAGATGTATCTGGGGAGATTTACCTTTTAAAGAGTTACGAGAAGAGAGTCAATATAAGAGTCAAGAAACCTATATGGCCTTGGCAGAAGATGTCTTTCACTGAACGTGACTACATAAGTGAGATTGTACTTTCTCGTGGAGTCCCATATAATTACGATAGTAATGAACGGGATCAGAGAGAAGTGCGCTTACGTGTGAACCGAATGATCGAAGACCGTGCGCGGTATTTGACATTGCAACGTACCTTAAATAGACTTGGTGCGGTAATAATAACGAAAAGATTTAGAGAGGGAGAAAAAGAGAAAGATGTTAAGCAAATCAACAAAACACAACCCGAATTATCTGGCAAAGATAATTCAAATAAAGAATCTGAGACCAGCACATAACTCAGACTTCTTATTAGTATTTAATGTGGATGGTAATGAGATCATCACAAGTAATCAAACGAAGGAAGGTACTATTGGTATCTACTTTCCACTTGAGTGTCAGATTTCTGCCAGCTATTTAAAAGCAAATAACGAGTTTAAGACTAAAGAGTTAAATGCTGACATTAATGCTAAACCAGGCTTCTTCGAGGAGAAAGGTAGAGTGAAGGCAGTTCGATTGAGAGGTAACAAATCCATGGGTTATGTTGCCCCTATTGACACTTTAGCTTACATCTTAGGCGATAAAGTAAGTGACCTTACCTCTTTAGTAGGTGAAGAATTTGACACTGTTAACGGGGAGGAAATCGTTAAAAAGTATGTGGTAAAGAAACAAGGAACTGGTTCACTTACCACACAACACAATAAAAAAGTTCGGGAATCGAAAATTATTGATAATCAATTTAGACTTCATTATGACACGGCACAACTCGGTAAGAATCTGCATAGACTGCAACCAGACAATATCATTTCGATCTCATGGAAACTCCACGGCACAAGTTTCGTTTCCTCTAAAGTACTATGTAAACGACCACTCAAATGGTATGAAAAGTTTGCAAAATGGCTCGGAGTCGGGGTGTCAACTACTCAATATGACAATATCTACTCTAGCAGAAAAGTAATTAAGAATGAAGATATTAACACGAATCCGGAGCATTACTACAAGTATGATCTTTGGAAGGATATTAACGAACACTTCAAAGATAATCTGCTCGATGGCGAAACTATCTATGGCGAGTGCGTGGGCTTCACCAAGGACGGTGGGTATATCCAAAAAGGATATGACTATGGCTGCAAAGAGAATGAATACAAAATCTACGTCTACCGTATCACCCAAACTTCCACACAAGGGAAAGTCATCGACCTCCCATATTTCATGGTGCAGGAAAGGGCGGAGCAGTTAGGTGTAGAAACTTGTCCACTGATTTACTTTGGACCAGCTAATGGTTGGTTCGATGCAGCAGACGAACATGGTAACACTGTACTTACACTTGAAGAGTGGAGAGAACAGTATTTAGAGGCACTTAAGTCAGCTTATGTGTACGATCAAGACTGTCAGTTCTGTGCGAATAAAGTGCCAGCAGAAGGTATTGTTCTACGTATAGAAGGTTACAGTAACCCAGAAGCACTTAAATTAAAATCGTTTAGATTCTTAGAGCATGAAACTAAAGAGTTAGACAAAGGAGAGGAAAACATAGAAGATGCCCAACAAGAAGAAGAAAACTCTGATACCGCAGAGTAACGAAATAATGATATTGATAGGTGTACCAGGTAGTGGAAAATCTACCTTTGCACGTCAGTTTCTAAAATCAAACCCTGGATATGTGAAATTATCCAGAGATGAATTCCGCCACATGTTAGCAGACAAGTGGTATCCTGGTGAGGAAATAGAAGATCTAGTAAGCGCGAATATCGATGCTGCAACTTTTGCAGCTCTTCGTCACGGTTACAATGTCTTGCTTGACAATACACACTGTAACTTAAAGACACTTAAAGAGACTATTACTAAGTTTGGTAAAGATGCTCGGATTGTACTTAAAGTTATTGGAGCAGAGCTCTCTATTAAAGAGATCAAAGCTCAAAATTTACAACGCGATAAGGTTGTACCAGAAGATGTAATTGATAAAATGTACAAAGGTTTTAAGAGTGTCCTTACAGCGAAAGCAGACCTGCTTAAACTTATAACAGAAACAGCGACACCTAAAGGTACAATTGTGGTTGGCGAACAAAATCCTAATCTCCCGAAAGCGATTATCGTTGATATTGACGGTACAGTTGCACACATGGGTGATCACCGTGGTCCATATGATTGGTTGAAGGTTGATCTTGACGATCCGGATGAGAACGTACTTAACATTGTACGTACACTATCACTCTTTTATAAAGTGATATTCCTCTCTGGTAGAGATGGTTCAGCGAGGAAGAAAACAGAAGCTTGGTTGGGTGTATACTATGGCCAAGAATATGAACAACTTCTAATGAGACCGACAAATGACTTCAGGAAGGACAACATCATTAAAAAAGAGATCTATCATCAGCATATCAAAGACAAATATTACATTGAGGCTGTATTTGATGATCGCGATCAAGTGGTGAACATGTGGAGAGAAGAACTTGGCCTGAAATGTCTTCAGGTTGAGTACGGTAACTTTTAAAAATGGAAACAGAACAACAATACGATAGCACTGCTCAGACTCTCTTACATGTTAAGAGAGTCAATGAGTTGCTAATGAAAGCTTGTCGTATATTAATGCGGAGAGCTGCAGTACACGATGCAAGTAAGTTTCATTCACCAGAGAAAGAGCTGTTTGATCTCTTAACACCTAAGCTCGCTGCATGTGAGTATGGTAGTGAAGAGTATGAAACCTTCTTAACTGCTTTGAAACCTGCATTAGATCATCACTATGCCAACAACCCTCATCACCCGGAACATTACGCTAATGGCGTTAACGGAATGAACCTATTCGATCTCATGGAGATGTTCTTCGATTGGAAGGCTGCTAGTGAGAGACAGAATAATGGCAACTTATGCAAATCAATAGATGATAACAAGAAGAAGTTTAAATTAAGTGGTCAGTTGATCAGTGTATTTAAGAACACAATAAAGTACATGGGATGGTAGAGGAAATAACAAAAGTGAATGGTACTTCAGTACCACCACATAAGAATGAATTAGATCATTGGTATAAGCAATTACTTGCTGATATTATGGCTAATGGGACGAAGAAGGAAGATCGTACTGGTACTGGCACACGTAGCGTGTTTGGTAGGATGTTTAGGCATAAAATGTCTGATGGCTTTCCACTATTAACATCAAAGAAGATGTACGCTAAAGGGATAATAACAGAACTGTTATGGTTTCTTGGTGTCCATATGATTGATGAGGAATATAAGCATTTAGGTAGAACTAACATTAAGTACCTTGTTGATAACAAATGTTATATTTGGGTCGGTGATGCCTATAAACGTTATGTTAGGGAGTTTCCCGAATATATGAAACGCTGGTGGTCCGCTGACAATCCTACCAACTACAACGTACAATCAATTCCCTCACCTCGTCTTACTCCACACGAGATCAATAATGGGCCTCTTACTAGAGAGATGTTCATTACTAGAATACAAGAGAGTAATTGGTTTGCTCAAGAATGGGGTGATTTAGGTCCAATCTACGGCAAGCAGTGGTGTTCATGGGGTGAAGATGAATATATACGTGTAACAACGGATCAACTCTGCACACCTGTTACCACACTTGATGAACTCCACGAAGCTGTGGCTGAAGGAGCTTGTGAGGTTAGCGTTGATACTGGTCAACGAATTAATGTCGGCGGTCTGAATCAAGTGAATCAATTAATACATGATTTACAAGTTAATCCAGATTCCAGAAGGTTAATGGTAACTGCTTGGAATCCAACTGATGTACCTAATTCAGTGTTGCCGCCATGTCATTACGGTTTTCAATGTTATACTAGAGAGTTGTCGTTGGAAGAGAGAAGTGAGGTGTTAGGGGATCCAACTCCACTCAACTTCATTACAAACTATCACATCAGCTCTGACATTGCGCATAGCATATTTGATCAACTTAACGTACCACGAAGAGAGCTATCTCTTTCTTGGAATCAGCGTAGTGTTGATACACCTCTTGGCTTACCTTTTAACATCGCTAGCTATGGTTTCTTATTGGAACTATTGGCTAAGATAGTTAATATGAAGACTGGAGATTTAATTGGATACTTAGGTGATACACACATTTACACTGATCAGGTGCCTTTCATAGGCGAGCAGATGTTGAATGAAACATTCAAGTTACCTACGTTATCCTTTAAAACAGACAAGATTTACAGAAAGATAGAAGAGTTTGACATTGATACTTTCATAATTGAAAACTACGAAAGTGCAGGCAAGGTCGACTATCCATTATCCAATTAAGATGACAATATTAACAATATTCTGCTTCCTAGTAATCCACTGGGTGGCAGATTTCATATTTCAGACAGACAAGGATGCGAAAGGAAAATCTAGTAATATGGGGCATTTACTTTCTCATACTACTTCTTATACTCTTACTTGGTTCGTGTGTGGCTTTGTGTATGCTGTGTTGACTGCATCCTCTGCAGTGTATCTTTTATACTTTTGTATTATTACTTTCATCTCCCACACTATAACTGACTATTACACAAGTAGATTGAATAGTTATCTGTGGAAGAAGGGTGATACACATAACTTCTTTGTGAGCATTGGGTTTGATCAAATATTACACTACATGCAGCTGTTTTTAACTTATAAACTGTTGGTAAAATGATACAAGCAAAAGAGGCAGCTAAGATCGCTGAAGCGGTGTTAGCCAAGCAAAACGAAGAAAAGAGTAATAAACAAATAGCAGCTTACTCAGAGGCAATTAAAAATGCTGCAGAAAGGGGATGTAGGAGTGTAGCTGCTGGCACTCTATATGCGGCGACAATAGCTGCGCTTAAAGAGCGCGGATATAAAGTTGAAAGTGTAGATTATTATGATAGTCTGGCTGGTTACGATTACGAAATAAGTTGGTGATGATAAAAGCAGAAGAAGCAAGAGCAAGAGTTGATGACTTAACTAATGCTACAAACAAGAAGCTTATAGAAGAGGTTAGCACTGCGATTCATCGAGCTATAGCTAGCTGTCAATATTCTACAATAGCTTATGTTACCATAAATAATAGTGTGTACAATTACTTCACTAATTTAGGGTACAAATTAACTAAAATTCCAAGCGATCAGAGAGATTCGAAAGAGAGTTGGAGAATAACATTTTAAATGGCGCAATACCTATATAGCCGCGACTCGAAAGATAAAGTGAGAGTACTCATTATTTCGATGTTCAAGGTAGAAGACTATTACGAGATAAGAAGGAAAAGTGGTTTACTTGATGGTAAACTTACAGACGGGCCAGTGAAAACTGTTAAAGCCGGTAAAGTGAAAAGGACAGTACTCGAGCAAGTTGAACTTGAACTACGCAGTATAATAAACAAACAACGTGATAAAGGCTATAAATTACTTAATGAGTTGTTTCCTGATGACAGTGATGTACCTGATCCTATGGACCATGCTGCAATTGCGGGAAGGTTACCGTTGGGTAAAACGTATGCTTCATCAGTGAAGAAGGTGATGCTTGCTAAAGATCCTAAAGGGGTCAGTAAGTATTACAACAAGGATGGTACTATAAATCCATTGGGCTGGAGTAAAGACTGGTGGGTGAGTAGAAAACTGGATGGAATACGGGCTGGTGTGGCTAAGTTAGAAACTGGCTTCTCAGCAATTTCACGTACGGGTAAATCACTCGACATTGCATTTAGTAAGATCTTTGAATCGGCTAAGCTCGCTTGGCTGTTCAAGAAGATTGGTAATGATAAAATGATCGATGGTGAACTTTACATACATGGTATCAGCTTACAAACACTTGCTGGTAAAGCTGCACTTAAAGAGTACACACCGGATAGACACGATGATCTAGAGTTTTGGATCTTCGATTACGCTGATGATACTTCAACTGCAGAAGAGAGGGCAATCTTACTAAATAGTTTGGCTTCCAGCTTTGACGAAACAGATAAGATTAAAATTAATTCACAAGTTAAATTAAGTAGTTATGCGGGCATTAAGAGTGTACATGATGTTTATGTTGGTGACGGCTTCGAAGGTGCTATCTGTAGAGATGCTAGCGCTCTTTATGGTTACGGCACTAGAGACGATCGGATGATCAAGATTAAAGAGTTCCAAGATGCGGAGTTCGAGATCATTGGTATGAAAGAAGGTTTACGTGGTGCTGAAGACATGTGTTTCAGATGTATTACCAAAGAAGATAAAGAATTTGAGGCTAAACCTATTGGCCCAAGAGAGTTGAAGATTGGTTATGCAAATAGCATTGAAACTCTTATTGGTAAGATGGTTACAGTTAAGTATTTTAACCTTACTCCGGATGGAATACCATTTCTACCGGTTGCAACAGTAATACGTGATTATGAATAACGAAGTAAACTTGGAGGAGCTACTAAGCAATCTTACTCCAGAACAACAAGAACAAAATAGAAAAGCAGATGAGGATCCAGAATTTGTTGCTTTAATGGAAGAATTCCATAAAGAGCAGCAAGCAAAGTATGGTGATCCAGCATTAGACCAAATGAAGGTCAGTGAGTTCTTTAAGAGAATGCCACGTAAGATGCGGAGAAAAGTAATGAAGGGTGACACCTTCAGTCAGCAATTCAAAGCTCACATCAATAAAAAGTAAAATAAGTTGTCTTGCTTGTATAATTTTATTATATTTGCAAGACAACAATACGGGTCTATCGCATAGCGGCAATTGCTGGGGACTGTAAATCCCCTCCCTAACAGGTTCGTAGGTTCGAGTCCTACTAGGCCCACTAATTTAATATTGATTATGCTTACATTCGTAATAGTTGCCTTATTGGCACTTAGTCTCTGTGTCGCAGCAGACATTAAGCATTGGAATGATCGTTTAGAACAACGATATAAAAAGGAAGAAGAGGATCGCCAAAAGAACAAAGAAAAGGATCCCACAAGTTAATAACTTAAAATGTAAATGATTATGAGCGTAGTAGTAGCTGGTGTTGTAAGTGGCGTATGTATTGGTATAGGATTGTTAATGATGATATGGTCAGCGTATCATTTATGGGTCAAGAAATGAGGAAGAAGTTAATATATGTTGATATGGATGATACCTTATGTGACTTCTTTGGAGCAGCAGCAAGAGATATCATTGCGTGTCCAGGCATTCAATGGCCTCAATCACAACACAACTTCTTCCGTGATTTACAACCTCTCCCCAACGCTATTAGAGTGTTTAATCTATTAAGAGAGGATGCACGCTATGAAATGTGGATCTTAACACGTCCTTCAATTCTAAACAGACTCTGTTATACAGAAAAGGCAGACTGGGTGGTAAAATGGCTTGGTGAAGACCAACTTAACAGAACAATATTCTCACCTGATAAAAGTAAATGTATTGGCGATATCTTAATTGATGATATACCTTGGCCCTACTTTAAAGGTGAACAGATGTTGTTTGGTGGTATGGATTATCCAGATTGGTTAGCAATCGAAAAGAAACTATTAGGTGACGAATAATCACCTACACTGCCCTATGGTATATGGGTATTACATCTCCCTTTGACGGAGATAAATCAGGTTCGAGTCCTGGTGGGGTATCTAAACTTTTAAATAGATGAAGCGGAAGAAAAAGCAAAAGATGGTTGATGATATCAATGCTTGGTGGTACGGTAAAGAATGTGAGAGTCCAGAAATCGACTGGAATAGAACACATGAGTTCATCGACTGTTTACAAGCTAAAGGCTTCAACATTGTAATTAATAATGGTAGTGCAGCATTCTTTGATAGGAATGCTGAGTTTAAAATGGTGGGTTTTACTAACGATAAAGACGCAGAAGGTATGCATGAGAGTGTTCTATCGGCGATTAGATATCTAGTAACAACCCATTCTTCATTTAAAACCGAAGGGTAAAAATAAGGCGGTATAACCGAGTGGTCAGGTCGCGGTCTGCAAAACTGTGTACGTCAGTTCGAATCTGACTACCGCCTCTATGGAGAAGTTGTATGGTGTAAGTTTTGGAAGTAAATATAGTGAGGTCACTCATGTGTTAGCTGAAAGCTGGACAGAAGCAATAACAAAAGCTGAAGCTTTCTGGGAGCATAAGCAAGCCACTCAATCTATATTGGATGAAGACAACTCTTTAAGAGTGAAGGAGAAGTTAAAAGTGAAGAATATTGAATTAATAACAGACGAGATAGTAAGATGAGCGAATTGAAAGTTGGAGAATGGGTGGTGTGTATAAACGTAGGCCCAATGTCACATACAAAGAAACTGGAGTTGCCACCATTGGTGTTGAATAAAGATTATCACATACAGAACAGTATGCCATGTAAATGTGGACATCAGTTGGTTGATGTTGGTATTCGTGATCCCAGTACAAGCTTTGTGACTTGTGATTGTGGTAGTTGTTATGAAGTAATTAACGATGTAAGATGGTGTTCTTCCAAGCGGTTTGCTCCGGTTAGAGGTATGCACGAAACATTAAGAGAGGCCATTGGAATCTTAAAGCAAAAGACAGAAAGAGTATGATAGATTTAATGTTAGATATTGAGACCATTGGTAAAAAACCAGGTGTGGTAGTACTTGATGTCGCTATAGTACCGTTTCATATAAACGGTAAAGAGTTAACAAGTGAGGAGAAAAAGGAATTTACTTTTCGATGTCAGCTAAATGCTGGAGAGCAGATAGCACTTGGTTATCATGTTGATAAAGATACACTAGATTGGTGGTCTAAGCAAGACCCAAAGGTTAGACTTACAACATGGAGCGGTGTTACAATGTTAGCTGAATTTAGAAAACTACTTTTAGATTATATTGTTCAGGTTGAGCAAACTTTTAAAGAGTATAGGATCTGGGATACAGCATTCGATAAATTAGCTGTAGAAGCATTGTTCGAACAAGAGGTATTTCCGTTCTTCTACCGAGCTAAACGTTGTTGCCGTACTCTAACTGATCTTGCCAAACTTCTCTTCCCTAAAGAGTTTAAATTAGCTCCAGCGGGAAAAGATCTTCATGATGCTGAGGCGGATTGTGTGAGGCAGATTAAGGATGCAGTTTTAGCTTATAAGCTGTTGAGGAGGGCGAGTAATAATGATGCTGAAGTGCAAGAATTAAGTAAGGTGGCAGTGAAGAATGTCGATGAACTTTTAAAGAGTGAGGTGAGTGAACCAATTGGTTCACTAGTTAACAGAGTGAGTGATGGGAGAATGGCTCCTGGTTATCAATAATATGGAAAAACAAATAAAGCAAGTAGAAGAGTTTATGACCTTATTTGGTCAGGAAGTGAAAGCTAAAGTAGAAATGCCTTCATCTAAGATCGCAGCATTAAGAGTATCTCTTCTAGAAGAAGAAGTCAAAGAATTGGCGGAAGCAGTTGAACAAGGAGATCTTGTTGCTGTGTTAGATGCTTTCACAGACATACGTTATGTTCTGGAAGGCGCAATATTAGCATTCGGTATGCAAGGAATTGCACAAGAAGCATTTGAAGCAGTGCATGCAAGTAACATGCAGAAAGCGTGCGATACTATTGAGAGTGCTAGACTCACGCAAGAGAGCTACACTAAGATTGGTGTACCCACCTATATTGAGCAGTCACCAATTAAGAGTCAGATCACTGGTGAGAACCTTTGGTTGATTAAGAGAGAAGCTGATAAGAAGGTGCTAAAGAGTATCCACTGGGAGGAGCAAGACTTAAAGAGTATTGTTGATCGAGTAACAGTTTAAAAGTTGAAACATGAAAAATGAAGAATTGTTTGAAAGAACAGTAAGTAGATTAGTAGAAGCCTACGAAGAAGGTAAATTAAAGCACAGTTCTAGTTGCGCGTGTGCTGTTGGTAATCTAGTTAATTATAAATGTGCACCTAACCTTGAAAGTACAAGTTGGTGGGTGGCTATGAGGGCGCATATAACCAATAATAAAAGTTATTGTTCTCAAATCAAAATACTTGAAGGTCAACTACAAGTCGCTAACACTGGTTACACCATGGATGAAATAGTACTAATTGAACACGCTTTCGAGAACTATCCAGGCAGACCAGAAGAAAATGAGGAGGCGCCAATAGCTTCTATGGACGCATTAAGAGCGGCTGATCCTAAAGGATTAAAAGGTTTGCGGAATGTGTATGATGTACTTTGTAAAATACATGAGGTTGATTTACAGACTGTTGCAACAGCAGAAGAAGTATTTGTGTAATAATTAGTATTACTAATATAAAAATGTTATCTTTGTAACACAAACCCACTTAGAATACATAAAATAACGAAGCAATCGAAAATGTATCACAAAAGGTAGTGGGTTTAATATAGTGTATAGGTCAAATGGTTAAGATGTCGCGTTGTCAGCGCGCACGGAGCGGGTTCGACTCCCGTATACACTGCTATGTTTGTATTAAAGTATTACGTCAACTCTGAAAACCTTCCTGAAGAGGAGTATAGAAAGCTAGTAAGAGATGACCAATATCAATGTTGGGTTGATCATTATAACGATAATGGAAAAACCTTTATGACAAGAGAAGAGTATGAAGTTCTTAGTGAGAAACTCACGCATATAAAATATCAAGGATTTAATGAATAAGAAGAATAGTAAAATAGTAGCTGATTTCATCGGTGTAGATGACTTAGGAAAGAAAGAGGAAGAAATAATAGTTAATCTAATGCGTACACGTAAGATACTTGAGTATCTGGGTTGGATATTTGTGGTCGAAGTTGATAATCTTAATCCTGACTCCTGTTTCAGAGTGAATATTAGGTACTATAATCAGTTTCTATTGATAGCTAAAGATATTTCACTTAGTGAGTGGAGAAATTACGCCTCATGCTCCTGCCCCGCCCACTATGACAGTGCAGCTTGGGTGAATACCTTTGCTTTTGTAATACAAGATATTAGAGGTAATGGTGATGAGCGTACAGTACTTGGCAATGAGTTTGAGCATAAGTACTTTGTTTAATATAATTCTCTGGGTGACAGTGAGATGTACTTTACTCTTAAGCCGTGAACATAGGACCACGATGGCAGTAGCATTTTGAGAATTAAATGGGGTATCAAAGGAAAGAATTGGTGATTTCCACTGGGGTGTTACTCGGCGCCAGATTGGCTATGGTGGTTCGATTCCACTGTTCCCCACATAAATGGGCCTGATCCCGAAGGCAGGGCGTCTCTTTTGCAATGAGAATGATTCGGTTCGATTCCGACTGTGTCCACAAGTGCCTCTCGAAGAGAATTGTGAGAGGATTAAGTGTAGCGCAAATCTTTGCTATACACGCAATAGGACCTATAGTGTAGAGGTAGCACGCTAGATGTCTTCGATATATTGGGTAGCCCCTTTCCCTCAAGACTAACAACTAGAATCAGAGGTTCGATTCCTCTTGGGTCCACTGTTAATAATCAATAACATGGAAGTAAAACCAATAAGTCCAGCTGATGCACTGGCAAATAAAATCAATGTAATACCACCAGAAATGATTCAAGTGGTAAATGATTTCCTGACTAAGCGTTTTAATGGTGGAAATACCGTTACTATTAAACAGGATGAATTGTTAGAGGCTTTTATGAAAGTGTCAACAATACCAAGACAAACTATATTTGATCAACACATGCTTGACTTTGAGCCTATTTACCGTAAAGAAGGTTGGACTGTATATTATGACAAACCAGGTTATAGCGAAACCTACGGTGCAAGATATGAGTTCTCAGTTGAGCGATAAGAGTTTCCTTTCTCCCGAGGTTTACAGGGTGTAGATGTTTAGCCGTGTCTACTTGTAAATAATGCCCAACGGCTAACTTGGGGCTGTCGTCTAATTGGTTAAGGCAGCGGTCTCTAACACCGTGAACTAGAGTTCGAACCTCTACAGCCCCGCAAAATGGAAATGAATATGACAATGATGACAATGATGACAACAGAATTATGTACGATTAAAGAAGATCGTATAGTATTTCACTTTAACAAAGCGCACCTCAAGGATAAGAGTATTCCAATGTGGGTGATTAAACATAAAGGTAAAACCTATTATGTAAACCACGTGAATAGTACAGTTGGCTTTTCGACTAAAGAGACACCAGACAATGAGCACACTCAAGGTAGCCTACAGTTTAGAGGTTGTATCACTATCAATGTGTTTACGACAAATGGAATTGAGACACGTGAGGCTTTAATAGAAAGTGAAGCACAAATAAAACAAATGATTGAGGAATTCGAAGACAATGACAATTAATCAAAAAGTAAAAATGAAATTGGTACAGCCAAAAATCAAATGTAGTGGTAGAGATGATGTTTCTTGTCATTATAGAGGTATTGTAACTCACGTTATATTACCAGGGTTTGTAACAATTAAGTTTAAACAACACGGTCAATGGATTGAAGCTTTATATAATGAGCATGCACAACAATTCGACAAAGAAGAATACAAAGACATTAAGGTGGTGTGATTCCACCTTTTACAAGCAACTATGGCGGAACAGAGCAGACGCGCACGAGTGCAATCGTGTTCCTCACGGAGTAGGGGTTCAAATCCTTTTAGTTGCTCAATAAGCGCCTTGGGACGGATGGTAAGTTATTACCCTGCAACGGTAAGGATATGTGGTTCGAATCCACGAAGGCGCTCTAAATTTGACTTATTCATTATTATTCTGTATATTTGCTTATGAGTAAGACAGAAATCATAAGCAAACTGAAACAAGATGGTAAAAGTATAAAGGAGATAATGAACATTACAGGCTTATCTAAGTCTGGAGTTCTTTATCATACCAGTGAGAAGATACGAGAGAATCTTAAAAAGACGCATAGTGAAGGTGATACTTTAAAGTATAAACGACTTTATGGTAAAATAAAGCGTTTCAATAAACGGGGAGGATATGTTGTAGATAACATTACTACTGAAAGTCTAAAGACTAAATATCCCGAATTGAAAACTAAATGTTATTTGACAGGAGTCGAAATAGATTTAGTGAATGATGTTTATCATTTTGATCACATTAATCCAGTCTCTCAAGGTGGAGATAATGCTATAGGTAATTTAGGTATCACTACAGTAATAGCAAATCAATCAAAGTCATCTATGACGTTGGATGAATATATTGAACACTGTAAACTAGTTTTAACTAATCATGGTTATCATATCGTAAAATATAATGCGGATTAGAGCAGAGGTCAGCTCGGAAGTTTCATAAGCTTCAGGTCGCAAGTTCGAATCTTGCATCCGCTTCTAACCTTCTAAGAATCTATTGCTCCAGGGCAGACCGTAAAGGCATATGTCCAACTGTTACAGGATAGAGGATTACAATAAATGAAGGTGCCGCTGCAGCGGCTTAAATCAATGCGTATTCGTATAGTCGGCTAGTACGCTACTCTCATAAGGTAGAGACGGCAGTTCGATCCTGCCATACGCGACATATCGAGCACCACAAACTAACTAGGAAGTGTTGTGCGGATTCATGATCCAGTGTTCGACTACAGCAATGTAGCTGTAATATACACATACACACATGTTTATTTTGAGAAAGCTCTTTAAAGAGCACGAGAAGAATCAGTATTCAGAGCACAATGAAATTATTGGAAGTGAATACTCTACTGTCACTGAACACAACGAGGGTTGGGATCATTTGATAAGAGATTATGATGACGATGTTAAACCAAAGGTTTATTGTTTTGTCATTTATGAAGCCGGTAGCTGTATAATTCCTTTATATAAGGGACAAGGCAATTACATCATGACTAGTGATGGGAAAACATTTAGTAACCTAACTTATAAAGATTAATCTGTTCGGAAACGGAACGTCCATTTACGGAGCCAAGACGTTAAACTATAGGCTCCTCCCGCATTCATAGCTCAAGTAGGTAGAGCACCGCCTTTGTAACGCGGAGGTTATCGGTTCGAGGCCGTTTGAATGCTCAATGGATAAAAACCAAATTATTGCAGCGCTTAATGTTTTAAATTTGATATTGTCAAATCAGAATATTACCTTTGCAACACGTGAAAAAGCTGAAGAACAAATGCAGCATTTAATAAAGATGTTATGAGTGTCGAAGAAATGTTCGATCTACTATTTAAAAGCGTAGAACATGGCGATGAAGAGCATAGACAATGGCTCAAAGATGAGTTCGATAAGTTTATCGATGAACATGACATAAGAAGATCAATTATTTACGAACCGTAAAAACGAAAACAATGAGAAAAGACATTATGTTACTTGGAGTAGGCTCCAGTGGTTGTCCTACAAGAGGATTACCTGTATTTGGTTAGATTAGAGTAAGAGGGTCACCTTAATGATGGAGCAAAACAGAATATGAGATGCACATTATTAAATACTACACCCAATGAATACTTTAAAAGACAAAATCAAAGACTTAGCTTCTAAGCAGTTAGGCATAAAGCTACAACGTAAAACTATTTACTATACTGGCACAAGAACTCTTACGCCACAAGAAGCACGTAGAACACACAAAATGAACAGGGAGACTCTCCGCAATTTAAACATGGCATATGCTCTTATAAGAGGAATTGAACCAGAAGTTGTAGAACAAAACCCACACACTCCGATTGACATGAGAGTGGTCGAACAAATAGTAGAACTCTATAAGATTGAAAACACATGTCAAAACGATTAATAACAGTAACTAGACAAGATTTATCTTCTGGTTATCAAACAGTACAAACAGCACATGCAGTTGCTGATTTTGCAATTCGATATCCCATCCGCTTCATCAAATGGAGATTGTTTGGAAGATATTTGATATCACTCGCAACTACCGACAAGGACTCGCTTGAGGGGCTGATGAAAGCCCTGGATAATTTAGGTGTCAAGTTTGCCAGTTTTTACGAAGAGGATGTGAAAGAAGTGACTGCAATAGCTATCCAACCGCATAAATTAGCGGATCAATTGACAAAAGAATTACCACTTGCCAACAGAGTTGTTGGTACAAAAGACAAAGACAATGAATAAGAATATTAACAAACCGGGATCACTTAAGAATGTGTCGATTAGCGTCGGCCATAGTGGGTTGAGCTTTAATAGCAACGGCCCCTTATATGCGTACTACAGTATAAAAGCTGAGAATAGTAATGCACCGGTATGTCTATATAACTTCGAAGTTGTTAATGGTCAAATGGTGTACGTGGGAAATCGAACGATTGTACCTACCGAGTAAGTCTATCATGGACCAGGCTCACTATTTTTAATTTATACTATAAGGCGCATACTTAAACAGTACTGCGCCTTTTCTATTATGTGGGACAACGAACCAGACGACGAACAAGAAGTAAAGAAGCCTGTGTTTGAAGGCGTGGAAGATTAAAATAAAGAAAATGACTAAGATACAAAAAAGAGTGCTAGGAGGATTATGTTATTACATAGCTGCAATAGGTGTAACCTTCCCTATAGGTTTGTATGATGAAACACCTATGATACAACATTTACTCGATACGGTGGTACATATGACCTATATATTCGGTGTGATCGGCTTAATTGCTACAGCAGCATACCTTATGTGGTCAGCAGATAGGAAAACTAAAAAGAAAAAAGATAAGGGGTATTAGCTCAATGGTAGAGTAACACGCTGTTAACGTGTCGGTTCCTGGTTCGAGTCCAGGCTACCCCTCACAAGCAGGTATAGCACAACGGTTAGTGCACGGGCTTGCCAAGTCTGAGATGAGAGTTCGATTCTCTCTACCTGCTCAATAAAAACTATAAGCGTGCGTAGCTCAGAGGCAGAGTAGGTGTTTTCCAAACATCGGGTCGAGATTTCGAAATTCTCCGTGCGCTCTATGAATGAAAGAGTAAGAGATATGTTGTTATCAGCCAACAACTTAAATAGTTATGAGTGGTCAGACACTGAGAAGCGCTTTAAGTGGACTGAAGATGCTGTTAAATGGTATACACATAAGTGTGTAGATGAATACCATCATATCACACCATCAGCTGTTGTACTTAAATCAAACTATTGGGCGATGCATCCCACTGGATGGAGGTTTGATAAGATGCGGAGTTTTGTCGAACAAGAAATCAAAATCTATAAACAAATGAAAAAGGGAAATGATATGTTGTGAATAAACACACAACATAATGAAAACAGGAAAGCACAGTAGAAACTTATTAATAACGACAGATAGAAGAGAGTACACACGCGGGATGAAATGGGTTGATCCATGGGATGATAGTTGTCACTTCTTAATCAACACTGCTCGTAGAGGCTTTGTAGGATACTACAAACGTAAAGGCTTGTACCCTTATCAAAGAAGAAGTTACAGAACGTGGAAACATAATAGAAAAACACAATGGAAAGATTAAAAGAGTATGTCGGAGACATCATAGAGTTTATAGGTGAACTTTTAGTTTGTATTTTAGAGATATTTGGAGATTAATGTCATGATCACAAAGGAGATAGTACATAATCAACTGTTCGTCTATTTTAATAGAAGGTTAATATTTAAACGCTGGCTAACCACTGGACAAGAACATGTGAATCATGACGGTGAAGGCGAGAGTTTATTCTGTCATCGTCCATTTAGATGTTTTGGTTACTGTGGTTACAGCATAACAGATTGTCATTGCAAATGAAGTGTATAGAAAAAGTAAGAGGGCTGCCATTCTTCGACAGTTTACAAGTTGAAAAAGCTAAAGTATACTGTGTTGGTGGCGCTGTAAGGGATCACTTCCTAGGGGAGGAATCTAAAGATTTGGATATCTTGATAGCAAACATTGAACTAGATAAGTTAATTACATTACTTAGTAACTTTGGTAAAGTTGATCAAGTTGGTAAATCGTTTGGTATAATAAAGTTTAAAGCTAAAGGAGGGGAAGAGATTGATATCGCAATCCCTCGTAAAGACGTGAAGAAAGAAGGTGGTAAGCACACTGACTTTGAAATAATAGTGGATCCATTTATGAGCATCAAAGAAGATCTTGCAAGAAGGGATTTTACCATGAACGCTATTGCTGTTGAGATTCCTTGGTTTGGTGGAATAATTATTCACGATCCCTTCAAAGGGCAAGCTGATATAAAGTCTAGGCTTATAAAGAGTGTGAGTGATGCGGCCTTCGTTGATGATCCATTACGTATATTGAGAGCTGTACAATTTGCTGCCCGCTTTGATTTTACTATCGATACACCAATGATTGCCCTCATTAGAAAGCATAAAGCTAAACTGGAGAAGATCTCTGCTGAGAGGGTTACTATTGAGTTACAGAAGATGGTGGATAAAGGTGTAGCTAACAGAGGCTTGGAGTTAATAATCAGAATGGATATGTGGACGCCAGTGTTCAGATATGATAACGGTTACGGTTCACACATCACTGTAGAGCAACTAAAAAAGCAACCACCTATTGATGATTTTGCTCAACTTATTTGGGTTGCTACTCGTGGAGCTTACTGGCAAGGTAAGCATATCGCTGAGCAATTGAAAGTTGATAGTACTACTACTAGAAGATTAAAAGCACTACAAGCTATTAATGTATGGTCCCCTTGGGTAGCTAGGGTGAAATTGTTCGAGAATCTTAGACTTTATCCTGAGATGCTTACATCTCCATTCTTTAAACATACGGACATACATGATCATTATTCTAAATTAAGAAGTGGCGTGGTAAACCAGTTTAATGCCGGTTTATATCCTAAAACCTTGAAAGAGTTAGCTGTTGATTCGTTTGATATGATGGACTTAGGTTACAGAGAACAAGCGATTGGTGAGGCGTTTAGATGGGTGGTTAAGCAAATAATGCGGGATAAATTAAAGAACAGTAAAGCTGAAATCATTGCCGCTCTTAAAAAGAGAGATGGTGAAGATCCAGAAGAAGAAATGTTCGATGAAGAAGAAATGAAAGAAATAGGAGACTTATAAGGAATCGGAGTAGTTAGTTAATTCGACTTTTTTTACTTATCTTTGTATTATGAAAGTATGCAATCATTGTAAAGAAGAAAAGGACTACTCCGATTTTAATAAGAATAAGAATCGTCCTGATGGATTACAGGCTAGATGTAGAGAATGTCAGAGAAGTTACGATAAGAAATATTGGGAGAAGGTAACTAATGCTTCTAAAGAAGGTAAACTGATCGGGATTAAATTAAGACGTATTCAAGCAAGACAGTACATTTATGACTATCTCAAATTAAATCCCTGTATAGATTGTGGTGAAACTAATCCCATAGTATTAGAGTTTGATCATAAAGATAGTATAGTAAAATCGTTTAATATATCCAATGCCACTCATAGATCAATAGAGAGTATTCAAAATGAAATAGATAAATGCGATATCAGATGTGCCAACTGTCATCGATTAAGAACTGCAAAGCAGTTCAATTGGTACAAAGATTTAAAATAATCGCGAGCGTGTTGTAATTGGTAACATACCTAGTTTGGATCTAGGAGTTGACGTTCGAGTCGTACGTTCGCGACATATTGAGGGCTAGCTTAGTGGCTAAAGCGCTGGTTTTACATACCAGTTATCAAGAGTTCGAGTCTCTTGCTCTCAACTGTGTTAGCAACCCGTGGAGGTGTTCGGGGCCAGTCTGTGAAACTGGAGAAACGCTTTAGAGACAACGTGGGGTCGTCGCCCACCTAACACCCCATAATAAAAGATATATGAAATGGATTGACATTGATGAACGCTTACCTAAGACTGGTAAGTATATCGTAAAGACAGAACGTCCTCACCCAATGATGCCCAAACATAAACTAACAGCTAGAATGGAATCTAGTGTAACTATCCATAAGGATCCAGATACATTTCAACCATATGCTAGTTGGGAAGTTAGAAATCAAAGGGTAACACATTGGTTAGAGGAATAACAGATTGGGAGGTAGCTCAGAGGTAGAGCAACGCTCTGATAAGGCGTAGGTCGAGGGTTCAATTCCCTCTCTCCCAACCAAATGAAGTACAGTGACTTTTGTGACTTCATGGGAGCTTATGTTAAAGGGGTATACGGATTAAAACACGGATGGGAGATTGAGATCTCAACACCTAAAGTTAAAGGCGCTCATTGGAGTACTGATGATGGGGAGAATAAGTATAGAATGTATATACTTAAAATAGATGGGGAAAAGAAGACATTAGTTGCACAATCACACGAAAAGAAAGGTTCACGTAAGAACTCCTGGACTGGTCAAGCTTATGGTGATTTTATTAGTGGTTTAAAGAAAGTAGAAGATGAATGATGAAACAAAAATGTGCAGCTGTGACTGCCACGATAATCCGGGAATAATGCACATGATGCCATGTTGCAATTTCACATATCAACAGAGAAAAGATGTTGAACAAGAAGAAAAAATAGAAGAAAGTGCTACAGAAGATTAACTGTAGCCAAATGTGCTCATAGCTTAATGGTAGAGCAACAGGTTTTTACCCTGTAGGTTCTTGGTTCGAGTCCAAGTGGGCACACAGTTTGCGCTTGTAGCTGAGTGGTAAAGCAATCGGCTCTTAACCGATAAATCGACAGTTCGAATCTGTCCAGGCGCACCACAATTTAAAAACAATGATTATGACAAATGTAAATGAAACAGTATCCCGTAGGGTTGATACAATGATGGAGACAATTAAAACTACAAAAGCAGTAAACGTAAGTTCTGTAAGAGACAGCATCAGTGAAGACACTCGCCCTGTATTCGAAGCTATGAAAGAACGCTTAGAGCAAGACGGTCTAAACTACGGTGCATCTGAAAGCGATGGTCGCTTCTGGATTAAAGACTAAATAAAAGGGCTTCGGCCCTAATTGGCCCTATGGCGAAAAGGCAAACGCTGCGGACTTAAACTCCGTTCCCTAGTGGTTACAGGTTCGAGTCCTGTTAGGGTCACAATTAAAAGATGATATGAGTAGACAGTTAACAATACTAAACAGAAATAAAGGTATGGTGACTATCCGTACCAAAACCGGAGAGACCTGGCTAACTCACCGCGTTAAACGTAAAACTGACGGACGTCGTAGGCGTTTGAGTGAAGACACCGTGAGGTATATACCTATAAAGAGAATACCGACAAAGGGTGATTGGCTTTTCACTTGTCGAATGGAACCAGTACAATTCTCTCACTGGGAGAATGACGAACAACTAGACTTTGTAACTATGGATGGCTCTCACCATTCACAATATCATTGTGGCTTACATTTAGTATCGACTAAGTATGCAGAGTTCTTTACAGCACATAAACTTTGGGATCTCTCGTATTTATCAGTGACACCAGAAGAATATAAAGAAAGAGTTAGAACTGTTGTATCTACATTTAAAATGAAGTTTGAAGGAGTATGAAAGATAAAATTTATTTAGCTGGGCCAGATGTGTTCAGAGTTGATGCCAAAGAGCATCTTGAAAAACTAAAAGTGTTGTGCGCTAAGTATGGTTATAGTGCAATCTCACCTTTTGATAATGAAAGTACTAGTTCAGAAGACATCTTCTACGCTAATACAAAACTCATTGATAAGTGTGATATCTTAATTGCTAACATTGAGCCATTTAGAGGTCCTAATGTTGATGATGGCACAGCATTTGAGATTGGCTACGCTTATGCCAAAGACAAAAGGATATATGGTTATACACCAACTAAGGAGACTACCTTATACAATCTTACTAAATCATACGGAGCTGGTAAGCAATTTCCAATAGTGGAACAATTTGATCTTCCTCGTAATCTAATGATTGTACATGCAATTGAGTATACAGGTGGTACTATAGAAACAAGTTTTGAAGAAGTGTTAAAACAACTGAAATGATCGACGGTTTAAAAGTTAAGAAGGATACAGGTAAGCCCTTTAAAAGTACCTTCAAAGTGAATACAGTGAAGAGTGAAATTATACATCCAATCACTGGTAGACCAGCTTATACATTCTATGAGGATGACAGCTATGTTGAAGTAAGAATGTGTAGAGAATATATAGAACCCTTAAAGTAGGGTTCTTTACAAGGGGAGCAAGCTAACTTGGTAGAAGCGCCAGTCTGAAAAACTGGAGGACCCGGATCATAACCGGGGTTCCCCACAAACAAAAGGAGAGAGAAAATGATAGCGTTAGTATTGTTATTAGTCTTAGGGCTAATTGGGATTGCTGTAGGTAGCTTTAGTGCACTTATAGCTTTGGTAATGGAAGGATTCATGAGAATTGTGGATCTGATAAAAGGTAGGTAAGATGATAAAGGAAGTATTAAAGGTTAGTAAGATTGCTCCATTTAGAACTAGGTATGATGTACTTTCTAAGATGATGGAAGAAGTTGGTGAGCTAGCTCAAGAGGTTGGCATTAAAGAAGGCTATCAACGTAGACAACCCGGTAAAGATGGAGTAACAGGAGAGTGCGTGGATGTTATTATTACAGCATTAGACTTAATCTTCGTTGACAATCCTGAAGTTGAAAGGATGGATATCCTTGAAGTGTTAAATAAAAAGTTAGCAAAGTGGGCTAGTTATTGTCCACCTAAAATAGAAACTGCTGAATGTTGTTATAGTGAATAATATCAGCTGGTATACGCCCCTATGGCGCAACTGGTAGACGCATACGCCTTAGAAGCGTAAAAGTGTCGGTTCGAATCCGACTAGGGGTACACACAATGTAGTGTTGGAGCATAACACAAATACATTATGAAAGTTCCAATTAGTGAGCAAGAGTTAGGAGTAGTTGAGAAGTCTTCTTATGACGATTCTCACTGGTTTACGCCCAGATGGGAACCTAACTTTGATAGATCAATTAAAAGAGGTGCTGCTATATTAACATTTGCACAATTTAAAGAAAGATACCCATATGAACGAGGACATATCTTCCGTAGAAGTAGACACAGAAAGCAGAAAAGATGGTAAGATCCAATTAGAATTTACGTATCTTTGTAAAGATGGTGTTTGGAGAGGTTGTAACCAAGCGGCTATTACACACATGTTGGAAACATTAAAAATGAAAGACTTGAAATGGCAAAGAATAAAGAAATAGAAGCTTTGTACAAGCTTGAAGGTTTACGTAGAATACAAGTGAGAAGGTATAAACGTAAAGTTAAACGCTTACAAAAGAAAGAACGACAAGTAAAACTAAACGAATTTGATGGTAGATGTTGTGAATACGCATCCTATGGTCAGACTAGTTGTGATTGGTCTTGTTAAAGAAGTTTGAGTGTAAAAGCTCAAATAGCAAGGTAGAATAGTGGTAGTTCGGATGTGCGGAGGTTCGATTCCTTCCCTTGCAACTATATGGGTGATGGAGCATGGCTGGTTGTGCAGTAGTATAAGATATGATTGGCAGAGGTTCGAATCCTCTCTTCACCCCAATGGAAGTGTACATTAATGGTAGAAGTTACTTGTTGGCGAGAGGCTCCGTTCGAATCGGATATAACTTTGGTAGACCATGTAAGTCCCTGGTACTGTGTCGGTTCGATTCCGATCACTTCCGCGAGTAAATAGTAGAATCGGTAAATACAGCCTATAAGGGGCCATCAGTGAATATCAGAGACCTGGGTGATAGGAGAATAGCTGAAATTGAGAGTTCGAATCTCTTTTTACTTACAATCGAAATGCAGCTTCCAAACCTGTATAGGCGTACTGGCTTAAAAGCCTAATGGGCGTGGCGCTCTGGCTGAGGGAATTGAACTGTGAAGTTCAATTGAAATATGAATAATGCGAGGTTCGACTCCTCGCGCGTCCACTAATTAACAGAATGTAAACATAAAAGTAATTAATGAAGAAAACATTGGTACTAACAATACTCCTGATGCTAAGCATTGTGTGTATTGGACAAAACAAGCGTGTAAATCAGAAACAGGTTTATGATAAAATCGTTAAAGCGGGTATCCCGCATCCTAAGATCGTACTGCAACAGGCAGTACACGAAAGTACAAACTTTAAGTACAAACCCGCAATCCGTAAAAACAACTACTTAGGATTGAGGAGAAAAGGTAAGTTAATGAAGTTTGATAGTGTTGATGAGTGTATCTGCTGGTATAAAGACAAAGTAAGCTCACGTTATAAGGGTGGTGATTACTGGCGCTTTCTTAAACGAATCGGATACGCAGAAGACTACACTTATAAACAGAATGTCTCGAGAGTCAAGTTGGATTTTATAATTGAATGATATATGGATGAGTTAGAACAAGCTGCAAATAAAAGAGAGCAAGCAAGAATCAATTTGCAGTTAGCAAAGAAGCATTACGAAGAGGCTGATAGAGCCTACACTAAAGTACAATCAAAAACGGTACGTAATATACCAGATTACGGTGATCACATGCCAATAGAAGAATTCAAAGAGTGTGTAGAAAGTGGTGGTTTCATAGACGATGATGGTCACGGATATCTAGCCACAGCAACATTTATGAGTAGAGAGTATGCTGATCTATACAATCTTGATGAAGTAGATCCAATGTACACACATGTGGTTTGGTTCAACAAGTAATGGCTGCAATATTATTATTTATAGGTGGTGTAATCATGGCTATATATGGTTACCGTGAATCTAAACGAGAAGAGAAAGAACTTTAAGGGTGAAATGCCCTCTAATACTCACATGTGGCGAAACGGCAAACGCAACCCATCAGTAATGGTGATAGTTATCCATTAACTACCTGTCTCGGGAAAATGGAATGGTAGTTCGAATCTATCCTTGTGAGCACTGTGTAGTGGTGGAATGGTGCAGACACATCTAAATAAAAATAGACGTAGGGAAGCAAGTCGAGAGTAAAGTGTGAGTTTAATTGCATAATACAAAGACCGACAAGTGCTATATGCAGGTTCGAATCCTGCCTACACAGCTTAAAAATTAGATCTATGTTAAAAGGAAAGTTTGCTTCTGTATTCGGAGGCGCAATTAATGACACAACAACACCAGAGTATATCGATGCAGTTAAGATCGGTGAAATACTGGGTAGAAATAAGTACATAGTAGTTAACGGTGGATACCGTGGTATTATGGAAGCAGTAAGTAAAGGAGCTAACAAAGAAAGTACCGCTATAGGTTACACTTGTAAAACGTTTCCCTCTATTGAAGGTAATGAATATCTTACCACCTGTATTGCAGCTGATGACATCTACGATCGTCTACGTTATCTGATTGAAGGTGTTGATGTTTACATTGCCTGTAGAGGTGGAATTGGTACATTATCAGAGGTGTTCACTGTATTAGATGTGATTAGGAAGTTAAAGAACCCACCAAAGTTAATACTTGTGGGAGATCACTGGAGACCTATTTACCGTGCAGTGGAAGGTATGATGAGAGAAAAAGAATTAGCTTTGATTACTATCATTAGTGATAGTACTAGGTTAGAAGAATTACTGCGGTAAATACAACACTTATTCACCGCAGATAGTGCGGAGAAAGTAAAAATGAAACAATGTAAAGTATGTTCTAAGAAGGTATCTCACGGTAACATATCTGGTTTATGCCAAAAGTGTTACCGTGATAATGAAGATAAATTAAAAGTAGATAAATGGTTGAATACCGGAGACACTTCTTGTGGTACTTCTACTACCTTAAGAGGACCTATAAGAGCATATTTGTATGAATCTCAAAATAATAGCTGTGCAATTTGTAGTGTAGATAGAGAGTGGAATAATAAGCCACTTAATTTCATATTAGATCATATTGATGGGAATGCTGCAAACAATGTGAGAAGTAATTTAAGGTTAATCTGTCATAATTGTGACTCGCAATTAGAGACTTATAAATCTAAAAACAAAAACTCTGCAAGGAGTCATAGAAAAGGTGGGTTGCCGGAGTCTGGTTTATCGGAACAGTCTTGAAAACTGTCAGGGCTAGGTGACTAGCTCTCGTGAGTTCGAATCTCACACCCACCTCTAAACGTTCTTATAGGAGGACGTTGAACGTAGTACTGAAGTGAGGAAGGTCCTCACGCGGAGCAACTTACAAGATTTAGCCTATACAACCCATAACAATTGACGAATAGTAGTACGTAATGCATCAGGTCTCACTAGCCTGTTACTGAGGGAACGAAGTCCCTGTGGCCCGCTCGGAAAAGAGGTCATTAGCATAACAACGTATATAACTGAAAAGTCGGACATAGTGTAAACTTAAAAAATGATGATTAATATAGGAAGATTGGGCGAGTGGTAAGTCAGCGGTTTGCTAAACCGTACATCGCTGAAATGCGGTGCGAGGGTTCGATCCCCTCATCTTCCTCTAAATTTAATAATATGGCAACACCGTTGGTACCAATACCTAAACCAAAATTGGATAAAGTGAAAGCTCCTTACTTTTTCACACTACTCATAACAGCTTCAGCTATGACTCATATTAAACATCTACAAACTACAGGCGAATCTTCTTTTGCCCAGCACATAGCGCTTGATGGTTTATATAAAGAGCTTCCAGAGTTAGCTGATAGTGTTATAGAAACTTATCAAGGAGCTACAGAGAAGATCGTTAATTATGATTCTTCAGCAATGAGCTATGGTTTAACACTTAAACCATTAGAATACCTTAAAGGTTTGAGAAAGATGATCATAGATAGTAGATATGATATCATTTCGAAAGAGATGAGTAATGTTCATAATGAACTAGACAATGTTATAACTGCTTTAGATGGTACTATTTACAAGTTAACATTTTTAAAATGACAGATTTACAACAAAGACAGAGAGTTATGTACTCGCTAGAATAATGGAAAAGAACAAACACAAAGGGTATGGAGCCATCCTCGGCGACATAATTGGTTCCCCTTACGAAATGAACCCAATCTACACGAAGAATTTCAAGTTCTTTAACAAGGACGAACACTTCACTGATGATACCATCATGACAATCGCTACGATGTCAAAACTCCTAAACAATTCTAATTACACAGTCGAGTATAAGTACTGGGGCATGAAGCACTTTGGTGACTACTATGGTAAGTTATTTAAAGAGTGGCTTCATAGACCAGATTTTACCAGCAACGATAGCTTTGGTAATGGCGCTGCCATGCGGGTATCACCTATTGGTTATGCTATTTATGACGTCGGTTATGCTCAAGACGAAGCTACACTATCTGCCAAATCCTCTCACGATAACCCACAAGCTATTAAAGCTGCAAAGTTTATTGTAAGTAGTATTGGCGCATTGAACGAAATGAAAGACAAAGAAGAGTACGAACGCTTCTGTAGAGCTTGGTATGGTCTATTATTCCCTTGGCAATTAACTAGGTACGATAAGTTTAAAGTGAGCTGTGATTATACAGTCCCTCAGGCAGCTCGTTGTTTCTTAGATAGCGATGATATTGAAGGAGCAATTCGTAATGCTGTTAGTATAGGCGGAGATTGCGATACAGTTGCTAGCATGGCGGCAGAGTTGGCTAATGCACATAGAGGTGGTATGGATAGTAAAATGGCTGGTTATGTAGAACACATGATTACTCCAGATATGCTATACGTACTGAAAGCGTTTAATGAAAGATTTTAAATTATGTTTTACCTAATTGAACAAAGTGTATTCCGTGAAGTTAACGAAATGACATTAATGAATAGTCTGGATAAGTTAGGGTTGGATTATGAAGTGATTCAGTGTCCACCTTTCACAACTGAGCTCGCATTCAACACTCAAAGAAAGGATGTCTTCTGCTTTGGTAGTGTTAAGATGGCAAGATTAGCTGCAAGAGAAAGCTTTAAGCCAGGCAGCTTTTATGGCGGCGCACACGACTTTGAAGTTTATAGACAGTATTACAAAGACAACTTACTTAATGGTGATTGTAAGATTCACAATATCTCTGACATTTTAGAATGGCAGCCAAATGAAGTTAAATTCATTCGTCCAACAAAGGATAGCAAATTGTTCAATGGTCAGTTGTTCTCTCAAGTTAAATGGGAGGACACACAAACTAGTGTATTAAAATACATGGAGCAATCTCATGTTGATGCTAGTGGCACGATTCAAGTTGGCGAGAAGAAGAAAATCTACAAGGAGGCTAGGATATGGATCGTTAATGGTAAGATAGTTACACATTCTTACTACCAATTCCATAACAACTACGTATTTGAACCTGAGGTTAGCCAAGAAGGATTGGACTTTGCAAAACAGATGGTCAGCTTGTATCAAGTGGCGCCTGCTTTTGTGATGGATATTTGCTTGACACCAGATGGCTGGAGAATTGTAGAGATCAACTGTGTTAATTGCGCTGGTTTTTACATGGGGGATCTACAGAAATTATTAATGGCATTAGAAGAAACATTCAATG
>Ga0247815_10000038_pt1 | contig 107392 bp, 78 predicted proteins | sample UWRJL194509B1_FD_181014 | JGI IMG/M metagenome (GOLD analysis project Ga0247815, IMG submission 181014) | Plant litter microbial communities from Arlington Agricultural Research Station in Wisconsin, United States - UWRJ-L194-509B-1 | ecosystem: Environmental > Terrestrial > Plant litter >... | reverse complement strand
TACTACTATTTCAAAAATATCATTGTGAAGACCTGGCAGCGAAAAATCCCAGTAATCATCATAAGCTTCATATAAAAAATAAAGGCGGTTAAGGCCTTTTACCCAGGCTACTTTTACTTTTACATCTAAATTAGAGGGATCTGTTTTGGGGTAGTGTTTTGAATCGTTCCACAACTGATCGGTGCCTACCATATAGTCTGCCGGAAAAGTATCCCAATCGTCTGTGCTGCCATCGATTCTTGGAATCATATTGGCAGGAAACTGGTAGATTTTATATCCTCTGTCTTCTTGGGAAAATGCTATTGTAGTTAAAAACAAAACGGGACTCAATAACAGAAGGGATTTGATTTTATGTAACATTTTGACTATTGGTTTTATAATTCTTAAGTACAGTTAATTTTTATGTAATAATTCAGGTGTGGCAAAGCAGGCTTTTATTGATCTTTTGTAAACAATTTTAATACGTTTTTGTGGTTGATTTCTTTATTTCTAATTCTTTAAAAGGCTTGCTGTTTTTGATGGAAAGGTCCGTTACATCTTTTAGTACAAGCATTCCGGATTGACGATTTTCAGGCACGGTTACATTGTGCATCTTTATACCTTTTACGTCTGTCAGCATTATGGCGGGACGATCTTCTTTGCCTAACAAATAAAGGTTGACGTTGCTGAGTTCTATGTTTTTAGTATGCCGGATAAAGAATCCGTAAACAGGTATTATACCAAATTTTTGCGGCTCGGGATATGCTTTTTCAAATTCAGGGACTTCCTGCTGTATGTTGGCATCCAAAGCGTCTAGTGCCCGATACCAAATGCTAATATTGCTGAGGCGAACATCCTCAATATCATGATCGGGAATCCCACTTATAAGGACAGCAAAACGAGAATCGGCATTGTATACATTTATATTGCTGATATTTATACGCCGTAAAGCGCCTGCAGAGGTCCCGTCCGGTGCTCTCATGCGTCCGCCCAGACGCAGGAAAATAGGAGAATTTACAATATCCCGCATGGTTATGTTGGTAATGGTTACATCTTCAAGGTGGCCGCCATCAACGGTTTCGAGTGCGAGTCCGCGGCAATATTCAAATACACAATTGCTGATGGTAATGTTTTTAAAACCACCATTCGATTCTGTACCAAATTTAATTCTGCCAGTTGGTCCTTCCTTGTCTGGTACCAAATGGGCTTCATTACGCTGGTAAGTACCATTGTAAAAAGTACCACGATCGAAACCGCTTACGCTGCAATTCGTTATAGTTACGTTTTCGGTTGGGCGTGCGTAACCCAGAGCAAATGAACTTTTGAGGCAGATGCCGTCATCCCAGGGAGAATTGACACTGCAATTGGATATACGGACATTTTTGCAGCAGTCAATATCTATTCCGTCCCGGTTGGTATCAATTTTAAGGTTATCAATAGTGAGGTTGTCTACACCAGTAGCAAGTATACCAAAATGACCGCCGTATAGTATGGTAAAATCTTTCAGAATTACATTTCGGCAGCGTTTTAGGGCGATGGCTTTATTACCAATGGGCGCCTTGTAAGGTCCTCCTCTTGATAGTCCTTTCCCATAAATTATTCCTGGTCCCAAAATAGAAATATCTTCCAGATCTTCGCCCCATATTAAGCTATTATGCCAATGACTGTGTCCGAAATCCTGAAAGGTATCATTGAGGGCAGGCTCAGGTGCATCATAACCCACCGTACCAGAAGGTGTGGCGGCCAGGATAGTGGCACCCTGATCTATATAAAGTGCGATATGGCTTTCTAAACGAATAGAATAACTGAGGTACGTACCGGCAGGAAAATGTACAGTGCCGCCACCTGCTTTTGCGGCGGCTAGTATCGTGTTGTTAATAGCGTTGGTGTCCAATGTAATGCCATCTCCTTTGGCTCCATAGGTTTTAACGTTGTAGACTGTTTCCGGAGCGGCGTGAATACTGAAGTGCAGGCCAAAAAACAGGTAAAAACTAAAAGCAATTTTAGACAGAAAAAGTGCAATAAGTCTGGATGGTTTTTTCATATCAGCAAGCTAAGAGTTTATCCAGAAATCGATATCCTGTACCATCCTGTTTTGTAAAAACCTGATTTTATTGTATTTATCTTGTTTTAATTGTTTAAGTGCTGATGGTTACCACTTTTTCAAATCTTCCATGATGACTTATAGAAACCTCCTTTTTATTTTGCAGGGCAGCATCTAAATAAGGAATACCATTTTTGTCTTTTACAATACCCTTTTTTTCAATTTCGATCACCTTTTTTAAGTCATCTAAAATGCTGACCGCTACAGTATGAATTTCATCTCCTGATACAATTGTTTTAGTATGGTACATATGACCTGAACAAATAACCCGGCCTGTTATACAATGATTGCTTTGCGATTCTATAAAACAAATTAATTTTTTAGGAATATATTCCCTTATTTTCGTTTTCCGATGGTAGACCTTATAAGCAGCTTCTTTCATGCTCCACAATATCCAAACCATAGATTCAGGATTTGTTGCGTTTGAAATAAGGAATGCTTCATCAGGGGTAAATATTTTTTCTATAAAACCCCTGCGCTGCCAATTACTTTCCTTGCGTGACTGCATTATATCTATCACGTCGTTCCCAATCATTTTTGGGCTAATTTGGTTTCGATGATTTCTACAGCAGTCTTTACATCAAGCATACGCTCCATATCGGTATTGTCAATTACAACATCAAAAGCTTCTTCAATATCAAGTATAATGTCAACAAGATTAGCTGAATTGATATTCAAATCATTAATGAAATCAGTATTTTCGGTAAGATTGTCGTATGCTTCTGTATTTGTAGTGTAAGGCTTGATGATTAATTTTAATTTAGCGATTACTTCTTCTTTGTTCATAGGTTTATTTTTAAATTTTTTTTAAAATTATACAGGCATTTACATCACCAAAGCCAAAACTTGCTTTAGCAATTACAGCCGGCTTAAAATCAATTGTTTTTAAAGGTATTTTTGACGGATCAATCAATGCAGCAATTTCAGGATGGAGATCTTCAGCATTTTTATTTCCAAATATAAAGCCTTCATGAAGCTGTAATACCGCAGCGACACTTTCTATACTGCCCGCAGCGCTTAAGCAGTGTCCGGTCATGCTTTTTAACGAATTAATATACGGAAAATCATTTCCTTTTCGATCCAGTGCTTTTGTCCAGTTTTCAATTTCCAGACTGTCTTTTGTAGTTGCCGTAAGATGTCCGTTTATGGCATCAATTTCTTTTGAAGTAATGCCGGCATTTAGAATTGCATCTGTAATGCAGCGCTGTACGGCGGTACTGTTGGGTGCTGTCATGCTTCCGTTGCCGCGCTGTCCGCCAGAGTTTACATTACCTCCTAAAATTTCGGCGTAAATTGCTGCACCTCGTTCTAAAGCACTTTCTAAATCTTCGATCACTAATGCTCCTGCGCCGCTTCCGGGTACAAAACCTGAAGCTGTGGCGCTCATGGGTCTTGAACCCGCTTCGGGATTGTCATTATATTTTGAACTGCAGACACGAAGTGCATCAAATCCTGCCCAAATATAAGGACCGCTGTCACCGGTACTTCCTGCCAATATACGTTTGGCCTGGCCTGATTGTATGCGATCGTATGCCATCAGTATCGCTTCTGTTCCAGTGGTACAGGCAGATGAATTTGTGGTAACCTGATTTCCGAGTCCCAATTTACCGCCCAGATAAGCGCTGATACCGCTATTCATCGTTTGTGCGACTACGGTACTGCCTAATCTTCGAACTTGTAATTCGTCTATTTTATAAATGCTTTCGCGGAATTTATCTATGCCAGATGTTCCGGATCCGAAAATTGTACCGCTGTCCCAATCGGGTTCGTTATTGGCTTCTATTGATAACCCGGCATTTTTCCAGGCTTCTAACCCTGCAATAACACCGTATAAAATACCAGTGCTGTTAAATCCCCGCAGTTCAAGTGCTGTGAAATATTCTGTTTTAAGTTCTTCCGATATTTGCGGCTGGCCGGCAATCTGACAGGAAAATTGTAATTCCTGCAGTTGTGCATCGTGCCGAATTCCTGAGATTCCATTTTTTATGGCATGGCTGAATGCGGCAATTCCAACTCCGTTGGGAGCAGCGACACCAAGACCTGTTATTACAACGCGCTTTTTCATAACTTATTCGTAATCATGCCCGCCAAAATACCTTTACAGACTTCTTGTCCGGCTTCGTTTTTCATAATTACATCGCATTTCAGTTTTCCAAATCTGAAAAATGATTTTTGAGAAGTAACCGTTACTTTTTCATTTGGGTAAACCGGTTTTAAAAACTGCATATCTGCCGATGTAAAAGCGATTACCGTATTTTTGTTAAAAGTATCTCCCAATAAATAAATACCAAGGCAGACCATTCCAATCTGTGCCATCGTTTCTGTCAGGATTACACCCGGAGTTACTGGATTATCTTTAAAATGGCCTTTATAAAAATCAAGATCTTCGGTAAAAGTATAAGTTCCCGTAACGCTGTTTTCATCGACATGCAGCAATTCATCAACAAAAAGAAAAGGTTTGCTGTAGGGTAACTGTGCTAAAATATTCTCGACGGTCATAATTTTTTTATTTATAAATTGATTTTATGATGATGATCTTGTTTCTGTCATTTTTCGTATCACATAATGCAGCGTCTAAATGAATGCAGATGAAACGGATGTACTTCGTAAAAACGCAGATAAAAACTGATTTTTATTTTTTAAAGTCAACAAATTTTCAATTTTTTAATTCCGTTTAAATGTGTGTTTCGTGATATCGAATCAGTAAAATCAGGTTCTAATTTGTATCTGAAAAATAATCAATCGTAATCACCATTGCAATAAAACTCTTTGTGCCGAGAATCCGGGACCAAAACTAAGCATCAATCCTTTTTCTCCCGGTTTAGGATTTCCATCCATAATGCGTTCTAACACGTACAATACCGTTGCACTCGACATATTACCATATTGCTTGAGAATTTCTTTAGTATCATCAATATTTTTTCCTAATCCTGAAAAAAGAGATTCCACCGTTGTCACGATCTTTTTGCCTCCAGGGTGGAAAATCATATGATCTATATCTTTAATTTCTAAATTGTTTTGCTGCAGAAACGGATGAATGATATCTCCAAAATGTGAGGCAATAGTATCCGGAACTTCAATATCCAGAACCATTTGCAGACCGCTGTTAGTGAGTTTAAAACCCATCATATGTTCGGCTTCATAAAAATGATACATTTCTTCGTTTACGATTTCCGGGCCGTAATCGTCTTCGTAAGAAGATAATAAACAGCAGGCAGCGCCGTCTCCAAAAATAGCGGCGCTCACGATATTGGGCATCGAAAAATCATCCAGCTGAAATGTTGCAGTTGGAGATTCTACCGCTATAACAGCAGCGCGTTTTCCGGGATTGGCTTTCAGGAAGTTTTTGGCATATATAATACCCGAAATCCCGGCGGCACAGCCCATTTCGGTTACGGGAAGGCGCACAATATCTTGTCTCAGGTTCATTTTATTGATGAGGTAAGCATCTAAAGAGGGAATCATAATTCCGGTACAGCTGACTGTGATAATGTAATCCAGCGTCTTCGGATCCCAATTTGCTTTGTCGAGTGCCTTTTGCAGGACTTGTTCACCCAGAATAATAACTTCCCTGGTATAAATATCATTTTTATCTTCAAATGATGTTGCGGTAAAAACCTCCTCGGGATCCATTATAGAATACCGTTTGTCTACCGCAGCGCCTTCAAAAATTTTTTTCACCTTTTTTATAAAACGTTCGTCCTGTCCTTGCAGCCAGACTTCCAGCATTGGAAGTATGTCGGCTGTTTCCCGGGAATATTGCGGGAGCTGCTTGGCAGCTGTTACTATTTTTACACTCATTTGTTTGTAATTATCCACTGGTAGCGAAAAGCCCATTTCCAGCTTATGGTATAGTTTTTTAAATTTAGTTTTTTAGAGAATTCTTCGAGTTCGTTTTTCTTAAATCCTCTCAAAATAGATACAAGTCCATCTTCACGCGACATGCTGTTCAAATTAAAAATAAAACAAATCATTTCAAAAAGCCGATAAGCTATTTTACTTCGATGCAGATCATTTACAATGATGCCTGTTGCAGCATTATTCCTAAAGATAGTAATTATATTTAATATTTGTTCATTCGTAAAATGGTGCAGGGTCAGGGTGCATAAAATAATATCACATTGTATGTTTTTAAAATCTTCACTAAAAATATCCACACACTGATATTCAATATTGGAGTATGCGGTCGATAATTTTTTGGCATAGTTTATCGTAAATTCATTAGCATCTATACCAATAAGTTTAAAATTCAGCTTGTTTTTTTGACCAAATTTTGCCAGCATGCGCAGCATATCGCCGTTGCCACAGCCTATGTCTGCTATTGTAATTGTTTTAGCTTTATGAGATTGTTTTAATAATTTTTTTATTCCGTGGAGCGTGATTTTATTCCCGCCAAGTAATTGGTTAATACGCGCGATTTGATCGAGTGCATCTCTGAGTTCTTCTCCCTGAAGAGAAAAATCATCCATTATTTCAGTTTCCTGTGTTCTATATTGTGTATTTATGGCCATTTAATTGATTGCTATGGGTTTGCCATGCGTTTGTTTAATTATTCCGGGTAATAGTCCGGGAAATGATGCTACTATCGCAACGAATATATTGGTAATGGTTTTATAGGTTAAGAGCTGCGCCAGAATCCTGCCCATATTTATTCTTTTTCCAAAATGTTTTTTCCATTCCTTAGTATAGTTATTTTCTAATGCTTCACGGTTCATTCCTTTAGTCGCATAATGTTCTAAAATTAATTCTGATGCTATTTTGGCGCTGTGAATTGCCATCGCCATTCCGTTGCCGCAAAGCGGATGAATAAGACCCGCTGTATCGCCAATCATAATAATGTGATTTTCTACAGCTTGTTTTTTATCAAAAGAGATTTGACTTATCGTTAATGGTTTATCAAAAAGAAGCGTGCTGTTTTCAAAAACAGATTTAAGATGTTTGTTTTTATAAAGCACATTTTGCTGATAATCTTCAATGTTTTTATATTGTTTAAAAGTAGCATAATCAGCCAGATAGCAAATGTTGATAATGTTGTCCTCGACTTTAGAAACGCCGCAATAACCGCCTTTAAAGTTATGCAGCGCTACAAGATTGGGATCTAGGCTGCCGGCATAATGCGCTTTTACGGCCAGCCAGGGTGATTTTTTATGGAAGAAATTTCTATGTAAGACCTGGTCTACATTGGAGCGTTTGCCATAAGCACCCAACACTATTTTAGCAGTTAAAATTTGAATAGAGGTTGTAACAGTAAAGACATCATTGCTGAAAGAAATATCAGTAACATTTTCTTTAAGTATTGTACAGCTGGCTGCGAGTGCTTTTTGATATAAAAAATCATCAAGCGCAAATCTGCTGATCCCAAAACCTCCCAAAGGCAATTTTGCCCTCGCCGCTTTTCCATTATTTGAGGTAAATTCAAATTTAGAAATGTTCGTGGGATTAAGTTCTGAAACATCGGCACCAAGCCACTTTAAATAAGGCAAAATTTCATTCGAAATATATTCGCCGCAAACTTTGTGTCGGGGAAAACCGGATTTCTCTATCAGTGTCACTTTCAAATTCTTTTGAGATAGATGAATAGCCGCGGTTAAACCTGCGAGCCCGCCGCCAATAATCAATACATCCGAATTTGTTTCCATATAACCAATTTAGCTATTAAATCTTACATAGAGATCATAATGAGGGTACTAAATTTACGAATATTAAAAAAATGATTTTGAAAAAGCAGTTAAAAAGTTTGAAGCTGGCGCTATGGGAGTAGTAAAGCAAGACCTTATTTGGCACAAGATATTCTAACCACCTGGCTTTTGTTTTTACAATCAATTCTGATCTATGGGAATTGTATAACTTCTTGCTGAAATTAAATACTTTTTTAACGCAAACACGATTGTACCTTAGTACTGAATTAAATATTTATAATCAAAAAAATAAGTTATGGCAGAAATCAAAATTGAAAAAAAGAAGCCGATATGGCCATGGATTGTAGTAGTACTGATTGTCTCAGCACTTATATATTTCTTTTTTGTAGGAAATTACGAAGGTAAAAGTGAAACCACAATTGAAAGCACTACCACTACAGATACGATATCACGTTAATCAGGAAAGGGGCAGGTATAAAAAGCCAGCTTCTTTCGCTGCTATTGAGGTTTTATAAAAATTGGCACTTGAATGCCTGATACAGGTTTCAGGAATGCCTTGTTGAATATATAAGCCGCTGGAGCAGCAGGGAGAAATTCAGTCAATGCGTGCTGCAGTTAGACTTAGCAAAAAATAATTTATAATATTAAAAAATAATTTATGGAAAATAAAGTTAAAAATTTATACAGACTGGACGAACTTTCTGATTATAAAATAGCTTCAAATTATTCTGATATAAGAGGATGGAAAATAGTAGACTCTGAAAACCGCACCATAGGTAAGGTGGATAATCTTTGGGTTAATAAAGATATGCAGCGTGTTGTTTACCTTGATGTCAATGTAGATAAGGCCTTAATAGATGACAGCTATAATGAGGTGCATGATGCTATGGCAAACGACAACGGAAAGGAATTTATTTATAAAGACGGAGACAGCCATATTATTATCCCGATTGGATCAGTATCTATAAATAAAGACACCAAAATTGTGATGGCCAACAGTATCGGGTACGATACCTTTAGAAACACAAGCAGATATAGCCGCCTGCAAAATTTTGACAGAAATTATGAAAGAAGAGTAATGAATACATATTACCCTGAAAACAATTCAAATAATGTCTCTGATAGTGAAGATGACACCTTTTACAATCGCAGGGAATTTGACAATCAGTAGCGTTTATCGGAATCCTGATAATGGATAACATAAACTGTATATAAAACAAAAAGATCAAACGTGTAAAAATGTTTGATCTTTTTTGTTTAACGGCACTTTTTTAAGAGATTAAATAGACTACATTTACGCAGAAAACTCAATTTAATTTTAAGATAATAGCGACATTTTATTAAATTAATTTAGAACATCAGCTTTTATCATCATTTAGATACAGCTGCGTTTGAGCTATTCGACAGATCTAAATTAAATTATGTTTTCTGTTTTTTGACATTTACTAAATCCCGCCACAAAAGGAATTTAGCCCAGATATACAAACGATTACTTACGATTTATTAATCATGAATACAAATTTGGATTTCCCCACAGATATTGATTTTTTAGAAAAACTAAAAAGTCATAGCGCAGCTGCGCATAAAAAACTGGAGAATTTATCTGTTTCGACTTCCATTCTTTCACCTGATATGAAAATAACGGATTATGGTCATTATCTATCACTCATGTACAATGTGCATAAAAGCACGGAAGAAATAATATTTCCTATTCTTAATCCTGTCATTTTAGATTTAAAAGAAAGAGAAAAAACAAAGCTTTTAGAAAAGGATCTTTCCTATCTCAATTATAAAAAAAACGAAGAAGTTGTACTATTTAAAAGCAGCGTTTACAGCGTTCCTTTTGCTTTGGGAATAGTATATGTTATCGAAGGATCTTCACTTGGAGGAAGATATATCTTGAAAAATGTAGAGAAAGTTTCAGGACTAAATGAACAAAAAGGAGTTTCGTATTTTACCGGATATGGAGACAAAACAGGCAGTTATTGGAAGGGTTTTATAAACCTGCTTCAAGAATACGAGGCACAGAATAATTGTGCAGATGAAATTATAGAAGGAGCAGTTTATGCTTTTGAGAGTATCTATAATCATTTTAAGAACACAGTTAAAAATGAAAATTAAGGACATTGTTAACCGCGATCTTGTTACGTTAACAAATTGTGAGCATGAACCCATACACATTCCGGGAAGCATTCAGCCGCATGGTTTTTTGCTGGGCATTACTTTAGATTGGAAAATTGATTTTTGTACCGCAAATATTTCGGTCTTTCTCGATTTGATTCACGATCAGGTATTAGGCCGAAAATTTCATGAAGTTTTTGGAATGCACGTACAGGAGGAGTTATACAATTATCTGGATAATACCAAAGTTAGACTTGTTTTTCCGCTGGAAGTTGAACTGATGGGAGTTTCTTTTCAGATTACAGTCCATAACAGCGATAATCTTTATGTTCTCGAAGCTGAGCCTCAAACCAGAGGAAAAGAGCAGCTGGCCGATGTTTATGCACAAACGATACAATTTGTGTCTAATATGAATAACACGCGCAGCTTAAAAGAGCTGTGCGCGTTAGTTGCCGAAGGAACCAGGGAAATAACAGGTTATGACCGTGTAATGATTTATCGTTTTGATGACAATTACAATGGTGAAATTTATGCTGAAGACTGCAGGGAAGATTTAGAACCCTTCTTGGGGCTTCACTATCCGCATACTGATATTCCGGTTCAGGCCAGAGAATTGTATATGAAAAATCAGATCAGGCTTATTGTTGATATTGGTTACGAGCCTGTTCCTGTTTTTACAATATACGACAAAGAAAATAAGAATCTTGACATGAGTCTTTCTATTCTTAGAAGTACTTCGCCAATTCATATAGAATATCTGAAAAATATGGGGGTGGGGGCAACACTTACAATTTCGCTCATTCATCATGGACGATTGTGGGGACTTATTGCCTGCCATCATTATTCTCCTAAAAATATTTCTCCCGAAATAAGACTCGCAGCCAAGCTTCAGGGTCAATTTATTACTTCACAAATCGATTTAAGACAATCGAATGATGAATATGAAATTGCGCGAAAAACCAGTCAGGCACTGGAACGCCTGACCGCTCTGGACCTTCCGATAGATCACGCGTCTTTTGATGTGATCTGCAGCGATCCTGAATTATTGAAACTCTGCAATGCAAAAGGCGTTTCGATTTGTATAGGACAAAAAATATATAAAAGCGGTACTACACCACCAGACGAAATAATTACGCAAATTATATTAAATATCCATTTTTACGAGTACGGACGCACTTTTAGTACCAATAAACTCAGCAATTTTATGCCTGATTTAAGTGGATACGAAGAAGTTTCAGGTATTATCTATCATTCTCTTGGCAGCGGCAACAGTATTATTTGGTACAAACCAGAAACGGTTGCCGAGATTAATTGGGCAGGTGATCCTGAAAAGGCGATTATATTAGACAGCAAAGGGCTGCATCCGAGAAATTCATTTAATTTATGGAAACAGATTATCAAGCACCAAAGCAGTGCGTGGCTCCAGCCTGAATTAATTGCTGCCGCCAGTTATGCACATTTTCTCCACAATCAAATTGTAATGCTGCAGCTGAGTCAAGAAGAAGAAAAATACCGTAATTTAAGTGAAGTGCTTCGGGAAACCAATTCGGAACTTGAAAATATAAACTGGATCAGCACACATGATTTACAGGAACCTTTACGAAAAATCCAGTTTATTGCCTCAAAAGTAGTGTCGGATATTGATAAAGTGCCGTCGGTTGCCATTATTGATTCATTGGAACGAGTGACGAAATCTGCCAATAGAATGCAGCATTTATTGATTGATATTCTCAAGTATACGCGAATAAAACACACAATAGATTCATTTCAGCGCGTGAATCTTAATTATATTTTAGAAGAAACGCTGCTGGAAATGAAAGAAACTATCGACGATAGCAAAGCGACTATCAAAAGCGATATTTTACCGGATGTATTTGCAATACCATTTTTAATGAAGCAGTTATTTTCGAACATACTGCACAATTCATTAAAATATGCCGCTGCCGAAAGAAATGCTGTTATTGAAATTACCGCTTCAAAAGAGCCGGAAATTAATTTATATTCGAATAAGGTATACTGCCACTGGATTACTTTTAAAGATAACGGAATTGGTTTTGAACAAGAATACGCAGAATCTATTTTTAAAATATTTACAAGGCTTCATTCACTTGAAAAATACAATGGTTCAGGAGTGGGACTGGCATTGTGCAAAAAAATAATGAAAACCTGCAACGGCAATATCCGCGCAGTTGGAAAATTAAATCAGGGAACCGAAATTACCATCTATTTCCCTTGTGATCCATCAGATTCATTAGTTGCTAATTAATGCTAAATACTGTAAATAAGAAGCACTCCGCTATTATTTCGCAATTGTATGTTTAATTAAATGAGACTTTAGCACCCTCACATATTTTAATGCATGGTTGTTCATTCATAATATTTATTAGTTATTGTTTCGGAAAATCCAAAAAGGTCTGTTTTTGCTGCAACAGCAATTCTGTTCCATCCGTTTACGTTTGCTACTGCCATAATCAATTTACAGGTTTTCTCTTTGCCAAAAGTATCGACTGCAGCATTGTAGATTTCGCTGCTTAGTCCGCGATCTGATATTGTGGTCACTTCTTCCAATAAAGCCAGAATAAGCTGTTCTTCGCTGCTGAACCATTTTTTGCCGTCTCTCCAGGTGTTGAGTATAGAAATTCTCTGTGGATCTTCACCATGGTGAATTGCATCATGCGTATGCATCGCTGTACAAAAATCACAATTATTAATCTGCGACGTTCTGATTTTTATCAGACCCAGCTCAAGCTTGTTCATTCCTGAATTCGAAATAAGAAGATCGAGCTGGCTTAATACGGTATAGGATTTCTCGATAAAACGGTCAAAATGTAATCTACCTGCCATAGTACTTCAATTAAAATTAGTATTAAAATTTAGAATATTGATTCAATCTTCTGGACGCATTTATTATAGGCTCACTATTATCCCAGTGTTCTGCAATTTTACCATTTTCAAGCCTAAACAGATTATAAAATGAGGTGTGCTTATAATGAAAATATCCTTCGCTCATAGCAAGGACAAAATTGCCTTCACCCAGAATCTGATGTATTGTCTGGTATTCTGTTCTTCTTCCCTGTTCCGTCCATTTTCGTAAAACATTCTTCACAGCGGGCACATCATCCGGCATCCATGGATTATGCTGCATGTACTTGTTTTGGTCAAAGTAAGAGGCTATATTGTACGAGTTGGCGTTAAAAAAAACATCAGTAATATAGCTTCTCACAATAAGCTTGTTCGACTTTGCATTTTGGGTTGCTTCGATCTCTGTTGTTCCGTCAATCATACTTCTGCCGCTCGGATTTACGGGTTCCTTTTCCTGATAATTATCCCAGTGTTCTATAATTTGATCCTCCTGAAAACGAAAAACATCAAATCCCACGTATTCATCATCGTCACTAAATTCGCTGTGGGCAAAAACATAATCCCCATCCTGAAAAATACGTTTTACATTTCTTGTGGTATAGATCGATCGTGACATTAAATTTTCTACAAAGTGTCCTTTGTTTCCCAGAGTATATTGGTTATGGTCTTTAAAGTCAGGATGGAGGTAATCCGTAAAAGTTCTATCATTGGTTTCATTAAATAGCAGCAGATCTTCTATCAGCTGCTTTCTGATGTTGTTCATATCAATTGTATTTTACTGTTTATAATCATAACGAAGCCCTAATTTTAATCACATATTATTTTGATTGTTTTTTGGTAATGCAAAATTATCATACATAAAAAACTGAATTGCAGTCCAGAAAATATTTCATTAGTAGTCCAGTTTTATTATATTTGACTAATAATACCATCTGAACAAAAAAGTGATGTATCTGAGTTGTCTTACATACAGCTGTCACGAACGCTATTTTCGATCTAAAATCAGATTACTCTATTTAAACCAGAAACTCCTTTAAATTTTTTTAATATGCTGCCTTACAAAAACCTTATAATAATTGATAAAAAGAAAAGTCTGCCGGTGTACAGGCAGATTTCATTGCAGCTTATTGCATTAATTCAGGAAGGAAAATTACCGCCAGGTGCCGTACTGCCAAGTACACGAAACCTTGCCTTTGACCTGCAGCTTCACAGAAAAACGATAGTGGCTGCGTATGAAACCCTTGTGTCTGAAAACTGGATAGACAACCTGCCCCGCAAAAGCTACACCGTATCGCCAAATCTGCCGATGGTAAGGCCAAGATCCTACAACAGTAAGAGACTGAGCCCATTTGCTGAAGGAGGGAGTTTTGATTTTGAACGTCACGAGCTTATTATGCCGATAGCGCAGTCACTGACCAACTGCCGTATCGAAATTAACGACGGGTTTCCGGATATTTCGATGCTTCCTGTCCAGGCTATATCAAAGCAGTTTAAGAGAGCTTTGGAAGCTTCTGCATCAGCCAGGTATTTTGGCGTAAATTTAGACGGAGGCTCTTCCAATTTCAAAACTTCGCTGAGCTCGTTTCTTAATCAGACACGCGGGATTGATATGGGCATTGAGAACTTATTTACCACTCGCGGCGCACAGATGGCAATATATATTGCGGCATCGCTTATTATAAAACCCGGGGACAAAGTGGTGGTGAGTGAGCCGAGTTATTTTATAGCCGAAACACTTTTTCAGAAACTGGGTGCTGAACTTATTCGTGTGCCAATGGACGGTGATGGGATGTGTACCGAAAAGCTGGAAAATATTCTCAAAAAAGACGTTATAAAAATGCTGTACATTATTCCCCATCATCATCACCCCACTACTGTTACAATGAGTGTGGAAAGGAGAAATCATTTGATGGAGCTGATTTCGGCTTATAACTTTGCCGTTATCGAAGATGATTATGATTATGATTTCCAGTTCAAATATGATCCTTATCTGCCTTTGGCCAGCGGCGATCACAGGGGCAATATAATTTATATAGGATCGCTTACTAAGGTTCTGGGTTCTCCTTTTCGTTTAGGATATATGATTGCCGGATCAGATTTTCTGCAGGCGGCGGCACGAATGAGGACGCTGATTGATCTGAGAGGTGATTTTATCATGGAAGAAACTATTTCGGGTATGATTGCGAATGGCGATTTAACCAGGCACATTCAAAAAACCAATAAGCTCTATTCACAGCGGTGTGACTTTTTATCTGATGAGGTAAGCACGGAATTAGGTGAAATGATTGATTTTACAAAACCAACAGGCGGCATGGCTTTGTGGCTTAAATTCAAGCCTGAGTACGATTTATCAAAAATTATCAAAAAGGCCAATCTGAAAGGTCTCGCGATAAGAGGCAGTGCGTACTGCAGTGGAAAGGACGCTCATTTTAATGCCTTTCGGTTTGGTTTTGCTTCCTTAAATGAGCAGGAGCTGGCGGAAGCTGTCAGCATAATTAAAAAAACCGCCGAAAGCCTGTAAATCCTTATTTACGTTTTACATCACTTATTTAATTGTGGACTATCTTACTATTATAATCTGGTCTCTTAACAATGTTCTTTTGCCTTCTAATTTTGCTCTGTAACAAATAAAATAAAATTATGGATGTATTAAATGTTCAGACAAAGGCAGTTATAGCATTTGCTAAAGAGGCGATTTTACAATTCAGAACCAATCTCGAACCGGAAACCGTGGTCGAACAGGTTTTTGAAATGATTAATAACGGAGGCTTTGAACTGGCCTGTATACCATCGGACGATGGGAGCAAAGCGGCAGCTTTTATAGGATTCAGAACTATGGATATGTTACGGACGGGAAAGATGATTTACATCGACGATCTTTTTACACTTCCTGAGTACCGCGGGCGAGGTTATGCCGGAAAACTTTTGGAATATGTTGATCAGATTGCCCTGGCAAAAGGAATAAAATCAGTACACCTTGACAGTGGGTTTCCGCTGCATCCTGCGCATCGGCTTTATCTCAATAGCGGCTATTTTCTGGCCTGCCACCATTTTACTAAAATGCTTAAAGCATAACCACGTCAAAATATGAAAAGGAATACCATGTATTTCTTTAACTACATTAACTTTTACAGGCCGCCGTCAGGCTAAATCTGCCTTAAAATTATCAAAATGAAAAAAGTACTAGTAATTAATGCAAGCCCTCGTGAGGAGAGATCCCACAGCAGACGGCTTACGAATGTTTTTGTTGAATATTATAAAGAGTATAAGCCGGAATCACACATAAAATTGAGGGATTTAGGCAAAAGTAATATTCCGCACGTAACTGAAAGATGGATAGCCGGTGCCTTCAAGCCCGAAGCAGACAGAACACCTGAGGAAATAGAAGCATTAAGAATCAGTACAGAACTTATCAGCGAACTGAGGGAAGCGGATGTTATTGTGATCGGATCTCCAATGTACAACTGGTCTGTTCCGAGTTCGCTTAAAGCGTATATAGATCAGGTTCTTAGGGTAAATGAAACGTGGGAAGTAAATCATGAGGACCAGCAAAATCCGTATATCGGACTTTTGACGAATAAATCTTTGCTTCTTCTTCTCTCAAGGGGCGCGCAGGGATATGAAAAAGGAGGATATAATGAGCACATGAATTTCCAGTCTCCTTATTTGAGAACTGTTTTCAACATCATTGGCGTTACGGATATTCACGAAGTAAGTGTTAACGGGGAGGCATTCGGATCAGAAGCTTTTGAAGCTTCAGTAAAAAATTCAAATGCCAACATCATTAAACTGATTGAGACGTATTTGTCATAGTTCTTTTTTTTCCACAGCGTACTTAAAAATTGCGGTGTAAAGCTTCAGCGATGGAGTATATGCTTACCTGTGCAGTATAGAAAATCAAAGTTTCAATCCAGAGTCTTGATTGTAAAGCTGCACTGCGGAAAATAATAGGAAGCAGGGTGAAGGAAAATTTGATTGATGGAGAACAAAAAACCTGCGAATCACAGGATTTGCAGGTTTATAAAGCTTTTTGGTTTTTTGAAAAGATTGCAAACTTTTTTTATTTAAAAGCTTTCGGCATAAATTGACCTCTCAAAGTTTCAATATATTTCTGGTCAGATGTACTGTTTCTCAGTGCGACTAACGGTTCTAAATCCGGACCTGCAATGTAACGCAAAGTGTGACTTTCATCAGTAACAGCTCCGTAGATTGTTTTGGCAACATCATCGGCAGTGGCTGTTTTTTGTTCTCCAAAAGAAGAAAAAAGCGAATTCATATCTTCCTGAAAATCCTTGTAATCCTCTAAAGCAGGATCAAAAGCATAATCTGAAGCGGCTCTTTCATAAAAAGGCGTAACCACATAGCCAGGTTCAATAATTTTGACTTTAATGTTTTGCGATTCCAGTTCATACGAAAGTGATTCAGAAAAACCTTCAACAGCAAATTTAGAGGCAGCATAAACCGAAATTAATGGCACGGTAACGCGTCCTGCGCCAGATGTTATATTTACCAATGTGCCTTGTTTTCTGTTTCTGAAATGAGGCAAAATGGCATGGGTAACCTCCATTAATCCAAATACATTTACTTCAAATTGCGCACGGATTTGTTCTGGAGAAATAGCTTCAAATAAACCTTGTTGTCCGTATCCGGCATTGTTAACCAGGGCATCAATATGTCCAAATTTTTCAATTCCTTCCTGAATGGCTGTTTTAATAGATTCAGTGTCAGCAACATCAAGACGTGCTATCAGGATGTTTGAATAGTTTTTGAGCTCGTTTTCTTTTTCTGGATTTCGCATTGTAGCGATTACATTCCAGCCTTGCTGGGCAAAAAATAGGGACGTAGCTTTCCCTATGCCGGAGGAAGCTCCGGTAATGAAGATTACTTTTTTCATAGTAAGATTATTTAGCTTTGTGAATTATTTCAATAAAAGGAAATCAAATTGTAGACGGATTAACGCCAAAAAGTTTTTTGAAAGAATAAGAAAAATGAGAAATACTTTCAAATCCTAATTCATGGTAGACATCAGACGGACGTTTCTTTTTTTCTTTGATAAGATAATGTGCTTCTTCCAGACGCCTTTTCTGAATCCATCGGCTGGGTGACATTTGAAATGTCTGACCAAAATCTCTTTTGAATGCAGCTAAGCTTCTACCGGTTAAAAAAGCCAGTTTTTTTAAATCAACATTAAACTTAAAGTTCTGCTGCATAAAAGCTTCCAGATCAATTTTTCCGGGCTGATTAAAATCAAACAGCACATTCTTTAAATCAGGATTCACTTGTAAAAGTAACAGTAATGCCTCTTGTTTTTTCAGCAAAATCAGTTCTTCAGGCAATGCTGAGGTAAAATAGGGCAAAAGGGTTTTGTAAAAATTTACAAGTAAAACATCATTTTTTAATTGCAAAACAGCCTCTTTTACCGGATAAGGTTTATCATAAACCATATTGTACTGCTGACTGAATTTCAATAAAATATCTCTGTCAAAAACTACAGTAATAGATCTGAAGGCTTCTTTTTTGGTGGGAATTTTGGTAAATTTAGAAAGGAAATTTTTTCTGTAAAAGATCAAATCACCAGTTCCGAAAATTCTTGTTTGTCCGGCGTCTGTAACTTTTAAGTTCCCCGAAATGATATAACATAATCCATATTCGAGAATAAAATGTTCGCCAATCACCTTTTGTGTTTCAAAACTAGAATACACAATTCCGGGGATTTTTGTTGTTTGTAAAAAAGTTTCTTCCATCACTAATTGTTTGTGGTACAAAGATCAGCATAATTGTTGACGATCGTTTTCGTGTAAGGCTCAAAAAAGCTTTATTGAAAAGCTCTTTTTCAGCCCCCGTATACTAATTAGTTCTAAAACCCGAAGATCGTTTTTTTACTGTAAAACAGATGATCTCTGCGTACAGTGCGTTATCGTACCCAATACCAAATGATCCCCGGATCTGAATTACCACAGCATCCAAACCACGGTGCAGGATTGAAACCACAAAGAGAGATTAGCGTTCCCCACCAGTTGCCGCCAGAGTCATTACTTGTTGTGATGACCCCACAGGAACCAGGTGAATACCAAGGCATTATTTCTTCTACGCCGTCGTCCTGATAATTCCATGAATCAAATTTGGTGTTTACGGTAATGTCTCTTTGCGTATTATTTGTATTAACAAAACTATAGGTTTGGTTCGCTGTCCAGATGCCGCCCCAACGCCCGCGGGTTGTTGCATCTATCATGTATTGAAAGCCGCTTGCACTTTTTTTAATATAATCAGCATAGGCTATAATTGAATACTGCCCATTAACAGTTGGTGCAGTTTCATTTCTCAAGAGTGCGTTATTTGTATCCCATCCTGAGCCATTATTATTGCATAATATCAAAGTCCATCCGCCGCCGTCAGTCGTCATATCCGCATAAATTTGAAAAGGATTTCCACCATTGATATTGGAGTTTTTAATCCAATACAATCCGTCAGTAGAGCCGGGAAAATCGCTTTTGATTTGAAATGCACTTGAGCCTGCTGTTACCGCTGATAATCCATCATTCGATTTAACCGCAATTATTTTTCCGTTTGTAGTTAATGAATTGCTGGTAGACAATGCACCATTTTTATTAATGTAGTTGAAATTAGAAGTCGAAATTTGGCCGTTTTTTGTTAACACAGAAACACTATTTATAGTTAAAACAGCAGTTATAGAAGCACCGAAGTGTGTACTGTTTCCTTCCTGAACGGCTGTAATTTGGGTCGTTCCAATTCCTGTTATAGTAACAGTTGTGCCGCTAATTGTGGCTGCTGCTGTATTGCTGCTGCTATAGGTTATAGGCGCGGTACTCTCAGTGTGTGGCGGCGCAATGGTATAAGAGCCGTCAAAATAGGTTTTTATCTGCGAATTAAAATTACTTAAATTAGGGTTTTGCAGCACTGTGACTGTGACGCTCTTAGATACCGGGCAGCCTTTATTTGCAGAGTAGCCTATTACATCATAAGTAGTAGTTTCTACTGGTGATACTGTAATTGCCGGCGTAACGGCCAACAATCCTTCTCCATAAATTTCATAAAAAGAAGCAGTGCTTTTTTCGACAGCTAATCGATCATCGGCCGATAATACCGAGTCAAAAACAAAAATTTCACCAACATCTGCATCCGATGATTCACTGTCATTAATTCTCAAACCGTTTGGTCCGTTAGTACCGCCATTTGGTGACATTGTTTTAGAAACTCCATTTTCATAAATAGCAGATTCAGTTCCGTTTCCTGTTCCGGTGTATACATATGCATCACTGTCAGCAGATATGCTTCCGGCCTGTGAAACCCAGCCGTCAAAATGAGCCTGGGTTTTGCTGCCATTCCACCATCCCAGCAGCCAGTTGTTATTAGCATTTAATACTCTTCCTCTACTGGGGCCGGTTTGTTTTCCAGCGTAAATGACAGTGTAGGGAGGAGTGAAATTGACACCGTTCTTTATATTTTGGCCGGGATTGAACCTTAATATGGGTTTATTATTCAATCCATCAAAAACGTATAAAGGCTGCGCACCCTCATAGGAAGGGGTCATATCATTGCCATTACCGGATTGATCATACAATTTAACACAATAACCTGCTGATCCGTTCAGCCAAGCAGCGATAGCTTCTGTATTTAAATGGGTTCCGGAAAATCCGAAATCAGCTTCTATATTGTCATTAGCCCTTCTCAGGCGAATTGCACTACCCGAATAGGCAGTTCTTAAAAGTCGTAATCCGACGGCTAATTTAGAACCCGATACCTTATCCAATGGTGTCGCATTATTAAAGCCCCATGCATAACTGCTTGCTCCGGAGGCAGTAAGTGTTACAGTATCTCCTGAATTAATAACAGCTGTAACAGGATCAATAGTAATGGAGGGCATGTTATCTACAATAACAGCACCTGAAATGTTACTTTTTACTGGTACTCCGGATCCTGAAACTTCTACATAAAAATAGGTGGTGCCCGCTGCCACGGTAGGAGGGATGAAGGAATTACTAACAGCGCCGCTAATAAGTGTTCCACCGCTGGTACTGGCGCTCGTGCTGCTAGACCATTGATAAGTGAGATTAATTCCTGATGCTTCTACTGTCAAAGGAGCGGCCGGAGCCCCTATACATTCATAATGAATGGCCGATGCCGGCTGTAAATTTATTATAGTATTACAGCTTGTCGAAATAGAATAGTAAGCACCTTGACTGCATTCTAATTGTAAACGGTCGTTATTTGAGATCAGGGAAGAAAAGGCTATGGCTTCTGTTTCCAGAATCGAACCTCCATCACCACCTCCATCATAATTTCCTATAAATATTTGATTAACATTGTGAGTGTGTGAACTAATTGATAAAATCATTTCCTGATCTACTGGGGATAAAGATTCAGTAGTTGTTTTTGAAACGCCATTTTTCCAAATACCAAGCGGTGATAAATCATGCCAGAAATTAGTACCTCCAGCAGTTAAAATGCCTCCGATTCTGGGAGAAGCATCTAATATAGAATGGAAACCGGGCCAAATTGATGATTCGGATTTTAAAACCGTAGAAATACTAAATAAATTTAGGGAACCTGTATACACTAATCCTTTATTTCCTGAAAAATCAATGGTAATTCTTGAGCCAATTAATTTGAAAGTACCACTGAATACTATTTGAGGTTGAAAATTATAATCTGTTTTAATCAGATTTCTTTCATTTCCACTTTGGTCGTACCAAATATTTACGTAGCCATTACCGCCATTGATAAAAGTTAATAAAGTATTTGTATCTAAGTCTCCATTACTATCAAAACCAATATCCATAGTAGTATCATCGCTGCTGCGACGTACTTGTAACGCATTGCCTGTGTATGTACTGCTTAATTTTCTTAAGCTATATGCTGTGGCAGGTGTACTGCCCGATAGCCCTAAATTGTCCAGCGTATTTTGAGTAAATCCCTGAAAACTGGCAAAAATCAAAAAAAGACAAACTATATTTTTACAAAACTTCATAGTATAATTTTATTAAAAGCTATTAATAAAAATAATCAAACTGAATCCTGTCGCTCACAGACAATGTATATGAACCATTATTTGCAGGGAGGTACGTTAAGGCAGCTCCAATTATGCTGTAGGCAGTATTGCTGATCCGAATTCCATTGATGTACATTTTAACTTTACTATTTGCTGATGGAGTTTGATTTAAAGTAAATTCTGTTTGCGAAATAACCGAACTAAATTCATCTGCTGCTTCATTGATTATATTTGAACCTGTCTTTGCGTCAACATATGTTTTGACAGCTTTTTCAGTGGGAAATTTTACATCAGAATTTGAAGTAAATGTTCCGTCAGAACTTTTATTCGCTGTATCTTCTTTTTCTGATTCAGCAGCAAAAGCTCTTGCAATTTCAGCAGCCAAATCCGTTGTCAGAGCATCCTCTATCGCTGTGGCTCTTGTACTTTCTGCAGCTAAATCAGTTGTCAAAGTATTTTCTGCCGTTGTAGCTCTTGTAGTTTCTGTGGCTAAATCTGTTGTCAAAGCATTTTCTGCTGTTGTAGCTCTTGTCGTTTCTGTCGTTAAATTAGAGGCTAAAGTGTTATCAGCGTTTGTTCTTGCAGTTGTTTCTGTGGCCAATGCGGTTGTCAAAGCATTTTCTGCTGTTGTGGCTCTTGTCGTTTCTGTGGTTAAATCAGATGATAAAGTGGCATCAGCGTTTGTTCTTGCCGTAGTTTCTGTGGCTAATGCGGTTGTCAAAGTATTTTCTGCCGTTGTAGCTCTTGTTGTTTCTGCCGCTAAATCAGTTACTAGCGCTGTATTTTCATTGGTTCGTGCCGTAGTTTCTGTGGCTAAAGCCGTTGTCAAAGTATTTTCTGCTGTTGTGGCTCTTGTTGTTTCTGCCGCTAAATCACTTACTAGCGCTGTATTTTCATTGGTTCTGGCGGTAGTTTCTGCAGCTAAAGCTGTTGTTAAAGTATTTTCTGCCGTTGTGGCTCTTGTCGTTTCTGTGGTTAAATCAGATGATAAAGTGGTATCGGCGTTTGTTCTTGCAGTAGTTTCTGTGGCTAATGCGGTTGTCAAATCATTTTCTGCTGTTGTGGCTCTTGTCGTTTCTGTGGTTAAATCAGATGATAAAGTGGTATCAGCGTTTGTTCTTGCCGTAGTTTCTGTGGCTAATGCGGTTGTCAAAGCATTTTCTGCTGTTGTGGCTCTTGTTGTTTCTGCCGTTAAATCAGTTACTAGCGCTGTATTTTCATTGGTTCTTGCAGTAGTTTCCGCATCTAATGCGGTTGTCAAAGTATTTTCTGATGTTGTAGCTCTTGTAATTTCTGTCGCCAAATCAGCTGTTAAAGATGTATCCGCATTTGTTCTTGCAGTAGTTTCCGCATCTAAAGCTGTTGTCAAAGCATTTTCTGCTGTTGTGGCTCTTGTTTTTTCTGCCGTTAAATCAGCTGTTAAAGTTATATCAGCATTTGTTCTTATTGCAGTTTCTGTGGCTAAAGCCGTTGTCAAAGCATTTTCTGCCGTTGTGGCTCTTGTTGTTTCTGAAGCTAAATCAGTTACTAGCGCTGCATTAGCATTTGTTCTTGCAGTAGTTTCCGCATCTAAAGCTGTTGTCAAATTATTTTCTGCCGTTGTAGCCCTTGTAGTTTCTGTCGTTAAATCAGATGATAAAGTGGTATCAGCGTTTGTTCTTGCAGTAGTTTCTGTGGCTAAGGCCGTTGTCAAAGCATTTTCTGCCGTTGTGGCTCTTGTTGTTTCTGAAGCTAAATCAGTTACTAGCGCTGTATTTTCATTGGTTCTGGCGGTAGTTTCTGTGGCTAAAGCCGTTGTCAAAGTATTTTCTGCTGTTGTGGCTCTTGTAGTTTCTGTCGTTAAATCAGATGCTAAAGTGCTATCAGCGTTTGTTCTTGCAGTAGTTTCTGTGGCTAATGCCGTTGTCAAAGCATTTTCTGCCGTTGTAGCTCTTGTAGTTTCTGAAGCTAAAGTCGTTGTCAAAGTATTTTCTGCTGTTGTGGCTCTTGTGGTTTCTGTCGTTAAATCAGAGGCTAAAGTGGTATCAGCATTGGTTCGTGCAGTAGTTTCTGCAGCTAAATCAGTTGCTAATGCTGCATTTGCATTGGTTCTTATTGCAGTTTCTGTGGCTAAAGCCGTTGTCAATGTATTTTCTGCTATTGTGGCTCTTGTAGTTTCTGTCGCTAAATCAGTTGCTAGTGCTGCATTAGCATTTGTTCTTGCAGTAGTTTCCGCATCTAAAGCTGTTGTCAAAGTATTTTCTGCCGTTGTAGCCCTTGTAGTTTCTGTCGTTAAATCAGATGCTAAAGTTGTATCAGCATTTGTTCTTGCAGTAGTTTCTGTGGCTAAGGCCGTTGTCAAAGCATTTTCTGCCGTTGTAGCTCTTGTAGTTTCTGAAGCTAAATCAGTTACTAGTGCTGCATTTGCATTGGTTCTTATTGTAGTTTCTGCAACTAATGCGGTTGTCAAAGCATTTTCTGCTGTTGTGGCTCTTGTTTTTTCTGCCGTTAAATCAGCTGTTAAAGTTATATCAGCATTTGTTCTTATTGCAGTTTCTGTGTCTAAAGCCGTTGTCAAAGCATTTTCTGCCGTTGTGGCTCTTGTAGTTTCTGTCGTTAAATCAGATGCTAAAGTTGTATCAGCATTTGTTCTTGCAGTGGTTTCTGAAGCTAAATCAGTTACTAGCGCTGTATTTTCATTGGTTCTGGCGGTAGTTTCTGCAACTAGTGCGGTTGTCAAAGCATTTTCTGCTGTTGTGGCTCTTGTAGTTTCTGTCGTTAAAGCAGAGGCTAAAGTTGTATCAGCATTGGTTCGTGCAGTAGTTTCTGCAGCTAAAGCTGTTGTCAAAGCATTTTCTGCCGTTGTCGCTCTTGTAGTTTCTGTCGCTAAAGCTGTTTTCAAAGTATTTTCTGCCGTTGTAGCTCTTGTAGTTTCTGTCTCCAAATCAGCTGTTAAAGTTGTATCTGCGTTGGTTCGTGCAGTAGTCTCTGCAGCTAAATCTGTTGTCAAAGTATTTTCTGCTGTTGTGGCTCTTGTGGTTTCTGTCGTTAAATCAGATGCTAAAGCTGTATCAGCGTTTGTTCTTGCTGTGGTTTCTGCAGCTAAAGCTGTTGTCAAAGCATTTTCTGCCGTTGTCGCTCTTGTAGTTTCTGTCGCTAAAGCTGTTTTCAAAGTATTTTCTGCCGTTGTAGCTCTTGTAGTTTCTGTCTCCAAATCAGCTGTTAAAGTTGTATCTGCGTTGGTTCGTGCAGTAGTCTCTGCAGCTAAATCTGTTGTCAAAGCATTTTCTGCTGTTGTGGCTCTTGTGGTTTCTGTCGCTAAATCAGCTGTTAAAGTTGTATCAGCGTTTGTTCTTGCTGTAGTTTCTGCTGTTAAGTTGGCGGCTAAATTACTTTCTGCTGCTTTGGCACGAGTTATTTCTGCTGCTAATTCTGAAAGTCCAAGTAAGGAGTTTTCGTCAACATAAGTCTTAACAGATTTTACAGTAGGATATTTAATGTTTGAATTTCCATCAATTTTAAAATCTGTGCTTTTATTAAAAGAATCCTCTTTCACATTAAGTTGAGTTTGTACAGCTGTACTAACTGGTTTATTCAAATCACTTGTATTGTCAACATTTTCAAGAGCTAAATTTACTTTTGCGCCTAAAACTGTAATGGCATTCGTTCCCCCATTTTCTACTGCTACTACTCCCAGAACATTTTCAGCGTTTATTGCAGAGAAAGCGGCAGGAACTGAAGTAAAAGGCTGATTGCTGATTTCTTCAAAATTAGAACATTGGCCATTTGTATTCAGTCCCACTTTTAAACTTTTTCGATTAACACTCCAAAAAATATCTGAAAATGATGTTGCATAACCTGATGATTGGTTACCTGAACCGATAATGGTATTTACCATACCAAATTCATCCGTTGTTGTGCTGATGGTTTCCTGGTATTCCGTAACAGATGCGGCATCAATAATAGTAAACTGCAGGCAGATATTTTTATTTGCTAATGGAGTATTCGCAGCGTTTATCCCGGATGTTGCTGCTGCCTTAGGATTTAAAATCACAGCCTGATAAGTAATTCCGTTTGTTTGGGAATTACTTATAAAAGAAATCAATAAAAGTAAAAGTAAAGTTATCTTTTTCATATATTTTTATATTAAGATGAATGCAAAAGGAATTTGATGCGTATTAAAAAGCAGATTTTCATCAGTGTGTTTTAAGAAAATACTTTTTAAAAATCCGTATCTATGATTATCATTGTTTGATAATTTTAGCGTAGTAATTAAGATTAGTAGTGTTTAATCTTATTAGATATTCTGAAGTTGGCAATTGTGTTAAATCAATCGTAAGAACACTATTTACTGCATTTTTCTTTTTTTCATAGATCAGACGCCCTAATAAATCAAAAACATAAATTGATATGATATTAGTAACAGGTTTTGAAAACTGAAAATTTATATTTTCTGTAAATGGGTTGGGATATGTTAGTACTGTGATATTGTCAATATGATCTACATTGTCTGGAGTAATGTAGGTATGCCAGAGACTTTGTTGAAATCCCTGCATAACGGTATAGGTTTTTCCAACCGCAGTACCCGTGGGACTTTGCTGGCCAATAGTTTGTTGTATTATAAAACTATCCTGCGTTTGTTTTGAGCTTCCCTGAGACGAAAGCATTTGATGATGTAAGATTTGTCCATGAAAAGTTATCGTAAAAAATAGGAGTAAAAATTTCATCATACTATTAGTTTAGTGGCATTATAAGCTAAGGTAAACTAATAAATCAATTGGCGTCAAAAAAATCTGATTAATATTAATTAATAAGAATTTATAGCTTTTGGCCTATTGGTTAAATATTTTCTTTAAGAGATTTTGATTAGTATATTTTAATGTAGTAAATCAACTTTTATTTACGATTTGGAAACAGCATTTGGTTTTGAGAAACGTTCTCGCCTCAAATTAGAAAAAAGAAATTCAAATTTGAGAAATGAAAAAAATAGACATGTGTTAAGCGTATTTTATTCCTCACGATAAATCATTATATCGGTTCCTTTTACAGCTTTAATGATCTGTTTCACATTTGTTTCAATCAAATTTTCACTGCCATTTTTACTGTATGCAGCAAATTCTCCATTTTGTAATTTAGTAGTTATTACATACATATGCCATCCATAGCCAGATGGTAAAGAAACTATTACATATCTTCCATCTAAAAGTTCTTTATCTATTGTCGAAAATAAATCATCAAATGGAAAATTATCATTGCGTTGTATATTGAATTTGTGGTGAAAACGGATACCATTTAAAACCAGATCATCAAAGTTTGCAAAAGTTCCGTCCATTTTATTCTGCCATATTTTTTGGTAATTATAAAAATTAGCATCTACTTTTTTATTTAGTTTCAGCACCATTTCAATGCTTGATGGTATACATGAAGTGGCATAAATTTGTTTATGATTATTAATGGCTTCATATTTACTGATTAGCGTATCCGGTGCATTTTGTGCTCTTGTCTCAAATGTGGAGAGCATCATCAATGTAACGACAGCAATTGTAGAAAGTAATTTTTTAAATAGGTGTTTCATAATAATAATTAAGTTTTTATAGATTTAAAATTTTTCTCAACATTACTCTTTGCCTGCAAAACTTCCTGTATACATTCACCGGGTATTTTCTAGGAAAATGCTTTAAAAATGAGTTTATAAATGCTGCAGTTACATCAGCACAAAAGGGGTATTTTTTTTTGACTAAAGTAGTATATCGTCTCCGGCATATTGTCCCATTTCGTTTCATAATTGTGTGAAAATGAGTCAATATTAAATTCGATCCTTACAGCAGCCGACAGTTTCGCTTGGTTTTATGGTTTAAAAATAGAGATCATTGTAGTGTCAAAAAATAGAAGAGGAGAGAGGTGTTCTTGTACAAACGACAAACATGCAGTTATTTTTACTGAGCTTGATCAGACAGCTGTAATTTTTTAAACCTAACCGCTTTAGCGTCCAACAGTATTAAATTTTTATACAAAAAAAAGCCTCAATTCACATTCAAATTGAGGCTCATTCACTTCATTAATTTATAGAAGATAAAACATCGTTTTAACAATATCGTCATAAACCTGTTTGTCTCTTTCTCCGGCCCTTGCTAAAACCCTGATACCTGAGTAAGTATTAAAGATAAATCGGGCCAGGACCCTTGCATCAGCAGCTTTTGAAATATCTCCGGAAGCCTGTCCTTTTTTGAGGGCATTTGTAAAAACTGCTTCCATTTCCTGACTATTACTTTTAACTATCTTTGATATATCTTCATCATGCATTGCAAGCTCTACCGAAGAATTTACCATGAAACAGCCTTTTGTAATGCGGTCCTGCAAACTTTCTATTACTGCTTGCTTAAAAATATCATGCAGAGTTTCTTTTATGTTTTTCGAATCTTCGAACAATTTTACGATGTCATCTTTTGACTGCTTTTGATAACGCTGCAAAGACTTTGAAAACAGTTTTTGTTTATCGCCAAAGGTATCGTACAAACTCGAACGGCTAAGTCCTAAATGAGTAACTAAATCCTGAGCTGAAGTTCCGTTGTAACCTTTGTGCCAAAAAATTTCGATGGCTTTGTCTAAAGCCTGATCTTCGTTAAATTCTTTTGTTCTAGCCATAACTTTCTAATTAAAATTACTTTACAAAGATACTAAAAAACGGAACATTCGTTCCGGAATTAGAGAAAAAAATTACACTACTGCATTTACAGTAAGCCCGCCATCGACAACAATTTCTGTTCCTGTTATAAATGATGCATCGTCAGAAGCTAAGAAACCAACTGTTTTGGCTATTTCTGAAGACTGGCCAAAGCGTTTCAACAAAATTTTCTCAGCTAAAACAGATCCAAAACCTTCTACTTCTTCTTTCTCTAAGCCTAATTTACCATAAAGCGGCGTCTCAACAGGACCAGGAGAAACGGCATTAACTCTAATTTTTCTTGGTGCTAATTCTGTTGCAAAAACTTTGTTTAACGATAAAACTGCCGCTTTACTTGATGCATAAACGCTGGAATTTGGCATACCAACATGTGCATTGATTGAAGTATTGAAAATAATAGAGCCGCCATCGTTTAAAATTGGCAATACTTTTTGAACTGTAAAATAAACTCCTTTCACGTTAACATTCATAATGCTGTCGTAGTGTTCTTCTGAGGCTGATGCTACAGGAGCAAATGAAGCAATTCCGGCATTTAAGAATAAGATATCAACTTTTCCAAATTGTGCTTTCACTTGCTCCACTAAACTATCGATCGATTTTAAATCAGATTGATCTGAAACAATTCCGGTAACGTTCAATTCTTGTGACGCTTTTGCTAAAGCTTCTTTATTTCTTCCTGTAATAATTACCTGCGCTCCTTTAGCTGTTAATTCAGCTGCAGCTGCATACCCAATTCCACTGTTGCCGCCTGTTACGATGGCTACTTTGTTTTCTAAATTTTTCATTTTTACTGTTTTTAAATTATATGTATTTGATTATTATGGTACAAAGATATAATAACGGAACGATCGTTCCGTTATTAATGTTGTTAATTTTTAGTTAATCTTTTTTAGGAATGATTAGCAGTATAAACAACGATATATCGTTGGCAATCAATTATGTTATATTTTAAATTTAAATAAAGAATTATCAATACCTTCGTTAAGGTTGATTAATTCCAAAAAAAAATGCTCTCAAAGCACTACAGAATAATTCTGTTTCTCCTTGTATGTTTTACATTTGGAGATGTAAACGCATTGTCTCCCTGCACGAGCATAATGCAGACAGCGATAGCGGAAAAAAATCTATCTGTTCTGACCCATCTTTTGGATCAGGAACAGGATTATAACGAACTGCAGGTAAAAGAAGCAGAGGAACTACTGGCCAGATTGCCTGACAACACAGACAAAATCAAAATTTTATTAAAAGTAAGCGACTGGTATGAAGCCTCTTATAATAATCCTAAAACCCTGCAAAAGGCATTTCAATATGGTGAAGAAGCCCTTCGAATAAGCCAGGCCCTTCATTCTAATATTTATACCGGCAAATGTTATCTACAGCTTTCGATGGTGCAGGAGTTGAGAAATAACAATTTAATGATAGAAGCCAACGCCAGAAAAGCAATTGAAGTATTAAATAAAACGGGTCAAACAGATGATTTGGGAGAAGCATGGGTAATGGTCTGGTCAGCAAAAATGCGTACAAATGCACCAATGGCAGAAAGATTAGATCCAATTTTTAAAGCCGCATCCTTATTTCAAAAATCTGGAAATAATAAAAGAAGCGGTGACTGCTACAAAGAAATCAGCGAATTATATTTTTCAATCTCAGATTTTCCTAATTCCTCCAATTCGCTGCAAAAAGCGTTATATTTCTATAAAGCTGCCAAGCTTAAGGCAAGTGATATTTATCCTATTTCCTCCAGACTCAATATTATTTATGAAACAGAAAAGAGAAGCATGGATATTACCAAACTTAAAAACAAAACCTTGCTGCAGCAAAGCAAACTTAAAAATGAGGTGTTTTTACGCAATTCAATGGTAACTTTTGTTTTTCTTTTACTTATAATTCTTGGATTACTTTATAAAAGTTTTACGTTTAAGAAAAAAACAAACAAGGTCCTGGAAACGCAGCAAAATGAAATCAATAAAAAAAATAGTACACTGCAGAACATGCTCGTTGAAAAAGAATGGCTTTTGCGCGAAATTCATCATCGGGTAAAAAATAACCTTCACATGGTGGTGGGGCTGCTTGCGAGCCAGATTGAATTTTTAAAAAGTGAAGAGGCGCTTCAGGCCATTAACAGCAGTCAGAACAGGATTCATGCGATGTCTTTGATTCACCAGAAATTATACCAATCAGAGAATATTTCATTAATTGATATGCCTTCGTATATATTTGAATTAACAGAATATTTAAAGGATTCATTCGAAATTAGAAAATCAATCCGTTTTGTACTGGATATTGACAGCTTTAACCTGCCTTTGTCCCATTCAATTCCGGTTGGGCTGATTTTTAATGAAGCAGTCACAAATGCTATTAAATATGCTTTTCCTCATAAAAATGGAATCATAAATATTTCACTTAAAACAGACGACCGCAAAAATTACATTTTAATCATTCAGGATAATGGTAAAGGGCTTCCGGATGATTTCGACCCGTATGACAATCCTTCATTAGGATTAAAATTAATGCAGGGACTTTCTGCTGATATCGGAGGAAAGTTTCTTATTACGAATTCAAATGGTACCAAAATAACGCTGGAATTCGTTTTTTACGAAGTTAAAAGTTAATTAATTTAATTGCTGCAAATGGCAAAACCACTAAAAATACTTATCGTTGAAGATCAGTTTGTTGAGGCAAATCATTTACGGCTGATGTTAAAAAAAGCCGGACACTCTGTTATCGGGATGGCAAGATCAGTTCCTGATGCTAAATATTATATTGCAGAGCAGCGGCCGGAATTGGTGTTGTTAGACATTTTCCTTTCCGGGAAAGAGACCGGCATTGATCTTGCCGAAATACTCAAAAGCGAAAATATTCCCTTTATTTATCTTTCTGCCAACTCTAATGAAGAAGTGCTGAATAAAGCTAAACTAACGCATCCTCAGGGCTTTTTGGTAAAACCTTTTAGAGAAAAAGATTTATTTGTAACCATTGAAATTGCCGAATATCACCAACAGCACGGAATCGAATCTTCTATTAGAAAGGAACTGCTGTTTCAGAAACAATTAAAAACGATAGTAACAAAAAGTGGCAATTGGGACGACAGGGTTTTAAACATTATTACTGCCCTGCAGTCTCTTATTTCGTTCGACCTTGTAATGGCTGTTTTTTATATGGACAATAAATTATCCAGCCGGGTTTTGGGATATTCAAGAACAGGCTTGCACGAATATCAGCGAATAGGGATTGAAGAATTACAGAATATAACGGCGCTAAAAGAATCTGAAATAAATGAATTACGCGATAAAAGTAAAGTAGAAACGGAAGCGGCATTTTATAACGATCAGGATTTTATAAAAGTATGCGATAAAACACCCATCAAAAAGCTGATTGCAAATTCGATGAATATGAAATCAAATCTTATGCTGCCCGTGCCTTTATCACTAAGCGAGAACGGCGGGCTGTATTTGTCTTTTTTTAGCAGACAGCCTGATAACTACAACAAGAATCATTTGACGCTGTGCGAAAGGCTTCAGGAACCTTTAATTTTTGCCATTGAAAATTTGATCAGTCATGATAAAAAATTGGATAAAAAAGCGGCTTATTCTGAAAATTCTGCTACAAGCAAAAATATAAAAATATCAGGTTTTGAATCGATCGTAGGGAAAAGCCCTGCCCTGCTAAAAATATTTGATCATATTTTGCAGGTAGCTCCCGCAGATACAACTGTTTTAATTACGGGAGAAAGCGGGACGGGAAAAGAAAGTATAGCCCACAGCATTAAAGAGCTTTCGAATAGAAAAGATAAGCCGTTTGTAAAGATCAACTGTTCTGCGCTCCCGCCCAGTCTTATAGAATCGGAATTATTTGGCCATGAAAAAGGATCTTTTACAGGTGCGTCAGAAAGACGAATTGGTAAGTTTGAACAAGCAGATACAGGTACTTTATTTCTCGACGAAATTGGGGATATGCCATTAGAAATGCAGGCGAAACTGCTTCGTGCGATTCAGGAAAAAGAAATTGAGCGAGTGGGAGGAAATCATTCGATAAAAGTGAATGTCCGAATTATTGCCGCGACAAATTGTAATCTCGAAAAAGAAGTTGCCGACGGCCGTTTCAGGCTTGATTTATATTACAGGCTCAACGTATTTCCTATTCAGCTGCCGCCATTACGAGAGCGTAAAGAAGATATCGGAATTCTTGCGCGGCATTTTATTGCTGTCTATAGCTCTAAAACGGGAAAAAATGTAACCGAAATAGCAGAAATCGCTTTAAAAAGTCTTTTATCCTATCAATGGCCCGGGAATATCCGAGAATTAGAAAATCTTATCGAAAGAAGTATTCTCCTGGCAAAAACCAATATCATTGAGCACATTCCGCTTCCGGCATTTGAAGAAACTAAGATAAATAATACGTCAAATGAATGGTTTTTTAAAACGATTCAGGAAAATGAAAGGGAGCATATTATCAATGTTCTTGAAAAATGCAACGGAAGAATTAGAGGAGCAGGCGGTGCTTCTGAAATATTAGGACTTCCACCAACGACCCTGGCTTCCAGAATGCAGAAATTGGGTATCAAAAGAAGTCATTTTTAATTGTTAATTATTAATTGTTAATGGTAAATTGTTAATTGTTAATTGTTAATTAAAATAGGTACTTCACCTCCCATTTCCATAGGGTAATTAATTAATAATTAACAATTTACCATTAATAATTAAAAAAGAACGATATTAAGTTGCTTTATTTTCGTTTTACGACGAAATACAGTTGGTTTGAAATTATGTTTTATTTTTAATTGATTGATTTGTAGTTAGTTAAACAAAAGGTTCGGTTTTAGTTTAGACTTTAGCATAACACTAAACAGGTAATTATGCTAACCGAAAACCCTACTACAATACTTTTTATTACAGGTGCATTTGTAAGCAATAAATGCTGGGAGGAATGGAAAACTTTTTTTGAGAGTAAAGGCTTTAAAACCCTTGCTCCAGCCTGGCCTTACAAAGATGCTCCTGTAGACGTTTTACGCAATCGCCACCCAGATCCGCAGCTTGCAGGTTTGCGTCTGACACAGCTGATAGATCATTTTGGGAATATCGCTAAAAATCTGCCGCAAAAGCCTATCGTAATTGGCCATTCTATTGGCGGACTTACAGCACAGATTCTTTTACAGCGTAATTTGGCATCGGCCGCTATTGCCATTCATTCGGTTCCTCCACAGGGAATTATGACCTTCAAATTTTCATTCTTAAAAGCAGGATGGGGACCGCTTGGTTTTTTTACTTCCACAAAAAAAACTTTTTTAATGAGTTTTAGCCAGTGGCAGTATGCTTTTACAAACGGAATGCCTGAGGAATGGCAGGAAAAAGCATACTGCGACTATCTTATTCCCGAATCTAAGTTAATCGTGCGCGATACCATTACTGCAGCGGCAAAAGTAGATTTTCACGCTGCTCACCATCCATTATTACTAATTGCAGGAGCCACAGATCATACTATTCCCGAGTCGCTCAATTACTCCAACTACAAGAAATATACAGACAAAAATTCTATTACCGATTACAAGGTTTTTCCTGAGCGAAATCACTTTGTTTTAAATCAGCCCGGCTGGCAGGAGATTGCAGTTTTTATACAAGACTGGATAGCAAAATTGCCGGCGTAAAATTTATAGTAACCAATTATTTAGTAACCAATTAAAATTTTAAATTATGAAAACGAATTTATTAAACACCACTTTTTTAAACTTTAGAAGTAAAACAGTCCAGCTTTTAACCTTTAGTTTTTTACTATTGACGTTAATTTCGTGTAATAAAAAAGCAGAAGAAACTCCAGTAACAGAAGCCTCACCTGCGGTATCTTCAGAATCACCTCAGGCTGCGCCTGCAAATCCGCCATCTAATTTTAAACATGATTACGCAGAAGTAAATGGCGTAAAAATTCATTACGTTATTGGCGGTAAAGGCGATCCTCTTGTATTGGTTCACGGTTTTGGACAAAATTGGTACATGTGGAACCGTTTATTGCCAGAACTTTCTAAACATTTTACCGTTATCGCGCCAGACTTACGAGGCGTAGGAGAATCTGATAAACCAGAAAGCGGTTACGACAAAAAAAATATGGCAAAAGATATTCACGAACTGGTACAAAAATTAGGTTACAAATCGGTTAATCTTGCGGGTCATGATATCGGACTTATGGTGGCTTATGCCTATGCAGCACAATACGGAAGCGAAGTTAAAAAAGTAGCTTTAATGGATGCCTTGCTTCCAGGTATTGAACCTGTCTGGTCGCAAGTTTCAGCTTCTGCATGGTGGTTTGGATTTTTTGCTTGGCCGGCTTCAGGAGATATTGTAAAAGGGAAAGAAAAAGAGTTTTTGACGAATTTCTGGCCAATGGTAGGACATGTTAAAGATCCGTTTACAGCAGAAGAAACAGCTGAATTTGTAAGGGCATATGCCGTAAAAGATGGCGCAAAATCTACTTTTAAATGGTTTGGAGCATTTCCGCAGGACGGAAAGGACAATTTGATTTTGGCAAAAACAAAACTTAAAATGCCATTGCTGGCAATGGGCGGCGAATATTTTGCAGCAGCTTTCTTAAAAGAGCATTCAAAATTAGTTGCCGAAAATGTAACCGAATCTAAAATTGCCGGTTCAGGACACTGGCTGGTTCAGGAAAATACAGCACAGGTTCAAAAAGATTTATTGGCTTTTTTTCTTGCCAAATAAAACACGGAAATAATTGAATATGACAATTTGTGATGAATACGAATTGATGAAATTAATGAGCCACAGATTAAAAAAAGCAGCACAGATTTACTGAACAGAGAAATAAATCTGTGCCATCTGCGGCAAAAAAAGATTACAAATTAGCATACAATTAAATCAAACACACGATGAAACATATATTATTAATACTATTATTTTTCTTTGGTCTGTTGGTTCAGTCTCAGGAAAAAGCAGATCTGATTGTCTATAACGGAAAAATTGCCACGATGCAAAAAGAGGGCGAATTTGTTCAGGCGTTAGCCTCAAAAAACGGAATTATTCTGGCAGCAGGAACTTCTAAAAGTATTTTGGAACGTTATAAAACCAGAGCTACAAAAGTTGTTGATGCCAAAGGAAAAACGGTTATTCCCGGATTAAACGACAGTCATATTCATGTGATTCGCGAAGGGCTAAATTATAATGCCGAATTGCGCTGGGATGGCGTAAAAACCCTAAAAAGAGCAATGGAAATGCTGCGAGAACAAGCGGTCAGAACACCGCCGGGAGTCTGGATCAAAGTGATTGGCGGCTGGAACGAATATGGTTTTGAAGAAAAACGACAACCCACAATTGAAGAAATAAATGCGGCCGTTCCGGACAAACCTGTTTTCATAACGTATCTCTACGGAAAAGCCTTTTTAAACAAAAAAGGAATTGAAGTTTTGGGCTATACGAAAGAGACGCATTATGAAGGAAGTGTTTTGGAACAAGATAAAAACGGAAATTTAACCGGATTAATGTTTGCAAAAGAAACGCCAAAAGCGATTTATACCACTTTAGGATTAACCACTAAATTAACTCCCGAAGAAAGAATCAACAGCTCGCTACAGTTTAATCGGGAACTCAACCGCTTTGGTTTAACCTCAGTAATTGACGCCGCGGGAGGTTCTCAAAACTTTCCTGCAGATTATTCGACTTCTATGGAATTAGCCAAACAAGGAAAACTGAATCTTAGAATTTCCTATTACTTATTTGCACAGCAAAAAGGAAGAGAACTTCAGGATTACGAAAAATGGGTGGCCGAAACGGTTATCAATAAAAACGATAATCTTTTGACAGCTAATGGTTATACCGAAGAAGGAGCAGGTGAAAACATTGTGGCTTCGGCGGCAGATTTTGAAAATTTTTTAGAACCAAGAATTGTCCTTTCGGATGAAATGGAAAAAGATTTAGAGCCGATAGTTCGACTTTTGGTTAAAAACAAATGGCCGTTTCGATTGCACGCCACGTACGGCGAATCGATTGACAGAATGCTCAATGTTTTCGAGAAAGTCAATAAAGAAATTCCGTTTAACGGATTGCGCTGGTTTTTTGATCATGCCGAAACTATTACGCCTCAGGAATTAGCGCGGGTAAAAGCGCTTAATGGCGGAATCGCAGTTCAGTTCAGAATGTATTTTCAGGGAGAATTGTATGAGAAAATGTATGGTGCTCCAAAAACACAACTGCCTCCGATAAAAAAAATGCACGAAATGGGAATTCCGGTCGGAATGGGAACAGATGCTACGCGTATTTCAACGTACAATCCCTGGATGGCACTGCATTGGCTGATTACAGGAAAAACATTAGGTGGCATGCAGTTTTGGCCAAAAGATCAGGTTTTGGATAAGTTTACCGCCCTTGAGTTGTATTCTTCAGGAAGTGCCTGGTTTTCTGGAGAAGAAAAGGAAAAAGGAAAATTGATACAAGGAATGTACGCTGATTTCTCGATTTTATCTGAAGATTATTTTACAATTTCAGCCGATAAAGTTCGAAATATAGAATCAGATTTGACTGTTGTAAATGGCAAAATTGTGTACGGTGCCAGAGATTTTAAAGCTTTTGATCCTGAAATCGTTCCGGTGATTCCGGATTGGTCGCCAGTGAAATATTTTGGCGGATATACTAAAAAAATGTAAAAAACGAATTAAAGAAAATTCAAAAATTAAATCATGAAAATTCAAAAAATAATTTCTGGACTGGTAGTCATTCTATTGTGTCTGTCATGCAATACACAAGCGTATGCACAATTTCCAATGCCCGATCACGTACCCATTTGGGATGCCAATAAAGTGACTTTAAAACTGCATAAAATTTCAGAAAACGTTTATGCAGTTTCACCCACTACAACCGAAACTGAAACCACAAAAGGAATTGCACAAGCGACTTCGGCAGGATTTATTGTGGGGGATAAAGGAGTTTTACTAATTGAAACGATGTTAAGCAAAGGATTGTACGATCAGCTTTATAAATTGATACGATCTGTAACGCCAAAACCTATTGTGTATGCCATCAATACCAGTGATCACGGCGATCATTGTTTTGGGAATTATTTACTTCCAAAAGAAACTATTGTCATTCAGAACGAATTCTGCAAAGACAATCTGGCTAAGAATTACGATAATATCAAACAATTTATGATCATGCTTTTTGGCAAAGGCAGAGGCATCGAAGAGAGTGTTTACCGTCCTGCCGATATTACAATAGCCATCAACCAGACCATGAAAATTGATATGGGAAAAGGCAATATTGTTGAAGTAATCAATGTGGGAACCGCACAATCTCCGGCCGATCTTTTTGTGTATTTAAAATCATCTTCAGGAAATGTATTATGGGCAGGAAATCCTTTTATCGCCGAAAGTCCAACTATTCCGTGGCTGTTTGACGGGTATTTTCTGGAACCGGTTCAAAACCTGAACAAAATTTACAATATGATTGCTGATAAAGATATTGTGGTTCCCGGACACGGACGCATTACCAACAAAGCCGGAATTAAATATACGATTGATTACGTAACCGCTTTGCAGGCCAATGTTGAAAATGCCGTAAAAAAAGGACTCACTTTAGAAGAAACCAAAACTGCTGTAACCATGAAGGAATTTGATAAAGGATATGAACTTTTTAACTGGCTGCATTTCAATTTCAATGTTCCTAATGCTTATAAAGATATTAAGCAAAATGGGGGTAAATAATTAAACATTGAGAATTAAAAATTAAAAAATAATCCGTTGGGAAATGTCATTAAGTGAAGGGAAATCTATACTACCATGGCGAATAAATCTCTCGCGAAGAATAAAAATCGAAGGTTTTGTCATTTCGACGGAGGAGAAATCACACTAGAAACTCCGTTGCTAAAATCGTCAATCTTTGTCGAATTACGCGTGCGATTTACATCGGCTGTTCGCTATCGCTCGGGTCTCGTTCCTCGAAATGACAAACAAGACGAAAAACATTCTTATGAAAACGAGTGCCCTAGCCCCGATAGAAGTGGAAATCCTTTTGCTTTTTTCTTTAAAAAGCAAAAGATTGTAACGGAGAGCGGGATGAGCTCCTGAAAAAAGATTTGGTTTTATCATAGAAATCGAAATGACTAAAATGAGCAAAAAGAGCAAAAAGACTTAACTTAATGAGATTGACAGTTGGGTGTAATTGTTTCTATGTGTTTAAAAAAATAAAAATCAAATCATGAAAAATAAGTTATTATTACTGGTTTTATTGCTTTCTTTTTCTGGTTTTGCACAGCAGTATCCCGAGTTTAAATCACTTCGGTTTGATGAAAATTACGGTTTTCTAAAAAACGATACCTTAAAAAATGATTGGTACAAAACAGTGAAATTCCTGCCCATTAGTGCTTCAAAAGAAACGTATATCAGTTTTGGGGGCGATATACGATTTCAGTACTTCTATGCTAAAAATGAAAATTGGGGTGACGGACCACAGGATAACGATGGTTATGTTTTGGGAAGATATTTGTTTCATGCCGATTTTCATGCCGGAAAATTTTTCAGAGCTTTTGTTCAAACGCAGAGCAGTATGGCAGACGGCAGAATTGATCCGAATCCTGTGGAACAGAATCCGCTCGAAGTACATCAGGCTTTTGCAGATTTCAATATTATAAATGAAGGCAGTATAAGAGTGATTTTTAGAGCAGGACGGCAGGAACTCACTTACGGGTCGCAGCGTTTGGCTGCCGTTAGGGAAGGACCAAACAACAGGCAGTCGTTTGATGGAATAAAAGCCATGATATCCAGACAAAATTTCACAACAGATTTGTTTTACACGCATTACGTTGCAGCGCAAGATGGTATTTTTGATGACTCATCGAGTAAAGACCGTCAATTATGGGGAAGTTATCTGGTGTTTCATAACATACCAATCATCAAAAATATCGATGTTTACTATTTAGGTTACGAAAGAGCGAATGCCGCGTTTAATGATGCATCAGGCAAAGAAAACCGGCATTCTGTTGGAACACGAATCTGGGGAAAAACAGAAAACTGGCGTTATGACGGAGAAGCCGTTTACCAATTTGGTGATGTCGGCGATAAAAACATTAGTGCCTGGACAGCTTCTATAAATGCAGGATACCGGTTTACTACCGTAAAATTTCGTCCGGAAATTGGTTTTAAAACCGAAGTGATTAGTGGAGACAAAACGGCAGGTGATACGAGTTTGCAAACCTTTAATCCGCTTTTTCCAAGAGGGGCTTATTTTGGCTTAGCTTCCGTAATCGGGCCTTCCAATTTAATAGATTTTCATCCGTCATTGAGTTTTGAAATGGCCAAAAACGTCGATTGGGTAATTGATTATGATATGTTTTGGAGATACAGCGCCAACGATGGAATTTATGCACCCAATACCACTTTGATTTATCCGGGAGATACCACTGCTGAAAAGAAAATAGGAAACCAGTTAGAAAGTGAAATCATCTGGGAACCCAATCAATATTTGTATTTCAGGCTTGAAGCCACTTGGTTTCAGGCCAAAGAGTATATCAAAGCATTGGGAACGGGGAAAAACATCTTCTTTACCGGAATTACGATGCAGCTTCATTTTTAGCGGAAAAGCAAATCCAATACTTAAAAATAATAATTATGAAAAAACATGTAATGTTATCAAAAATAAAGACTTTAAAACTCCTATCGTTCATGCTATTGATGAGTTTTTCAGCGCAGGGACAAGTATATACTGATGAAGAAATCAAAACAAAAGAAACAGCAGAAAAGTTCTTTGGATATGTGGGAGCGAAGAATCCGGAAGGAATTGCTTCGATGGTTTCTGAAAACGTGGACTGGTACATTTTCGAATCGAAATACATGCCATGGACAGGACATCGTTCTAAAAGAGAAGAAATTGCAGTATTATTCAAAACCCTCTTCAGCTATTTTGTGGACGGAAGTGAAAAACTTGAGGCAAAATCTTTTTTATTGAGAGGAAACGAAGTCGCCGTTTTTGGTTTTGTTGAAAGAACAGTGAAAAAAAACGGCAAACATTTTAAAATGCCGCTGGCGATTCATATCACAGTTGAAAACAATCTCATCAGCAAGTTTTCACTCTACGAAGAGACACTGATTATTGAAAAAGTCCTTAAATAAAAGAACAAATGAAAGATAGAAGAACATTTCTTAAACAAGCGGGTCTTGCGGGTCTCGCCGGATTCGTTCCGCTGAACCCATTCCTGGCAAGCAACATCAAGGCCGATAAATTTGTAGACGATGAAAGTACTGCCCAATGGCCGGACGGATCACGTCTGGTAGTGTCAGTATCTATGCAGTTTGAAGCGGGTGGACATCCTGTAAATGCTGAGAGTCCGTTTCCGCAAAACATGCAGAAAGGCTTTACAGATCTTCCCGGAGAGACATGGTATCAATATGGATATAAAGAAGGAATTCCAAGAATGCTTGATAATTGGGATAAATTTGGAATCAAAGTTACGTCTCACATGGTCGGTTCAGCAGTATTAAAAAATCCGGAACTGGCCAAAGAAATCGTAGAAAGAGGGCATGAAGCCGCCGCTCACGGTATGGACTGGGCTACGCAATATTCTATGCCATACGAAACAGAAAAAAAGTTCATTAAGGACGGAGCGGATGCCATTAAAAAAGTAACCGGTTTTGAACCAGTGGGCTATAATGCAAATTGGTTAAGACGCGGCCCAAATACAGTAGAAATTCTGCAGGAATTGGGTTTTAAATACCACATCGATGATTTAAGCCGTGACGAACCCTTCTTATTAAAAGTAAAAGGAAAGGATTTTGCAGTGGTTCCCTATACCATTCGCTGTAACGATATTGTATTGATCGAAGGTAAAAACTTTAGCGCAGATCAGTTTGCACGTCAGGTTATAATGGAATTTGACCAGCTTTATAAAGAATCAGAAAAAAAGCGCAGACAGATGTCAATCAGTTTTCATGACCGGATAGGAGGGACACCACAAATGGTCGCCGCTGCTGCAGAAATCATTAGTTATATTCAAAAATATAAAGGAGTGAGTTTTAGGAGAAAAGACGAGATTGCTCAAATGGCGTATGAGGATAAAAATATGCTTAGAGAATGATGCACAATATAGTTTAACATTCAGAGTAACACGGTTGATTATTAGTTCGAATTTCAAAGTAAATGCCAGTTGTAATTTTTAACTGGCATTTTTAAAATGATTTTTATGTGTGATTGGTTTAAAATCAATGCTGTAATTATTGAGGAATTGAGTTGTCAATTACTCTATTATGTTATGTATTAGGGTGAATGCAGTTTTTCCAGTATTCGAGTATATGATTTACAACTGACCTTGTTTTATGATAGTCATTTTCTTTTTTAAAAAAGCCTTGAATACTAAGTGTTGTGTAAGCTTCTTGAATGGCACTTTCAGTTGCTGCAGTAGAATAAAAAACGAAAGGGATACTTTTTTTTCTCAGCACTGGGTCAGCATCTATCTGGCGTTTTAATTCAAGTCCATTCATAATTGGCATGTTCATATCGCAAAAAATAATCAATATTTTTTCATTACACTCACATAGGTACGAGAGTGCGTCTGCTCCGTTAATTTTCCACACAATCTTGCTAGTGTTACCGAGAGATACAATGATATCTTCCAAAATCTCCTTGTCATCTGTATCATCTTCAATTATTAGAATAGTACTGTTCTGTATCATCATATTATTTTTAAGGTTCTCTAAATGTATTAAGTTTTTTTAACATATTTATAATTACCATCTATTTATTACGATTAATTTACGGATTTTATAAAGTTTCGACCTAAACTTGTGATGACTTGATTTTATGTATTGATGGTTTTGAAAAATAGCTTACGCCAACATGCTGCAATATGAATTTCGCGCATTTGTAGAAAGATTGAAAACTGTCTTAAAAACAAAAAACCTGCGAATCCTAGGATTTGCAGGTTTTGCCATGTTTCTTATTGGTTTTAGAAAATAATTAAGTAAAGGTCAATATAGTATAATTAGATTGGTCTTTTGTAAACCGTTACATCATCTACCCACATCATTACGGTTGAAAACAAATTGATCTTGTTAGGATCTATAAAATTCGAATCTTTTGATCCAACATTTAGATTAAATATAATCGAATGTGGCCCGAAATTATTTAAGTTAAGATTGCCTGCACTACTATTGGTATACGTTGCAACGGTTACATTGTCTACTTTTATAGTTACTGTTACGACATTGTCTTTCATTTTCCAAAAGGATTCATACAAATGCCATCCGCCATTTCCGTTTATATTAAAATTTCCCGGATAGTTTCTCTCCGCAGCATTTCCTAATTGGTTTGCCCCTGAAGAAGTTCCATAAAAAAGATTTGAAGTAAAACGGCTTGCATTGGGTGCAAAAGAATAGCCTTCCATGATATCTGTTTCTCCTTTGGTTGGCCAGCCATTTTGCTGTACAGACCAGAAGGCAGGCCAGGCGCCATAAGTATCTGTAAAAGATTTATAAGTGCCGCCATCCATCGCTATTAATTTAATATTGGCAGAAAGCATATACTCGGTATTGTTTTCAGGCTTATATTGATAATTAGAAGAAATGAAGCCGGATTGATATTTGTATGTGCTTAATTTTGTAGTCTTGATTTCCAGGCATTGTTTTCCGTCTCTCCATTGCGTGGTTGGTACAGAACTGTAATAGTCACAATACCATGAATTATAATCTGCGCGCTGCTCTTTTGTCCATTGCGACAGATTGGAGCCTACATCAAATGTATCTTCAAATTGTTTGACCCATGGCGCTGCGGCTGTTTTGCTTGTACTGCTTTTTGAATTTGTACTTGCGCTTGCTGATGGGTCTTTTACTATTAGAGCTGCATCATCTGCGCAGGACGCAAATCCTACACCTAATACACATGTCACTGTTAATGCGAACAAATTTAATTTTTTCATAATTCAATTTTTTGGTTAATGAGTAGTTGTAGTAAAGTATTATGTTTTAAAATTTAATCTAAACCTTCCAAAAATCCGGTATGCGAACTTTTAATTGCAAAATTTGAATCGTACAATAAAGGCCAGTCATTTCCTGGGTGGTTCAATTCTGTACTAAACGGAATCCAGGATTCATTATCCTTCATTCCCCAAACAGTTAAGGCGTATTTATTGGCAGCAGGCAGCGCATTATAGAGTTGCACAATCTCTTTGTATTTTTGCTTTTGAGCAAATCTTCTTTCGTTTGTAAAACTGGAAATGTCATTAGACTGATTTACTTGGATGTCTAATTCCGAAACATGAATTTTCAGGCCTTTTGCCGCAGCTCTTTTAAGATCAGTTTCAATTTGAGCTTTGGTTGGAGTTAAATAGGTATTATGCATTTGAAAACCAATACCATTAATAAGATTACTTGCTTTTAAATCATCTACGATACTAAAAACTTTATCTTGTTTGGGGATATTAGTTGAGGTGGCGTAATCATTATAAAACAACAATAAAGAGTTGTCGCCAGCTGCAATGGCTGCATCTTTTGCCCATTGAAAACAATCTTTTACATAATTGGCTCCCATTCGTTGCAAAAAAATTGTATTTCTCATGGTACCGCCATTGTCATCTACTGCTTCATTCACCACATCCCAGGATTTTACTTTTCCTGCATAATGCGTAACTACATCTGTAATGTACTTTTTTACTGCTGCTTTAAATTCGGCATCAGTACCAGAAAAATCTTTTAACCATTGTGGCACTGAATTATGCCAAACTAAAGCATGACCGTGAACATTGATGTTATTGGAATTCCCGTAAGCGACAATTTTATCTGCTATAGTCCAGTTATAAACACCGTTTGAAGTAGAAATCTGATCCATTTTCATTTCGTATTCGGCAGAAATACTGCTGAATTCATTTTTTAGAATAACATCATAAGGAGTTCCACTTGTTAATTGCGAAGCTTTTATGGCCATACCTATAAAAAACGGGTTAGCCAATTTATTTGCTTTTACCTTTAAAGATGTAGGATCTTCAGGAATGTTGCTGGAACCTGTAGTTACAACGCTAATGATATTGGAATAACCTGAAATCTCTGTTTCATTTTTAGCTCTAACCCGGTAAAAATAGGGTGTACCTCCTGTTAAACCTACCACAACTTCGTTTAAATCAGTAACTTCTTTTGAATTGTAATTTGGGACAAAAGTGGCAAAATTTTCAGTAGTTGAAACGTCCAGAAGATAGCTTTTTGAATGTGAAACGTAATTCCATTTTGCTCTAAAACCTGTATCATTGACATCTTTTGGCGCGTTTGCAATTGGTGTTTCTAAAGCAGCAGCCGTTTCGTTGTCGTCTTTTGAGCAGGCATTTAAAAAGAAGACGAGGCTGGTCAGCATTAATAAAAATTTAATTTTCATACTGTTTTGTATTATAGAATATTCTTTTTAGAGAATGTTCTTATTTATATTTTTTGTTTTATTATTTATCTGGTTTACTTGATAAAAGAGACTGTTTTTGAGCACAGTCTCTTTTTAAGTTCAAAGCCCATCCACTATTGGTAGCGAATTTTAATATTATCAAATTTTATAGCGCTTGGGTTAGGAGTATCGCCTTGAGCAATTCCTATTTTAATTTCATTAATTTTTGAAGGATCTAATGCGGCAGCTGAATTTGAACCAAAGCCGTAATTATCTTTAAAATCCGTTAATAATATTGTCTTCGTAGTCCAGTTTACATCGGTTACTTTAAAATTATAACCATAGTTTACGCCATCAATAGTATTCAATTGAACAGCAAATTGAGCGCCCACAACATTCGCACTTACATCAATATCAATAAATGTTTTTGAGGCATCTTTATTAGAGGCGCTTAGGAAACTGGATCCACCTCCGGCACTGCTTCCGTTATAACCGTTGGCTGTAGAACCCGCCCAGACTAATGTTGCATAATTGCCTGTTGCACCGCCTGTAGCAGCAGCGTTAAAACTATCTATATCGCCATAAGCACTCCAGTCACGTCTGGAACCGTTTCCATCAAAATCAGACAAAAGAACCACTGTAGCAAAATTGATTGTTTGTTTTGCGGCACCTCCCGGAGTAGTAACCACAAGCTCTGATCCTGAAACTGCATCTGAAGGCAAACCGATGATAATTGAAGTAGACGATTTTAGCGTATAACTCAGTGCTTTTCCTCCTAAAGTGATTGAAGAAACGTTGTAAAACCACGTACCTTCAATTTCTAATGGAAATCCCGGAGTTGCAACCGCTGGAATTGTTTTTGTAATAGTGGGAACAGGCTGTAAAATCTCAATATTTTTAGTTACTGATCCGGTTCCGGTTACAAATGTAATTGGCTGTACGCCAAATCTGCTTCCTAGTTTTTCATCAAAAGGAATAGTAAAAATAAACGCTTGATCTGAATTATAGTTTGGATTGAAACTGATATCAATTTTATTGTCCAGCGTAATTTTTTTTAATCCCGTTAAACCTTCGCCTTCAACTCTGACTTTATTTAATGGAAAAGCCTGATTCAATAAATCTCCGGGTTCAGCAACCATGGCATCAACGTTTGCAGTTACCGCATCGTCGTTTTGGCAGGCTGTAAAAGAAGCCAATGCCAAAAGAATTATAATTCTATATTTTATTTTATTGATCATAGTATAAGTTAGTTAAAGTTAAAAGGAACCGGAGGTTCTAATAATGATGGATTAGTATCAATAGCAGACTGCGGTAATGGCAATTCAAAATAGTGGCTTCCCGGAGTGATCTTGGTAGAAATTAATTCTGTTCTGGCATCATCAGAATAAAAACCAACTTCCTGCTGTGAAATAATTGCTGTGGCTTCTGCCAGGCCGCGACGTTTTAAATCAAAGAAATATTGTCCTTCGAGTGCAAATTCAACTCTTCTTTCGTTAAATAAATCATTTCTTGTAAGTACTGTTTTAGCAGGTAATCCGGCTCTGGCTCTTACTTCATTAAAAGAGCTTAACGCAGCAGCAGCAGTTGTAGAATTGGCTCCCGCTAAAATCGCCTCAGAATTCATTAGTAAAACATCAGAATATCGAAGTATAATCGTGTTTTGAGAAGTTCTCATAAAAAACACATCGTTTCTTTCAGCAGCAGAACCTACAATGTACTTTCTGAAATTTGCTGCAGTCGACGAGTATATTTTTTTATACCTAAAACCTCCCTGATTTTTTAATAATTCAGGATAAAAGTCGCCATCTGTCATAATCGTGCTCTTTTTTCTGGTATCAGTTGGTTCAAATCCGCTTTGCAGTGAAATAGAAGGCAGGTACACTCCCCAACCATCGCCGCCACCAGTTATTCCGGTGCCTCCTGGTACTATATAGGCCTGATTGGTGTTTTGAGTTCCCCATTCTGTAGCAATTGCTTTCCATTGCAGGGCAAACATACTCTCGGCACTATTGTTATTTTCCGGACTGCTAAATAAGTTTCCGTAATCCTGAATTAAAGAATATTGGCTTCCGATAATTTTCTGGGTCAAAGCTGCACTCTGCGCATATTCATTTAAAGTTAAATGCACTTTTGCAAGGATACCCATCGCTGCGAATTTGGTAACGTATCCTTTTTTTACTGAAGTTTCAGGTAGATTTTCGATTGCATATTCTAAATCTTGTTTTATGAATTTGTAAACATCTGTAACAAGATTTCTTTTGGGTTGTGCTGCCGTTCCTGCTTTGTTAATAATAGGAACAGCACCAAAAGTTCTTACCAAATAGAAATATGCATTTGCTCTCATAAATCTTGATATTGCTATCGCGTTTTTATAAGACGCTTCAGGCAATTCGGTTTTTCTTTCTTCTACTAAACTCATTAAGTTATTGGATTGATCGATAACCGAAAATAACGAAACGTATCCTTCTGTCAGGATTGGATTCTGTGAGGTTACCTGAGCATCTTTAAATTGTGCATAAGCACCATCAAATGTAAAAGCGTTGCCGGCGTACATATCTCCAACGGCAATCAGGAATTTATCATTAAAGGTAAACCAGGGTTTAAAATATAAACTCTCAGCGATTCCGTCAAAAGCGGTAACTCCTTCCGGTAAATCGCCCGGCGTTAATTGATTTTCAGATGGTGCATCCAAAAAATCATCAGAACAGGAAAATAAAGACAGCAATGGTATCAGCATTCCCATCATAAAAAGTTTAAAAAGTTTTTTCATGACTATATTTTTATTTTAACGATTATGAATCATTAAGTTAATTGGTGTTGTATTTGTAATCTTAGAATTCTAAATTTAAACCCATAGAAGTAATTCTTGGTACCGGATATCGTCCCAGATCAATACCGCTAAGCGTTATATTTTGATCTAAATTTCCTAAAGCCGGATCAAAACCGGAATATTTTGTCCACGTGTATAAGTTTTGCACGTTGGCATACAATCTAACTTTGGATATAATAGAGTTTTCGAATATTTTCTTTGGTAAATCGTAGCTAAGAGAAACATTCTGAATTCTTAAATAAGAGCCATCTTCGACAAACCTATTTGAGATTCTGCCATTCCCATTTGGATCATTAAGTGTAATTCTGGGTTCATTTGTGTTTTCGTTTACTCCCGGTTCAAAAGTATTTACAGCCCTTGTACTCACGTTTGCAAATCGATCTCCAAATCCCGGATAAATACCATCAGTATAATGGCGGGTAAAATTATAGATTTCATTACCCTGACTTCCAGTTAAAACAACAGATAAACTAATGTTTTTATACTTAAAGTTATTGGTAAAGGAGTAGGTAAAATCGGGAATTGCACTTCCTAAGGCGGCTTGATCTTTAGCATCAATTTTTCCGTCATTATTAAGATCCTTAAAACGAATATCGCCAATTCCTGTTCCTGTTTCCTGAATAGGTCCTGCCGCTAATTCGGCCGCATTTTTAAATAATCCGTCAGTAACATATCCATAGAACTGTCCAACTGGCTGGCCTTCTGTAGTTCTGGTGACATTATACAAGTCAAATTGTACTTTTCCTAATAATGATTTACCGGCACCTTGAAAACTAGTCAGTTCATTATTGTATTTAGAAAAAATAATTGTACTGTCCCATGTAAAATTTTCTGTAATAATATTTCTGGTGTTCAAAGTAAGTTCAATTCCCTTCGTTTCAATTTCACCCGTATTCAGATAATAGTTCAGTGCACTTTGATTTGACTCGTCATTGATTTGTTTGGTCAGGAAATTTGAGGAATTTTTAATATAATAATCAAAATCTAATTTTACCCTGTTATTAAACATTCCTACTTCAAAACCAGCATTAAAAGATTTAAGTGATTCCCATTTAATATCCGGATTGCCCAGATTATCAATTGTTGGAGATACGCCACCAAATGGAGATGCAGTCAAGGATAGAATGGTTTGGTACCTGTTTGCCGGAATATTTTGATTTCCTACCGACCCGTAACCGGCTCTAAATTTCAAATAATTTACAGTAGAGGATAAAGGCTCAAAAAACTTTTCGTTACTAACTGTCCAGCCTGCAGCAAAAGAAGGAAAATAACCCCACTTATTATTTGGTCCAAAGTTGGATGAAGCATCCGCCCTTAAAGAAGCCGAAAATGAATATCGATCAGAAAAGCTGTAATTTAATCTCGAAATATAAGAGGTCATCGACCATCTGCCGGAACCGTTTCCGTTCACTGCAGTATCGATATCGCCTATATTTAAGTTGGTAAAATCTCTACTTAGGAAATCACCAGATCTGTAGCCGCTTATATATTCGTATTGGCTTTCCTGCGCTTCCTGCCCCAGTAAAAAGGTGAAATTGTGCTTTTCGTTTATGGTTTTATTATACGTTAAATAATTTTTCAAACTCCAATAAAAACTTTGATCCTGCTGTTTGAATGATTTGTTTAAAAGTTCAGACACATTTCCTAAAGTATAAGCGGGAGCAAAAGAACTGCTTTTTGCAAAATTTAAATCATATCCCAGTTCCGATCTAAAAACCAATCCCTTGATCAGCGTAAAATCAGCAAATAAATTTCCATTGATTTTATAGCGGTCCGTTTTTGCGTTATTGTATTCTGATAAAGCAATTGGGTTGGTAGCCTCATTTGCAGAAGAACCTAAACCACTTGTAGGACCAGCAAAAGAACCATCAGCATATCTAACCGGTAATTCCGGAGATTGTCTTAATGTATTCATCACTAAGCCACCTCTGTCATCGTTTCGAACTACTTGTTGAGACGACGTGCTGATTGACATATTGTTGCCTATTTTCAGCCATGATTTTACATTTGAATCTACATTTAACCGCATTGACATTCTGTTGAAATCTGAATTAAGAACAATCCCTTCCTGATCAAAATAATTTAAAGAGGTGTAATATCTTGTTCCGTCTTTTTCACCTGAAAATGATATTTGGTGATTGTACATGGAAGCCGTTCTGAAAAGTTCATCCTGCCAGTTTGTTCCATTCCCTAATAAATCAGGTTTTTGATATTGATAAGGGACAGGTTCACCATTTAGTTTGAAAATTTTTGACTGATAAGCTGCATATTGCGGCAAGTTTAAAATATCTACTGAATTGGTAACCTGCTGCGTTGCTAAATATGTTTCGTAAGCAAAAGTCGATTTTCCTTTTTTTCCTTTTTTAGTGGTAATCAACACAACGCCATTTGCGCCATTTGCACCATAAATTGCTGTTGATGAAGCATCTTTTAGAATATCAATAGTTTCGATATCTGAAATATTTAATCCCGACAAAGCAGAATTTTTAGTTTGTCCGTTTCCTCCACCCAGTGCACTAAATGAAAAGGAATCATTGTTTTTGTCTGCAAAAACCGGAGTTCCGTCAATAACATATAAAGGTTCGTTGCCATTAATAGAGGTAATTCCCCTAATTTGAACCGAAATTCCACCGCCTGGCGTACCGGAATTTTGAGTGACATTTACACCCGCAGCTTTACCTACAAGAGCCTGATCGATAGAAGTAAAAGGTTTATCCTGAATTTCAGAAGCCTTGATAGAAGAAATGGCACCATTTATATCTTTTCTTTTTGAAGTTCCGTAACCAATAACCACTACCTCGTTTAATTTTTCAAGGTCATTTACCATAGCAACCTGCATTACTGATTTTGTGTCTGCTGGCAATACCACATTTTTATACCCTATATAACTAAATATCAATGTACTTTTTGATTCTACATTGTTTAAGACAAAACCTCCGTCAAAATCAGTGGTTGTTGCATTTTTTGTTCCCTGTACTATTACACCAACACCGGGTAATCCGAGTCCTCCTGATGTCACTTTTCCTTTAACAGTTTGAGCAAAGAAAAAATTTCCCCACATACATACCATTAAACACAATAGTTTTTTAAATGTTTTTTTCTGCATAAAATTTGGTTTAGAGTTTAAGTTAAATAATTAGTTGTAAAACATTTAATCGGAAGGTCTTTTGCAAGCTCATCATTCACAAAAATGACGAGAGGACTTTTTCTTAAATATTTCTTAACGAAAGTAGAATGTAGCGGTATGCCATTGTAGAATAGATGAAGCATATTGTGCAACAGATGTTGTAAAAAAAACATCTGACACCCTATAACAGCTAAAAAAGAGCCTAAAAACATAAAATGAGGCTGCTGAGATATTGCTAAATTTTTTGCTTAAAAAATATTGTTTGTTTAAAAAAAGTAACAATATTTTTGATATATGGATTTTTATTTGGATTTAAAAGCATTGTTTTTTGAGAAGATCGCCTCACAAAAAAAGAGCTTCGACTTAAAAATCGAAGCTCTTTTAATGGCATTTTTATATTTAAATAATGGTGTTAGTCTTTTGTTCTTTTTTCTTGCGTAGGTAAATGCCCGTACTTAATTCTGTAACATTTTGCAAAATAGGAAGGAGAAGTAAAACCTACTTTATAACTGACTTCATTAATGTTACTATTTCCTTTTTCAATCAGTTGTTTTGCTTTTTCTAATCGTACATTTCGGATAAACTCGTTAACTGAAACTCCGGTTAATGTTTTTATTTTACGGTACAGCTGACTTCTGCTTAGAAAAATTTTAGAAGATAAAAGTTCTACGGTTAATTCAGGTTCACTGATATTTTCATTAATAAAATGCAGGATTTTTTGAATGAATTCATTATCAAGTGACGTCGTTTTTTCTTTACCGTCTTTGGTAATGCCGCTATAAAATTTCTTGAACATGATCTGCCTGCTTGTAATAAGCTGCGCGAGACTCGATTTGAGAATATCTAATTCAAATGGTTTGCTCAAATACATATCAGCACCTGAATCTATACCTTCTAACCGGTCTTTTACCATTGCTTTTGCCGAGAGCATCAATAAAGGAATATGACTTGTTTTTAAATCGCCTTTTATGTTTTTACACAATTGCAATCCATCCATCACAGGCATAATAACGTCGGTAATAATTAAATCCGGTAATTTCTGAACGGCAAGTTCATAGCCTTTCTGACCATTTTCGGCAGCAATAACCTTATAGGATTGGCTGAGTTCATTTTTAAGATAATTTCTTAATTCAGGATTGTCCTCAACAATTAAAACAGTGTAGGGTTTTGCAGTTTCCGCAGCAGTATTTTCGATCGCGTCATGGGTAAAATCATCCTCTTCAGATGGATGATGAAGAGATTCGGACAGAAATTGATTTTTAATTTTTTCTATTTTAAAAACCTCGTCCACCACTTCACTTTTCTTATAAAAAGATTTACCTAAAGGAAAGGTTACCGTAAATTTTGTGCCTTGCCCTACCTGACTTTCAACATCAATTCGTCCTTTGTGCAGTTCGATAAATTCTTTTACAACCTCTAAACCAATTCCGGTACTGCCGTAATATTCTTTATTTACATTATTGACCTGATAAAACCGGTCAAATATTCTTTTTAAATCTTTTTTGTGAATTCCGGAACCGGTATCAGTAATTGTCATTGAAAAAGAGGAAACTTTACTGCCATTAATTATTAACGAATTATCAGGATTTGATTGGTCTATCGAAATGGTAATAGAGCCATTATCCGGCGTAAATTTAAATGCATTTGAAATAATATTAAAGAGTATTTTCTCCAGCATTTTTGGGTCTAGCCAGTCTTCAAGCTCATCAAATGCAGCTTCAAAATTAATAGTAATATTTCTGGCAGCGGCTTCTTCATCAAAATAACCAATGATTCCTTCTGTAAATGCTACGACCTCAATTTTTTTGGCCTGAAGGAAAATTTTATTAAACTCTAATTTATTAAAATCCATAAGCTCATTGATCAGTCTCGAAAGCCTGTCTGAACTTTTGTGTACGATTTTTAATTTGTTATGTATTTCAGGAGACAGATTTTTGCTTCTTAAAATATCTTCCAAAGGATTAATAATCAGAGTTAATGGAGTTCTGAATTCATGCGAAATATTCGTGAAAAACTGTAGTTTATTATTGTTTAATTTCTCTGACTGAATGTTCTTTTCTCTTTCTAAAATTATGGCTTGTGCGGCTTTAAAACGATTTTGATAAATTTTATTGAAGTATCTAATCAGGAAAATTAGAACCGCGGCGTAAAGTAAATAAGCCCAAACCGTTTTCCACCACGGCGGCAGGATTTTTATTTTTAGTTCTAATGGAGTATGGCTCCAGGAACCGTCTGCATTGGCCGATTTTACTTTAAAAACATAAGTACCCGGCGCCAGATTGGTATAGGTTGCAGTTCTGTTATTGCCCACATAATTCCAGTCTTTTTCAAAACCTTCCAGATAATAGGCATATTGATTTTTTTTAGAATAGTTATAGTTAATTCCCACATATTCAATTGTAAAAACAGATTGAGTGTAGTTCAGGGTAATTTCTTTAGTTTGAGAAATTACTTTGGTTAAGGGCGAGGCATCTTCATTCGGTTTTACAGATCGGTTGAATAATTTGAAATCGCTTAAATACAACCGTGGTGCTTTTTCTGTTTTTTTGATCTCGTTGGGATTAAAATAATTCACTCCCTCATAACTGCCAAAATACAACTCACCGTTTCCATCCTTAAAGACTGCATTATTGTTGAAATCGTTATCAACAAGACCATCATCTTTAGTGAAATTGGTACTTTTTTTATTTTTAAAATCGAGTTTTGTTAAGCCTGATCCGCCGCTTATCCACAAAAAACCGTTGTTATCAGAAATGATGGCACGAACCGATTTTTCTTTAAAACCCGGAAAATTATTATAGTTTGAAAATGTCTTGTCTTTTTTATTATAGTTAAACAATCCTTCGCCATCGGTTCCTATCCATATTGTTTTATCGTTAGACTCATAGATCGATAAGATAGTCTGAATACTATTGTACTTTGTTTTGTCCTTGAACATGGCATCGCGCATTTTGGTCACTTTAAAATCGGATCTCTCTTTTAAGCTTACCTGATATAATCCTAAAATGGTTCCTACCCACAAAACATTATCAGAGTCAACAAAAACTTTACGAATAAAAGCGTTGTCTAAAGCGTTGTCTGTAAATGATTTTGAATCACAATGAACAAACGTATTGTTTTTATTATCATAATAATGCAATCCTTTTATAAAAGTTCCAATCCAGATTCGGCCTTTTGAATCTTCAGAAAAACTAAAAATCCGATTCGATTTTAAGCCTGTTGTATTTCCTGTATTGTAGTTTATGAATCGGGTAGTGCCATTTTTCAAAAAGTAGATGCCGCGATCCCAGCTTCCTATCCAGATATTTTGTTTACTGTCTAAAAAGATGGTCTGAATATCAGCAGCATCCAAACCGGAATAATAGTTTTGATTGCTTTTGTTTACGTGAATATAACTTTTATTGGTAAGATTATAAATATCGAGACCGCCGCCTTCATTACTTAATAGTAGATTGCCCTTTTTGTCTTTTACGACCGAAGTTACATAGCTGGTTTGTAAAGAGTTGTCGTTGTTTACTTGTGATTCAAGTGAATTGAATTTGTTATTGGGTTTATCAAATACGCCAAGTCCTTTATTAAAATAGCCTAACCAAAGCCTCTTTTCTTTGTCTTCGAATAATGACCAAACCGAATTTGATTTTAAACTAAAGTCATTGTATTTGCTGTGCAGGTATTTTTGCAGTACTTGCCCTTTGTAATTTACAACCAATAGTCCGTCATTTTCTGTACCGCAAATGATATAACCGTGGCTGCTTTCTACAATCGATAAGATTTTGTTTTTGGTAATAGCATAATTTTCAAATTGGTAATTATCTGTTTCAGGTTTAATTTTGATAAGCCCGTTTTCAGTTGTTCCCAGCCAGATATAGCCAAATTTATCGATAACAAGATTTTCGATATCCTCTAACAAAGGTTCTCTTTTGAATTTGTCTTTATAAACCTGCTTGAGTTTTCCGTTTAAATCGAGTTCTAAAAGTCCGTAACTTGTTCCTAGATAAATAATTCCGTGCTTGTTTTTTACCGAAGATTTTATGAGAAAATTAAATTTTTCCAGCACCTTTGATGGAATCAAAGTAGTTTTTAAAGTTTTTGTATTGAGTTTGAATAATCCAAAACCGTAAGTGCCTAAAATTAAATTGCCGTTGTTATCCTGAATAATTGTTTTTACGGTAATGGGTTCGTCATATCCTTTTCTGATGACATCCTCAATATTGATTTTAGTGAAATTATCTAAATCCCTGTTGTACAAACATAAACCGTCATCAGTACCAATCCATAAGTTATTATCAGAATCGATAAAAGTGGCATAAATGAAGTTGCTGTTTATAGAGCCTGGTTTTTTGTTGTATTCGTATCCAAAATAATTGACGCCATCATATCGATACAATCCCGTGCCGTTTGTACCTATCCAAATAAAACCATTTTTATCCTGAATAATTGAGGAAATGGCTCGTTTTGAAGTAGTTTCCTGTATACTTCTAAATTGGTAGTTGTCAAATTTATCTTGAGAAAACAGGCAATTTAGACCTATAAAAAAGCATACAAGAATATATGTGATATTTTTCATTTAATAGTAGTATTGATCGGTTCCCGCTGCAAAGTCCTTTTTATTTCAAGTGCAATAAACAATATTAATAAAACTAAATAGGAAATATACTTTTTAGGTGTAAATTTTATCATATTGCCAAAAACCTGAGAGCGATTATTAATGAATCGTGCTCAGGTTGTTAGGTTGTTTAAAAACAACTTTATGTTAGGTTGAGAATTATGAAGCTCTTTCTCTCTATTGTAGTTCGAATTTGCTGGTAAGACCCTCATTAGAATTCCAGCCGACCATAATATTGAAGAAGCCGGTTTCTACTAAAAATTTGCCATCATTGTCATAAAAACCAAGTTCCTTTTCTGTCAATGTAAATTGAATTGTTTTTGTTTCTCCTTTTTTTAAGTCAACAAGTTCAAAACCTTTTAATTCTTTAATGGGTCTCACTATACTGGCAACAGGATCGTTTATATACAATTGAACGACCTCTTTTCCATCAACATTTCCGGTATTGGTGACATCGACGCTCACTTGAATTTTTTCTCCTTTTGCAAAAGCAGTTTTATTTAGTTTCAGATTTTTATAATCGAAAGTGGTATAACTCAATCCAAAACCAAAAGGAAATTGCGGCGTTTTTTCCACATCCATATAATGCGACCAAAAGACATTTTTATCACTGTCAATTGGTCTTCCTGTGCTGTATTTGTTATAATAAATTGGTACTTGTCCTACGTTTCTTGGAAAAGATATTGGTAATTTACCACTCGGATTGTAATCTCCATATAAAACCTGCGCCACCGCATTTCCTGTCTGAGTTCCTAAATGCCAGGCTTCTACGATTGAAGGAATATGTTCTGCTGCCCAGGGAATAGAAAGCGGACGACCATTATTTAAAACCAAAACCACATTTGGATTTACCTTATAAATTTCTTCCAATAGTTCCTGCTGCATTCCAGGTAAATTTAGATCGGTTCTGCTTCTGGCTTCTCCGCTTTGAAAACCATATTCGCCTAAAACCATCACGACAACATCAGCATTTTTTGCAGCTGTTTTTGCCGCTTCAAAACCACTTTTATCTGTTGTATTGAAAACAGTTTCTGTCAAAAAGGTAGCTTTCTGCGAAAGCAAATCAGCCCCTTTTTCAAAAGTCAGCTGATTGTCTTTGTAGTGCTGCATTCCTTCAAGAACCGAAACAGCACTATTATCATCCGCTGCAATTCTCCAGCTTCCCAACGGACTGTTTTTATCATTTGCCAAAGCGCCGATCAAAGCGATTTTTTGTCCGGATTTCTTCAGCGGCAATAAATTCTTTTCATTCTTTAGCAATACAATAGATTTTTTTGCCATATCTAAAACGCCGTCGTTATTGGCTTTGCTTCCCACAACTTCTTTTTCACGTTTTTCGTCGCAATATCGGTACGGATCATCAAATAAACCCAATTCAAATTTTACACGCAGAATTCTGCGAACCGCATCATCGACCAAAGCTTCTTTTACTTTTCCTTCTTTTACAAGCGCAGCTAATTTTGCCACATACGAATACGATTCCATATCCATATCAGAACCTGCAATGACTGCTTTTGCTGTTGCATCGGCTTCATCTTTCGCATATCCGTGTGCCATCATTTCGCGAATAGAAGCATAATCAGAAACGACAAATCCGTCAAACTTCCATTTTCCTTTTAAAATATCTCTTTGCAAAAATGCATTTCCCGTTGCCGGAACGCCATTTAATGTGTTAAATGAATTCATAAACGTACGGACTCCCGCTTGTACCGTGGCTTCAAAGGGCGGGAACACCGAATTGTATAATTTAGAAGTACTGATATCTACACTATTATATTCTAATCCTGCTTCAACAAAACCGTATGCTGCAAAGTGTTTTGCACAAGCAGCGATTGTATTTACTTTAGCCAAATCTGCAACAGTTTCTCCCTGAAAGCCTTTTATTCTTGCGTAACCTATTTTACTTCCTAAGTAAGGATCTTCACCGGCGCCTTCCATTACACGTCCCCAGCGTGCATCATTTGTAACATCGACATTGGGTGCGAATGTCCAGTTAATACCGGATGCCGAAGCTTCATCTGCCGCAATTGCCGCCGACTTTTTAATCGCTTCCAAATCCCAGCTTGCCGCTTCTGCCAGTGGAATAGGGCTTAACGTTTTATAACCATGAATAACATCAAAACCAATTATCAAAGGAATTCCCAAACGAGTTTCTTCGACCGCGATTTTCTGCACGGCACGAACTTCTTTTACACCCCGAACGGTAAGCATTGATCCCACTAGTCCTTTTCGCAAGTGTTCGTATTTTAATGCAGCGCTTCCGCCTTTTGGTGCTGGTCCCGTCACATCCCAAAAACCATTGTATTGATTCATCTGACCCACTTTTTCTTCTAATGTCATTTCTTTCATCAACAGTGAAATTCGTTCTTCAATTGGTTTCTTTGGATCCATATATTTTTTTGTTTGAGCATATCCGTTTCCAAAAACGATCAGCAGTAAAAAGGCATATTTTTTAATTTGTTTTTTCATTATTGTGGTTTTTAGTTTTATTATAAGGTTAATAAAGTCAGTTATCTAAAGGATTCTCTTTTTTTTTGCCTAATTATTTTAATTACTATTGCCTGCAGGTTTATTTGCAGTATGTGTAGCATTTTAGGAGTGTAAATGTAGTTTTACAGTAGTACCGATAGCAGCACATTTGAAGCATTATGCAATACAGATGTTGCATAAAATGCCCTTAGTATCAATCACACCAATAGATTTCGGCTAAATATTTTGGTTTCACTTCTTTAAAAAAAAATATTTTAGCGTTCTTTATAAAAAATAGAAAAATGAGCCATAACAATTTTGACAAAATCATTGCCCGGTCTTTAGAACTAAGAAAAAAATACCACGAGATGGAATTACAGCATCACGGGAGTGAGTGGTCAATTGAAGAAGATGCTTTAGCATACTTGACTGATGCTGGTCTGATAGGAAGAAACATTATGTCTGAGCAGGAACGCTGGCCAAAGGCAGATTCTCACGCTGAACTTAGCCATAAACTGGGTGAGAATATTTGGTGGCTGATTGTCCTGGCTGAAAGATCGGGAATAGACATAAAAGAAGCAGTGAATGATTTTTTAAACAAAACAGAAGAACTCTTTTGAATTCCTCATAGCTTAGCACTTCAATGTGAGTTTAAACATTCAGTCGATACTATTAGCACTCTACTGCCGATTTTATTGTGTTTAGAATAGTGTCGACTGAAGATTAGATTATTTTATTTAAGATTATATTTTTTGAAGAAATTGTCTTAAAACATACTGCAATATTCCGTCATTTCTGTAATATTCAATTTCTATTTTTGAATCTAATCTCGCAATAACATTGAAATTCAACTTTTCGCCATTTTCTTTAACTGCAGATACCTGTAATTCTTTTAAAGGCTTTATATCTTGCGCAATTCCTGTGATTGTAAATGTTTCTTTGCCGTTTAAACCCAGACTTAAAGCATTTTCTCCATTTTTGTACTGTAAAGGCAAAACACCCATACCGACTAAGTTGCTTCTGTGAATTCGTTCGTAGCTTTCCGCCAAAACAGCTTTCACACCTAAAAGAAAAGTTCCTTTTGCTGCCCAGTCTCTTGACGAACCGCTTCCATACTCTTTTCCGGCAAGAACAATTAAAGGTGTAGCAGCTTCTTTATATTTTACCGAGGCTTCATAAACACTCATTTCTTCTCCGGTTGGCAGATATTTGGTATAACCACCTTCTTTATCTGCTAATGCATTTTTTATACGGACATTGGCAAAAGTACCTCTAATCATAACCTCATCATGACCACGGCGGGATCCGTAGGAGTTAAAATCGGCTTTTTCTACGCCACGGCTTATTAAGTATTTACCTGCTGCCGAATTTTCATTAAACGATCCTGCCGGAGAAATGTGGTCTGTGGTGATACTGTCGCCAAGCATTAATAAAGTACGGGCATTTTCAATGTCTTTTAATTCTTTTGGATTTTCAGGAAGATCTTTAAAGAACGGTGCTTCTTTAATATAAGTAGAATCGTCGTTCCACGCATATATTTTTTGCTCTGGTATTTTTAATTTTTGCCAGGTTTCATTTCCATCAAAAATCGTTTCATAGCTTTTGGCAAATTGTTTAGGAGATAGTACCTTACTTAAAACCTCATTGATTTCGTCATTTGTAGGCCAGATATCTTTTAAATACACTGGCAGTTGATTAGAATCATAACTGACAGGCTCATTCATTAAGTCAATATCAACACGGCCGGCAAGTGCAAAAACAACTACAAGCATTGGCGACATCAAAAAATTCATTTTGATTTGAGGATGAATTCTGGCTTCAAAATTTCTGTTGCCTGATAAAACAGATGCCAAAACAAGATCGTGTTCCTCAACAGCTTTGGCGATATGCGCCGGAAGCGGCCCGGAATTACCAATACACGAAGTGCATCCATAACCAACCACGTGAAATTTCAGAGATTCAAGATCTCCCAGCAAATCTGCCTTTTCAAGATAGTCAGTTACTACTTTAGACCCTGGTGCCAGTGAAGTTTTGACCCACGGTTTTACGTTTAGTCCGCGTTCTCTGGCTTTTTTGGCAACCAGCCCGGCGCCAATCATTACAAACGGATTTGAAGTATTGGTGCATGACGTAATGGCTGCTATTGCAACCGCACCATCTGAAAGCATAAATTGCTCATTGCCTAAACTTACCGCAACAGTTTTAATGCCGTTTTCTATTTTTTCTTCAATTTTAGCATGGTCTGTCAGTGCTGCTTCGCCTTGAATGGGCTGTGAACCTCCTTCGCCTGACCAGCGCGAAACTTGTTTAGGAGGCAGATTTTTTCGTCCAAATGTTTTATCAAGCAGGTCAATAAGGCTGGGCTGTAAATTCTTTAAAAGGATTTTATCCTGCGGTCTTTTTGGCCCTGCAATGGTAGGCTCTATAGTAGAAAGATCAAGTTCAATGATATCAGTATACGTAATAGATTCATCGCCTGTTCTCCATAATAAATTGGCTTTGCAATATAGTTCGACCAAATCAATCTGCTCTTCAGAACGGTTGCTGAGTCGCATATATTCTAAAGTTTTTTCATCAATAGGGAAGTAGGTAACCGTACACCCGAATTCTGGAGACATATTTCCAATAGTGGCGCGGTCGGGAACGCTCAAAGTGTCTAATCCCGGACCAAATACTTCAACAAATTTGCCTACAACGCCATATTTACGAAGCAGTTCGGCAATAGTAAGCACCATATCTGTAGCTGTAGATCCGAGCGGAATTTCTCCAGAAAGTTTAAGTCCGATTACTTCTGGCATTATAAAATAAATGGGCTGTCCTAAAATCGCAGCTTCAGCCTCAATACCGCCAACTCCCCATGCGATCACGCCAATTCCATTTACCATTGGCGTGTGGCTGTCAGTTCCTACTAAAGTATCCGGAAAAATCTCGCCATTTCTTTCAATTACACCTTTTGACAAATACTCCAAATTAACCTGATGACAGATCCCCATACCAGGAGGCACTACACTAAAGTTACTGAAAGACTGCTGTGCCCATTTTAAAAATTCGTAGCGTTCAGTATTTCGTTTGTATTCTTCTTCCATATTTCGGAGATAAGAATACTCTGTTCCGAAATAGTCAACCTGAACGGAATGGTCAATAACCAAATCCACTGGAATCAGCGGATTAATCATGTCTGGATTTTTACCTTTTTTTGCAGCTTCAGCTCGCAGAGAGGCAATATCTACAACAGCGGGAACTCCGGTAAAATCCTGCATCAATACACGAGCGGGTTTAAAAGGAATATCTTTATCAGAAGCTTCGGGTTTCCAATTTAGAAGCGTTTCAATATTTTCTTTAGTAATAGCGAAATCATCATAATTACGCAGTACATTTTCTAACAGAATTCGAATAGAAAATGGCATTTTTTTGATATTAAAGCCCTGATTTTCCATCTCAGCCAGACTGTAATACGAAAAGGTCCTGTTTTTTGTGGTCAATAATCTTTTAATTTGATAAATGTCGTTTTGCATAATTGTAAGTATTAAAATTAAAAGATTGATTGAAGCTATATATTTGTAATTAATAACATTATCTCTAAAAAAGTTTTTCAGGTCATAAATTACAAACTTTCAATTGCATCTGTTAAACTCATTTCAGATCAACAATATTCCCTTTCATATTCTAACTTGCGCTGATGGCTGCGTTATTACTTTAAGTGTAAATGCATATTATCTTTATTGAACGAATGTATGAAAGGATATTATCATAAAGTTAGACAAAATTTCCGTTTAAGCAGGCATTCTCCAATATTAATCATTGCTCCCAGGCAATACTTTATGTTTTAAACATTTTTCTTTGATTGGACTAGCTTATAATTATAATCTGGTTCCCAGCACGTCATTCATTACTTTTTAATTTTGGTTGTATCAAAAACACATGCAAATTATTATTAATTGACAATTATTAACTGAGCGAGTGCTTATTTTCTTTAAAACTAAAATAAAAAATTGATCATCAATTGTTTCTGTTATGCATAATTGATTTGTTAACAGCAGGAGAATTAGGATGCTGTATTGGATGCTTGAAACAGGACGTTCATTACACAGTGGTAAAAAGTATTATCAACGTTATATATTTTATATGATACAATCGAAATTATTGGTTTCTTCAGTAATGAAGAAAATTTTTATGGGGCTTTCCGGATTTTTCCTGATAACATTTCTTGTTCTTCATGTAAGCCTGAATATGATGTCAGTTCTAAGCGAAAACAGTTATAATGCGATTTCTCATTTTATGGGATACAACCCGATTGTGCAATTCATTGGTCAGCCCATACTTGCTTTTGGTGTTTTTTTTCATTTTATAATGGGCTTTGTGCTGGAATTGCAAAACAGGAGAGCCCGGCCCATTTCGTATGCCTATAATAATGGCGCGGCAAATGCCTCCTGGAGTTCCCGCAATATGATTATTTCAGGCCTCGTTATTCTTGCTTACCTTGGATTACATTGGTATGATTTATGGTTTCAGGAACTTAATTATAAGTTTATAGTTAAGAAAGTTCCAAATTCCGCAAGGTATTATGGAGAATTGAGAGACAAATTTGCAAATCCGCTGAGGGTTATTTTGTACTGTTGTGCTTTTATTCTTTTAGGCTTTCACCTTTGGCATGGATTTTCATCTTCCATGCAGTCTGTCGGTTTAAGTAATAAATACTCCCTGGCGCTGAGCAAATTGGGAAAGGCTTTTGCCATCGGCGTACCATCAGCATTTGTTTTTATAGCCGTTTTCCATTATTTCTCACAGCTTTGACTTAATAAAAAGTAAGGTTCAATTACGGAAGGGTGAGAACTGAAGTATCGGCCGGCTTGCTGATGCAATTTTCAAAAAAAGGAACTTGTTATTTCTTCAAATACATTAACTGTTTTCTAATTAAAATTTACAATTTTGTATATGCAATTGAAATTATAATACAATAAACTACTAATTACCAGAGGCGTACATCCTGTTTTATGCGCTTCTTTTTATCCTCTCAACAATTGTTACCTGCAGGAGTCTGCTTGGATAAAGCCAATATGGCTCAGGCAATTACCCTAAACCCGCAGCAAATTTCGCGAATGCTATTCACAAGAACGAAGATTTACTTGTGTATAATTCGTTTGTAAAATATTTCCAGGATTTCAAAAAAAAACTGAGTTATCTAATAAATTTAATACCTAAGGTCATGAAAAATAAACCTTTAAACAATAAAAAAGTTATAGTAATAGGCGGCGGTTTTGCCGGGCTGAATTTTGTAGAGAATCTGCATAAAAATTCCAATTACAGCATTACATTGGTAGACAGGAACAATTACAATTATTTTTCTCCACTGCTGTATCAGGTTGCCACAAGTTTTCTTGAGCCTTCCAGCATAAGCTATCCGTTTCGAAAAATGTTTCAACACCAGGATATAAACTTTCGTATGGGCGAAGTGCTGCGTATTGATAAGGAAAACAAAATAATAGAATTAAATAACGGACAGCTTCACTATGATATATTGGTATTTGCTGCCGGTGCCAAAACCAATTTTTATGGTATCGAAAGCGTCCAGAAAAATGCCATACCAATGAAAACGGTAGATGACGCCTTAAAGATGCGAAATGCTTTGTTGAAAAATCTTGAACAGGCATCCATAACTAATGATTTACAGGAGCGTGAGGTATTAATGACCATTGTTGTTGCCGGAGGTGGTCCTACCGGAGTTGAAGTAGCGGGTATGCTTGCAGAAATGAAAAAACACTTGCTGGCAAAAGAGTATCCGGAACTTGCTGGCAGCCACGGCGGTATATATATTGTAGACAGCATGCCGGTGCTGCTGGCCAACCTCAGTAAAAAAACACATCGCGAGACTTATGCAGCACTTGAAAAACTAGGCGTAAAAATCAAGTTAAATACACAGGTGAAATCATACGACAATGATGAAGTGCAATTTGCAGATGGGGAATCCATCAAGACTAAAAGCCTGATATGGACAGCCGGTGTAACAGCTAATGTATTTGCAGGGATACCCCAGAGTGATTTAGGAAAAGGCAACAGGATGATCGTGGACCAATACAATAAATCAATGTCTTCGGACTCTATCTATGCAATTGGAGACAGCTGTATCCAGACTTCTGACCCCAATTATCCCAATGGGCATCCCCAGTTAGCCCAGACAGCTATACAACAGGGAAGACTACTGGCAAAAAACCTTTCCTCAATAGCAAAAGGCAGGTCACAAAAACCTTTTATTTATTTTGATAAAGGAGATATGGCTATAGTTGGCAGACACAATGCCGTAGTTGACCTTTTTAAACACAAAGTGCATCTGAGCGGATTTCCGGCCTTAATGGCATGGCTTTTTATCCATCTCTTTGGACTGCTAAATTACAATAACAAACTTAAGACATTTTACAATTGGATTGTTGCCTACATCACCAAAGATCAGTCCCTCAGAATGATTTTTAGGTCATAAGAATGAAGATTTATATGAAGCAGGTTTTCTTATAGTAAAACTTGCTTCATATACATTTGTATTAAGAAAAAAAGAATTTATATGGTTATGTAATTATTAATCACATTCATTTGATCATACGATCAGAAGAAGGAAAATTATCAGATTTGGTAAGAGATTTCAAAAAAATACACAGCGAAAAATATCTTAGAAAAAATTCAAAATAATCCCCCCGCTGGCTCGAACGTCCCGCTCGTGAATGCAATCAAAATAAAAAGCCATTCTATAAACGGAGTGGCTTTTGATTTACATAACGCCCGCTCCGTAAAGAGTTCCTGTTTTTGAAAAACTGCGAAAAGGTCTCTGACTTTGCGCAATTTTTTTATATTAAATAGAATTTGTAAATCTTATAAAAGTCCCCAGCTGGCGCGATCGTCCCGCTCGCAGCATGTCATGTTTGTTACATCAATACTTGTTAAAAAACATCAAAAAAGGCTTTAGTTATTGTTTTTGAAGTGTATTTTACGGCATTTTTTTGGATTTTGGACAGATTTGCTTTATTTTTTTGTATATTAAAAATCTAATCAATAAAAAAAATAATGACAAAATTACGAATTTCAATAATCAATATTCATGGACTTCTAAAAGGTTCAGGTCTGGAGATTGGTAGAGATGCCGATAATGGAGGACAGACAAAATATGTTTACGAACTTGCTGAATTTTTATCCCAGCATCCTGATGTAGAGCACGTTGATTTATTTACAAGGCTGATCGACGACCCCGATCTTTCCCCGGAATACGCGGTTGGAGTTGAAGCAGTCAATGAAAAATTAGATATAAGAAGGATCCCTTTTTTAGGAAAAAAATACAAACCCAAAGAACAGTTATGGGAAGGTTTGGACACTTTTGTGACAGGAGTGGTGCAGCACATTAAATTTCATGATATTTTTCCCAATTGGATCCATTCTCATTATGCAGACGCAGGTTATGTCGCGGCAGAATTATCAGCCATTTTAAATATTCCCTTTGCCCATACGGGGCATTCGCTGGGTTTTTATAAAAGAAAAAAACTGGCTGAAAACGGTATGTCGGAGCAAGAGATGGAGAAAAAATTTAAGTTTGAAGCCCGGATTGCCGCTGAGGAGAAAACACTGGAATTATCAGAATTTATAATTACCTCCACTGAGCAGGAAATCGAAACCTATAAACCTTATAAAAATTTCGGACTGGCGAAATACCATGCGATTTCTCCTGGAATCGACACCCGAAAATTTGTTCCTTACTATCATCTGGAACAGGATTCGGTGAAACAGATGGAAGAGGAGCAAAGGAAATATTGGGTGTCCGAAACCATTTCTAAATTTTTAACCAATCCCCACAAACCATTCATATTGGCGCTTTCAAGGCCTGACCGCCATAAAAACCTGCATACCCTTATCGATGTTTATGGAAAAGACAAGGAGCTGCAGAGTATGGCCAATCTGGTAATATTTGCCGGAATCCGAAAAGATATTGCAAGAATGCCGGAATCTGAAAAAGAAGTGCTGACCGATTTGCTTTTATCAATGGACAAATATGATTTATATGGAAAAATGGCCTTTCCCAAAAAGCATGATGTCGAGAACGAAGTTTCGATCATTTATCGTTATGCGGCCGAGAAAAGGGGTGTTTTTGTGAATTTGACCCTTCATGAAAATTTTGGACTCACCGTTATAGAATCTGCCAGTTCAGGTCTGCCTGTTGTGGTAACCAAAAACGGAGGGCCGTCGGAAATTATCCCAACCTGCCAGAATGGGATATTGGTAGATCCCCTGGATGCAGGTCAAATCAAAAAAGCGCTTCGGACCATCTTAACCGATGAGAACCAGTGGAGATATTTTTCAAATAACGGCGCGATCAATATCCAGAAACATTACAGCTGGCTGAGCCATGTCAGCCAGTATGTAGACCTTATCAACGAGAATTTGTCGCTTTCTTCCGGCGCAGGCATTAAAAAACAGCACTATCCCAACATTAATATTCAACGACTAAAAAGAAAAGTTGAAAATTTACTGGTTTCCGATATTGACGGAACCTTGATAGAGCCTAAATTAAACAATCCGGGATTAAAAGAGTTAATAGCCCATTTGGTCAATCGTAGCGATAAAATGGCATTTGCCCTGGCAACAGGAAGAAATTTAAGACTGGTCAAAAAGGTGATTGCAGAAGAGCAGTTTCCAGTGCCTGACTTTATTATCTGCTCTGTGGGGACTGAAATCTATTATACCAACGGCAAAGATTATACGTTAGACAAGGGGTGGTCCACCTTTTTGTCTGGCCGCTGGAAAAGGGAAGAGGTGGAAAGCCGTTTAAAAGTGATTCCGTGGATAAAACTACAGGAAGAAGAAGCGCAGAATCCCTTTAAGATTTCTTATTATTATGACAAGGAAAAATACAATTATGAACAGCTGATTACCGCTTTGGGAAAAGGCTGGTATAAAATCAATATTATTCCAAGCCACGGAGAGTTTCTGGATTTTATTCCTAAGAGGGCCTCTAAGGGAAATGCGATTAAATTTTTATGCCGTAAATGGTCCATCCCTTTATCAAGGGTAATTGCAGCGGGCGATTCAGGCAATGACATTGACATGTTCAGGGGAGCCATAAAAGGAATTATAGTCGGAAATCGAAGCGTTGAGCTGAATCACTACCAGACCAACAAGAGTATTTTTGTGGCTGAAAGTGCGGCTTCCTCGGGTATTCTGGAAGGATTAAAACATTATAAAGTAATTAAGTAGTATATGTATTCAGGTTCAGGTTTTAGCAGCTGGGAAATTGGAGATGTGGATGTTTTTATTGATGAAAACGGCCTGCATCATTTGTTTCATTTGATTATTCCCAATCACGATTATATCGCGCACGCAGTCTCGCGGGACGGCCTTTCGTGGAAAAGGGTTAAAAATGCTTTGTTTGTGGGAGATCCCGGACAATGGGATGATGATATGCTATGGACGATGCATGTCAGTAAAAACGAGGCAGGTGAAGGTTATGAAATGTACTATACAGGCCTCAAGCGTAAGGATAAAGGGATTACGCAGAAAGTAGGAAGGGCAGTTTCGCCCGACCTGATGCATTGGACAAAGGAAAATGATTACGGGCTTCCCCTGAAAAGCCAGGCGCCCTATTATGAAAGTTCAGCCAATAATCCCCGGGAATGGATTAGTTTCAGGGATCCTTACAAATATACTTTTGAAGGTGAGGATTATCTCCTGATCTGTGCGCGAAGTGCCGTAGGTCCAGCTTACAGAAGAGGCTGTATCGGGGTGGCCAAAAAAGAAAAGGATGGTTTTGTGCTTCAAAAGCCTCTGCATTTCCCCTATGTGTATGATGATGTCGAATGTCCCTGTGTTGTGGAGATAAACGGAATGCATTATCTGCTGGGCTCAATTCGTGAAGACATCAAAGTGCGTTATTGGTTTTCTCCGGATTTTAAGGGGGAATACCATGCTTTTCATAATAATGTTCTGATGCCTCAGGGAAATTACGCGGCCAGGATTGTCAAAGAAGGGGATTATTATCTCATTTACAATTTTTATTTTGTTGGCAGAAATGTGAACACGCACCGCGTTATTCCTCCGCCAAAGCAGCTGGATGTTGACAGCAGCGGAAGGCTGGTGTTAAAAACCTATCATCGTTGGGAAAGCATTTACCAGCGGACCATCCTTCAGAAAAATTTGCCCACTCCAGCGCCTATTCTAGGAAACCCCTCGGCGAATTTTGTTTTGGAGCATGAAAACAAATGGCGTTTTGGTTGCAGGAGCGGTTACGAAGTTTTTTGTTTTGAAAAGCCTTCCAGTGATTTTGTATGGGAGGGAACCCTGGCTGTGGAAGGAATGGGAAAAACCGGATTTGTCATTGAATGCGACAGTGAAGCAACGGCTTACTATATTTCGATCGATTTTGTAAATGGCTATGTCCAGTTCCGGGCATGGGGGTTTAATGAAAAGGATTTCAGGAACAATTTCATTTTTGAAAATATTCAGGCCAATCAGTTTGAGATCGTAGACACTAAAGAAATTTATTTTAAAATAATCCGTCACGGTAATTATTATGAACTTTCCATCAATGGAGTGGTAAAATTGACCTTGCTGGATTTTAAATACAACGAGGGAAAAATAGGGGTATATGTCTGCTCGGCCATTGTATCGGTGCAGGATTCAAAAATTCACGTTATCCCCGAACCGGAAAATGAATATGCCACTTCAGATCCCGACATGGCATTTGATGAGTTCCTTAAAAAAGGACATTGAAGTGGAAATAAAGATCTAACAGTTTAAAATTTACCTGCATAGATGCCTTGGGCAGACTTAAATTACAATCATGTCTGTGCAGGTAATGAAACATCACTGCAGTATTTCCCTCTTTGCCATAAGGCCATGAGGGATAGAATAAAGAACGGATGTAACGTTTAAAGTTAATTATTAGATCAAAAAATAGTAAACCCCGGGCTAATAAGTTCCGGGTTTTTTATTGCTTTAGCAAAGCCTTCCTAAAGAAGGCCTGTGCTTACGTTATTTTTTCGAATGATTATCCTTAATTCAGTGACATATTAGCGAATTTGATCGTTATGCTATTAATTAAACAGAAAAAAAACAGCTTTACATTTCTTGTTTTCAGATATTTATATTATTTTTAACGTAGGAACATGGGAATTGTGTAAAATTTGTGTATAATTTTGCAACATCAAAAATGAGTTGGAAAGAAATTGGTTTTTGACAAGCGATCCCAAATCTGTCGTTAATTTAAAATGTACCGCTGCATATGAGACTATTTTTTATGGCACTGCTTTTTTCTTTGTGTTCTTTTACCACCTACAATACAGGGGACAAAAAAGAAATTTTATCCGAAATGGAATTTGCAAGGCTTAACGGCCATGTAAGCGAAATCAAGTCCTTTACTTTGGCCAACCGCGGCTACAGCAAAAAAATTGCTTTTCTGGTGGATATGAAAATCAAATCCGGAAAAAATCGTTTTTTTGTTTATGATCTGGAGAATGAAAAAATTATCGACCAGGGCCTTGTGGCGCATGGTTCAGGATCCGAGACCGGCATAAAAGGCGACATCCTTCAGTTCAGCAACGTTCCGAATTCCAACTGTTCCTCCCTTGGGCGTTATTCGATTGAGAAATCCTATACCGGCGTGTTTGGAAAAGCGTTCAGGCTTCAGGGCCTTGACCAGACCAATAACAATGCCATGCAGCGCGCTATTGTACTGCACCGTTATAAAGAAGTTCCAGATGAAGAAAAAGAGTATTATATCATCAACAGCCACGGCTGTCCGATGGTAAGTGAATTGTTTTTCAAAAGGCTTGAAAAAGTTATTGAGGGCTCCGATGCGAAAATTATGCTGTACATGTATTACTAGGCTTCACATCATAAAGGCAGTTTATTATAGATAAAAATGTCCTGATCCATACAAAGCGGAAAACCGAAGAAAGTCTTCGGTTCTTCCGCTTTTAGATTTTTAGATTTCTTCTATTTTGGCTTTTCATTCTGGAACTGATCTGGCAGCTATTTTTCTGCATCAGACTCGTGTTGACTTGATGCGGTTTGGAATTGCTGTTTGTCATCCCACGGCTGTTAAGTTGACATAAATACTAAAGTTAATTTTAATGAATCAAATTCATTTTAGGAAATTCAGTAAAAAAATAATTACACCCAAAGGATTACCATTTAGTATTTTGATAGAGATAGTATCAAGTAATTAATGGATAACAATACTACTAATTCCCTTTTCCAATGCCATATCCTTTACTAGGTTTACGTGAAGTCCTTCTGCTCTGAATATGGTAACATCTGTCATTCCTAAAGCGCCTAAAAAAGATTTTAGATAAGGTGCTACAAAATCATTGGCTTTGCCTTGTTCATCAGTATAAATGCCGCCTGAACTCATTGCAACATATATTTTTTTCCCAGTTACTAAGCCTACAGGCAAGCCTTCTTTGCTGTAACCAAATGTAATTCCACGGCGAGTGATATGGTCTATCCATGCTTTAAGAGAACTGTGAATAGTGCGATTGATAAGTGGTGCTCCGATTACAATGATATCTGCATCGAATAATTGCGCTACCAATTTGTCCGACAAATTAAGTCTCTGTTTTGTTTCTTCTGTTTGAAGCTCTGTTGGCGTAAACATTGCCTGAAATGTTTCTGGAGTAAGATGAGGAATATTACTTTCTACCAAATCCAATTGCTCCACTGTACTATCAGCATATTTTTCTTGAATTTTTTCTACAATAGCATTACCCAATTTTTTACTGTACGATTGTTCGCCCATTATGCTGGAATTAAGTTGTAATATTTTCTTTGAATTCATTTTTTATCTTTTTATGATTTATTGATACAAAGGTAGATTCAATAAGTATTGAAAAGATAGCAGTTACCCAAAGGAAAGCGGTTACTTTTTAGAAAGTTGGTATCTTTACAATATGAAAACGACAAATAAAAAAGAGGAAATTTCGAAGGTAGAATGCGGGAGCAATTTGAAGAACGTAATAGATGCTTTGTACGTACTAAATGGCAAGTGGAAGTTACCAATTGTTTTGAGTTTGGTAAACGGCTCTAAGCGATTTAATGAAATCTTGAAAGATGTTGAAGGTATTTCTCCCAAAATATTAGCACAGGAACTAAAGCATTTAGAACAAAATGAATTGGTATTGAGAAATGTATATGACACTACGCCTGTAAGCATTGTTTATGAAGCATCGTCATACAGCGAAACTCTGAAAGACGTCTTAAGAACTTTAAGTGAATGGGGAGCTGGTCATAGAAAGAAGATTACTGGAAAATAGGAAACTAAATTATCTTTTATTTCACTACGATTCCTTTTTGGTTAATGAAAGCAATGCAAGAAATCGCGATAGTATAATTCATTTTTTATTTTTTTGTAAGCTATTACTGCAGGAAGTCCTATAGAAAATGTGGTATGCCACGATTTTGCCACAAAATTAAAAATGGCTATAATTTATTATAGTAAATAAACTTACTACCATAAATTTGGCGATAAAGAAAAACTAATTTGAAAATCAAAGTAATTGTTTTTTCTTTGATTTTTGACATTTTGATTATGTCTGCACTTCGGACGTAATTCATAATATGTTTAAAATGTCTATGTTAATGCTAAAATAAAGTTTGATAGATATATTTTTAACTGTTCAACTTACTTTTAGTATTTTTGTTTTTGTAAGATACATTCTACGACACTTATTATTCATAATCATATGATGGCGGATAGAGAAAATAATATAGCATTTGTTGAAACTGATTTACTCAAGGAATTATCTCTACTTGTTGAGGAAACTCAAAAACAAGTTATTGTTCAAAACAATAGTTCTTTAACATTGCTTTTTTTGGGAGATTGGTTTTAGAATTAACGATATTATACTTCAAAACAAACGAGCAGAATACGGAAAACAAATTGTGCCGGCATTATCGGTACATCTGGAAAGTAAATACGGAAGAAACTTCGAAGAAAAAAATCTTCGAAGAATGATGCAGTTCGCAGATCAGTTTAGAGACAGAGAAATTGTCGTGACACTGTCACGACAATTAAGCTGGTCCCACTTTTTAGCAATAATACCTATCAAAAATCCTGAAGCTAAACTGTTCTATGCTAATCAGGTGAGCGACCAGTTAATGAGTGTTAGGGATTTGCGCAAGCAAATAGCAGCAAAAACTTTTGAACGTATAGCAATAGCAAATGTACAGATACCTAATTCTTATGATAATTTGCAATATAATTTCAAAGATCCTTACTTATTGGATTTTTTAAATTTAGGAAATGCGTATTTGGAAAAGGATTTAGAGCAGGCAATATTGTATGAGTTAGAAAAATTCATTCCTGAGCTTGGGAAAGGTTTTACATTTGTGGAACGGCAAAAAAGAATGATCATCGATGGTGAAGATTTTAATTTAGATTTACTATTTTATCATCGTAAATTAAAACGATTAATTGCAATTGAATTAAAATTAGGAAAATTCCAAGCTAAACACAAAGGGCAGATGGAGCTTTATCTGCGATGGCTGGACAAGTATGAAAAGCAAGAAGACGAAAACGCACCTATTGGATTAATACTCTGCGCTGAAAGCAGTCGTGAACAGATAGAATTACTTGAAATGCATAGAGACGGAATAATAGTAGCTGAATACTGGACCGATTTACCGCCTAAAAAGCAATTTGAAGAAAAAATTCATTCATTATTGACAGAAGCAAAGGAAAAATAGAAAGAAAATACCTGTCTGAATAATTTCAGATCCAATTATGTCCGCACTGCGGACACAATTTAAATTAAAGGACATATTAGCTTTAAATGACCTTTAGTTAAAAAAAACTACCGGTAAATTATTATCACAATATTTCTTTTTTAGTGGTGGGGAGCTGCAGATTTGAACCCAAATTATGCAGTACTTATCAACATTGAATTTCTATTTTTCAAAGACTCTTGTGCCATGATTCTGCCACAAAACTCAGACTGGTGAAATATCTTTTAAACCGCCTTGCTTTTGTGGAAAAAAAGGTATCCTCTCCAAACTCCATGCGCCACGATACTGCCATAAAACTTATTTCATCCACATGCATTTTCTTTATTGCTAGTCTTTCTTAAACTTTAAAATGTTCGAGGTGTATGATTGATGCAAGACATTAGATAATTTTTGTTATTCTGGACATTTTAAATCACCTTAAATGTAATTCTTTTAGTAAATCTTTGCACTTTATTTCAGATCTCAGTTGCTAAATTATTATATAGTTTTAGTTATTGACTGGTAGATACACATTAAATACTGCGCCATTTTCACTGCTTCCTTCAGCGTTGATTTCCCCATTATGATTCTGAACAATTTTTTTACACATTGCCAGTCCTATTCCCGTACCTGCAAATTCATTTTTTCTGTGCAGTCGTTGAAATATACTGAATATTTTCTCTGTATTTTCGGGCTTCATGCCGATACCATTATCTGAGAACTGAATTTTATAATAGGATGTACCTGCTTTTAATTTTAATGATTTTATTTCTTCAGGATCAGCAATGCTGCAGTGGATTTGAATTTTAGGATGAATATCTGGCTGTACAAATTTTAAGGAATTTCCAATTAAATTGAAAAAAAGCTGTGACATTTGAAGAGGAATAGCTTTGATTTCTGGGAGTGTATTCCAAGTAACAGTTGCACCTGTCTGATCAATGCGCACATCATAATCTTCTAAAGCTTGATTAGCAATTGTTTTAAGATCTACATTGACGAAAGCATCATCGGTTTTAGGTAAGGCTGAGTACGCCAGTACATCTCGTATAAGTGTACTCATTCGTAATGATGCATCTTTAATTTTTTTTAAATAAGTACTCGATTTTTCATCCAGATGATCTTTAATTTTTGTTTCCAAAAGTTCCGTAAACGTGCTGATCTTACGAAGAGGCTCCTGCAGGTCATGGGAAGCAATATAGGCAAATTGTGCAAGTTCCTCATTAGAATGCATCAATTGTACATTTGCTTCCTCCAATTCTTCATTGGTAGCAGTTAATTCCTCTACAACAGTACCAATCTCTTCAGTACGCTGGTGTACCTGCTTTTCCAGTTCCATCTGAACTTCAACTTGTAATGTTATATCCTGGGCAGTTCCGTTCATGCGGACAGGTCTGCCTTCGGGATCAAATACTGTTTTACCTTGGGCATGTAGGATTCTTTTCTTTCCGGTTGTTGGATGAATTACGGTATATATCTCATCATATATTCCGCCTGATTCAGGATTGAGTCCCCATGCTACAGCATTTGCAACTCTTTCCTGATCTTCTTCGGACAGAATTGGGATCACTTCATTGTAATCCTGCGCAGCAGGATCATAGCCAAACCATTCTATGAGACGGGGTGAATATGTTAGCCCATTTGTAGCTACATCAATACTCCATGTGCCTAACTGGGCCAATTCTACTGCGCCTCGCATACTCACCTCCGCTTCCTCAAGCTTATTGCGTACAATCACTTTATCGGTTACATCAATCAGGGTAAAAATAACTCCAGAAACATTTCCCTGCGCATCGTGTAAAGGTTTAAATATATAGTCATAATAGCCAAAATGGAATAATCCAGCTCTACTAAATTCAATACGCTGCGCTGCTTTGGTATAGATTTCACCGGTTTTTAAAACTTGCTGATATTCATCAAAGAGCTTTGTTTTCTTCAGTTCCGGTATTGCATTTAATATCGGCATGCCTATAATTGAGACATCCCTGTCAAAAATTTCCAACATTTTCTCATTGGCTTCCCGCACCACCATATCTATTCCGATATAAACAAGTTTAGCCACCGGAGAATTATAGAATAATGTGCGCGCGAACTTTTCGCTTTCTTCAATTTTCAATCTGCTGTTTACCTGAAGCGTATTTTCAAGAACCCAGACAGCAACTTTTTTTACATCGCCCGCAGTGTTTTTTAAAGGACTGTAAACAAAAGTAATATAGACAGTTTCTTTCTTCCCGTGCTTGATTAGTATCATCTCTGCTTCATCTGCAGAATAAGGCTTACCGTCTTTGATGACAGTATCAAGTGCGCTTTGGTAATTCTGGCGTACTTCGGCAAAAGTGTCCCAGTAGTAGTTTCCAAGAATCATTTCCTTGGATTTTCCTGCTGCAGCTACAAAACTGTCATTTACAATTTCCGCTTTCAGGGTTGAAGCATCTAATACGCAAATTCCAACCGGCGCGCTCATAACCAATAAATGTAGTTCTTGTTCGTTTTCGATATTCATAGTGCTTTTAAATTAGGTAGGGGCGCAGAAGAGCTACCAATTCTTTCATTCCCGATGGCTTTGTCAGGAAATCAATGGCACCTTGAGTTTTTAACTGCTGAATTGTGTAAGAGTCAGACGATGTTGAAAGTATAATGACGGGAATATCCTGCAATGATTCACTACTTTTTACCCGGGAAAGAAATTCCTGCCCGTTAATTACCGGCATATTAAGATCAAGGAATATAACATCAGGAAGCACTTCTCCTGTTATAAGTTTTTGTAAAGCGTCGTCAGCATCTGTAAATGAAAAATAGCTGACTGCAGAAGATAACTGATCTATAGCAGTGGCAAAAAAGTCAATATCGTCATCGTCGTCGTCGATATGAAAGATTATTTTATATCCCATTACACTAAATTAATCAATTAATAATAATTGTAAAAAAAAACTCATCCAAATTCTAAAAATATAACTAAGCGATTTATTATTCACTTGCCTAATAATTTTAAATTTAAATGAGCCCGATTTTCTAAAAGTTCCGAACTTAAACTGCTTAACCCTTGTTTTTGCTGACTATCTAATTTAAAAAATACAAAGTACCACGATGCTGCCACAAAAAATTAAATTACGAGATTTAAATCTATTTAGAAGTACTCTTTTGTAGCCGGAAGCATTCAAATATCTAACCACTTTATTGAAGATTATTATGCGATTTTTGCTTTTGCCTCTTAAATAAATATTAGAAGGCTCCTATTAATGCCATTAAGGTCAGTAAAAAATGAACTGTTTTTCAAAACATTTTTTTGAGTGATATGGAAAGTTATTCTAAAACAATTATAATATAAATCTTAAAAAATAAGCGGAGTAATAATATTTTATTATTTTCGTTTGAAAATCAATCAATCAATCAATCAATCAATCAATCAATCAATCAATCAATCAAAATGATCAAACAGTTATTTCTTTATTTTACGGCTTTACTTTTCACAAGTACTATCTCGGGACAAGAGGTCAAAGATTTCTTTTTAACCCTTGATAAAAATAATCTTTTTAATGGTAGTGTATTAATTTCTAAATCTGGTGAAATTTTTTTTTCTAATTATTATGGTTTTTCTAACATGGAAAAGAAAGAGAAAATCACGGAAAAATCTCAGTTTCCAATTGCATCTGTGTCAAAAACGTTTACGGCCACAGCAATACTTCAACTGAAACAAAAAGGAAAATTAAAGCTTGATGATCCAGTCCAAAAATACCTTCAGAATTTTCCTTATCCAAATATTAGCATTAGACATCTGCTAAGCAATACTTCTGGATTGGGGCAAGAATATCATCTATTTGATAATATAATAAAAGAACAGCCTGAAAAAATCATCTCTAATGAGGATATTATACCGGTATTAATTCAAAATAAAACACCTCTTTCGTTTTCGCCCGGAGATAAATGGGAATATAATAATGTTAACTTCTGTCTTGCGGCATTAATAGTAGAAAAAATAGCTGGTATTAGTTTCAGAGAGTATTTGGAAAAGAATATTTTCAGCCCTGCAAAAATGAACGATTCATTTCTGCCTAAGAATAGAAAAATTAAAGAACCGAAGCAAGTAGAATTGTACACTTATCCAAACTTTTATTCGACGAGCTTAGTTAATATTACAAATCTTAAAGAACCTTTTTTAATATCTGAAAAAAGTAATTTTTATGGAAATGGAGGTATTGTAAGTACGGCGTTAGATTTGCAAAAGTACCAGAAAGCATTATTTAGTTATACGCTTTTAAGTAAAAAAGAAATAGAAGAAGCTTTAATGCCAGCAAAGCTTAATGATGGAAAAATTGCCTCTTATCGTTTTGAAGATAGAGAGATAGCGTATGGTTTGGGTTGGGAAATGTACACGGATGAAAGTAACGGAAAAATAGTTTTTCACGATGGCTCTATTACTGGGCTTACCTCCATTTTGATGCATAATATTGATAAAAACCAAACTGTAATACTTCTATCTAATATCGCAACTCCTGTTTTTGCAGTATCCAATGCAATTTCACAATTAATAAATAATAAGCCTTATGCAATTCCTGTGCAAAATCTTTCAAGAGTATATGGAAGCTTGCTTGAAACCGGAAGTAAAGAAAAAGCAAACCAGCTGATTGAAGAATATTTGAAAAATCCAACGACTTATGACGCAACAGAAAGAGATTTCAACAGATTAGGTTATCAATTTCTCAGGCTTCAAAAAAATGACAATTCTTTGCAAACATTCGCTTCAGCAGCATTAATTTTTCCAAATAGTTCAAATATATATGATAGTTATGGTGAGGCATTACTTCAATGTGGTAAAAAAGAAGATGCAATCAAAATGTATCAAAAATCCATTGAATTAAATCCAGATAACGAAAATGGTAAAAAAGTATTAAAAGAATTACTGTAATTAGCTAATATAAAATCTGAACGAAATTTTAAAAATAAAAGAGCTTCAGAGAGATCTGAAGCTTTTCTTTTAGCGTGAACGAGACTCGAACTTGTTAGCAAATAAAAAACTAAAATAAAAACAGCATATCTAAAGTTTCGAACCTAAGCTTGTCAAACCTTTGTTTTGCTGGAATTTTAGTTTTATAAATTGCATTGCGCCACGATTCTGCCACAAAACTAGACGGGAGAAACATCTTTAAAAAGCGCCTTAAGTTTTTGTGGCAGAAAAGGTATCCACTCCATGGATTTTTTGCCACGATTCTGCCATAGAAATTTTGAGCGGTTTTAAAAAATTTGAAAAGCAGTTTAAAAACAAAAAACCTGCGAATCCTAGGATTTGCAGGTTTTACCACGTTTTTTTCGGGTTTTTGAAAAGATTGAAAAAGTGACCTTTTTACTTCTTTTTCCCTTTTAGTGGGGAGAGCAGGATTCGAACCATAAGCTGGGAACCCGCATATTTCCTGCGTTTATTAAAATTTTCAACCTCTTGTGCCACGATGTTGCCACGAAAATAAAAACGTCATTTTTTTGAATTTATACACAATGTAAGCTACTGTTTATCAGTAAATTGACATTTGTTTAATTGATTTTATAATTCATTTTGATCAATAAAGCAAAATTACTATATTTTTAATAAAAAAAACTGTCTTTTTGATAATTAGTAGTTTTTTTTTAGTCAAGAAGTTAGGTTTTTGAAGTTACTCTTTTGTCTATACAATATACTTGTACTCTATATGTTATTAGAAGATATTACATGTTTTGTATAATGTTCTACTATCGCCAAATACGTTATGTGTATTGTATAAAAATTGTTTAATTTTGGACGATAGCGGAAAGATATAAAATGAAAATACTTAGAGATTGGGTTTGTTTTTTTTCAATATTTCAGTAGACCGGCTTAACTTTTGTATGGCAAAAATGAAGGCGACTCCACTTATATAGATTGCCTTTCATGGCATAACTCACTAGAATGAATTTATATAGTACTGCCTAATAAGAATTATACGGAATGCTTATTAAATAATGTCAGATATCGGGATTCTAAGAGGTCTTTATATTCACTTTGTATCTTCTAACAGAAACGAATTATCTATCCATAGACGGTTATCTGTATAAGGTTTTAGACTTACCGGCATACAACGAATTTGAACAAATATACAGATTTATATGTATAAGCATATAGTTTTTGATTTTTGTATTTAGCTTCCATTAATTTGTATTTTTTTATGTATCTAACATGCAATTATATAAATTAATACTCCAAAACTACTTTCTGGCAGATAAATTAACTTTTTGATGTATCACTTTATTTAGATGTGCAATAAGTCGAAAAATTAACAAGAATTGATTTCAGGTACTAGTTGGTCATTCTTTTTTTATTATGCAGTATAATCGCCGCTGTTCGCTATTTCAATTAAATTAGCATTTAATATTTATGTGTAAACAAAATTGTTTGTTTTTGTATTATGAAAAATATGTTAGATACTATAAAAGGGATTCATCCTGGCTTTGTTCTAGAGCGTGAACTTAAAAAACGCATGCTTGGCAAAGGGCAATTTGCTATTTCACTTGGTGAATTTCCTCAGACGCTTACCGCTATAACCAAAGGAAAGCGCAGAATGAATATACCACTTGCCATGAAGATAGAAAATTCGCTTTCTCTTGAGGAAGGATTTCTAATGACACTGCAATTATATTATGACATTGAACAGCAGAAAAAGAAATTAAATAGAGATGCTGCTCAGAAGCCTGATTTAAGCAAGATAAGAAAGGTGCTTTTTTGGGATACTGACATTACTAAAATTGATTGGCAGAAACAAAAAAAAGCTGTTTTACAGAGGATTTTCGAACGAGGAAATGAGAGTGAGATGGAAGAAATCAATCGATTCTATGGAATTGATAAATAATGATGTAAAAAAAAACTAAATGATGCCTTTACATTTTAACACTGTTACCCCGCTATTGAGAGCTGTAATACCTGCCTTTTTTTTATTTTTAAACAAAGTCGAATTTATGAAAAACATAAGAATACATATTAGTACTTATAATAATTCTAGAAGAAAGTATTTTTATAATCTAAGGAAGACATTCTATTACTAGACTCTGAAAAAATTGCGTCATTTAAAACTTTTATAAGTCTCGATAGCTCTACGAATAACATTTAAAGTTATTCGTAGGGAGTAGTTTCTTTACCTGTATGCCACATTAAAATAATTTAGGATAGTTTTATAATTCTTCTGGCCACTAAGACAAGTATCTAACAAATATTGCTTTTTAGTTTTCCATTGCTGTAGACCTCTGTAATAAAAAAAGATCAAATGTTCGTCAATAATGAACGGGACAATATTGTTTGCAATACATTCCTTGAAAATAATTAGACGTGCGATCGGACCGTTCCCATCTTGAAAAGGATGTATAATTTCAAATTTATAGTGAAAATCGATAATATTTTCGATCGTTTTATTTTTAGTACTATGATAATCCGCAAAGAGTTTTTTCATTTTTGCAGCTACCTGCGCAGGCGGGCAAGTTTCTTTAATATGGCCTTCATTGGGTACTTTTTTGTATTCTCCAACACTAAACCAATCCTTGCCGCTGTTATAAGTACCAGACTTAAATATATAATGCATTTCTTTTATAAACGTTTCGGTTAGTTTTGCATTCGCTTTCTCAATAATAAAATCAATACAGCGAAAGTGATTCAAAGTAGTAATAATATCATCTGCATTTATAGTTATCTTTGAAAGTCCAATAGTTTTGTTTTCAAAAATATTTTCTGTTTGATCATATGTGAGACGGCTTCCTTCCATTTTATTTGAATTGTAGGTCAAGTCAATCAGAGTCCGGTGGTAAACACCGCCTTTCCGCTTTATACCTTTCTCTTCCTTTAAAACGTCCAGTAATTTTTTTTTATATGCTCTTTGAGGAAGGACTGCATTTTCGGGAATATTCCAGTGATTACCTTTTAGGAATGTACCTTTTATTTTATGAGAAGCGCAGTACTGGCGTATTGTGCGGTTGGATAAATTCGTTTTTTCAGCGAATTCTGCTACTGTAATATATTTCATTTTATTAAATGTTTGGTAACCGGGAGATATAGTGAATGAAGGGGACGAGGAAAGAAAAAAAAGATATTAGAGATTGGTCCTTATGAGACATTTTCTACATAAGTAAAATAATTAAAGGTGTTATTACTTGTCCGTCTAAGAATATAATAGAAATATTTAATATTACTTTCAAGAAACTTTAGAGGCACAATACAGAATTTTTTACGTCTTTTTTATGATACAATACAAACCTGATTCTCTCATATATCTTCCTACTGTCATACTGGATATCTGATACCCTCGATTTCGAAGCTCTATGGCAACTCTTTGATATCCATACCGCTGTTTAAAACAAAAAAAGATATCATTTATTTCTTCTTTTATTAAAATTTTCTTCTTTTGGGTTTCTGAAAGAGACGGATTTTTCCATCTATGATAGCTGCGTGTGCTTACACCTAAAACACTGCACATTTTTCGGATGGAATATACTTTTTCCTGATTTTGTATAAATTGAAAAATTTTAAACTTTCCCTGAAAAAGGCAGCTGTATCCTTTTTTCAGAATTTCGAATTTTAAATCCGATGCTTTAATTTTTTCTTCAAGTTCATATATTGTTTTCTGTTCGGGGGTGCATTTTAGGTAACCGGACCCCGGGAAACTTCCGGTACCATATTTTTGATAATCCTGACGCCATCTGTTTAATAATGAATTTGATATTTCAAGCTCTTTTTCAATTTGCGTGATGCTCCCTCTTTGATAACTTAACAGTACAGCTTTCTGTTTAAAAGTGCAGTTGTAAACTTTGTTATTTTTTTTCATATACTGGAGTTGAGATTTGTCGTATCTTAAGTATATCTTGTTGTTCATTTAAAAACACCATAAATCTTTAAGTTCCGAAAATTGACTAAAGTGTTAAACTACTTTAAAAGTCAAAATGTTTTTTTTAAGTTATTTTCTTCATTGAACTCCTCTATAGTCTTGTAGTGCAAGGAAGAATGAATTCTTTTTTTGTTGTACCAGTTTTCTATAAATTCGAATATTTCGACTTTTATTTCTTCTTTAGATCGTATTTGAATTCTATATATTAGTTCTCTTTTTAAAGTATTAAAAAAACTTTCAGCAACAGCATTATCATAATAATTAGCTTTACGACTCATGCTTCTGGTGACAGTTTTGTAAGATTCTAAAATTTTTGTAAAGCTTTTATTAGCATATTGGACGCCTCTATCAGAGTGGAATATTAATTGATTGGTAATTTTTCGATTACCTACTGCCATTTCCCAAGCTGCTATGGTTGTTCGTTCAGCACTCATTCCATTGCTTAAGCTCCATCCGACTATTTTTCTGTCGAACAAATCCAAAATGATTGTGAGATAAATAAATCCTTCTTTTATTTTAATGTAAGTGATATCTGAAACCCAGACTTGAGAGGGTTCATCTGCAGTAAATCGTCTATTTAAAATATTAGAAGCAACGAAGTTATTATGATATGAATTAGTGGTTATTTTGAATCTTTTTTTTCGTTTACAACGCAGACTTAACTGGCTCATATACCTCCTCACTTTCGCGAGTGAGATCCTATATCCGCGGCTTTGTAGTTCTTGAGTAATTCTGGGACTTCCATACCGCTGTTTAAATTCAAAAAAAATAGAACTTACCGCTTCTTTTAATAAATTTATCTTTCTTTGTCTTTCCGGAATAATTTGTCTCTTCCATCTGCGATATGTCATTTCGCCTACTCCTAAAATTTTGCACATTCTTCTTATTGAATATAATTTTTCATTATTTTCAATAAATGTGAAAATCTGCAGTCTCCCCTGTACGGGATAGTTACTTGCGTTTTTTAAGATTTCAAATTTTTTTTCTGATTGTTTGAGGTCTTTTTTAAGCTTTTGAATGATTTTTTGTTCAGGAGTTAATCTCAGGCCGCCGTTTCCTTGCCCGCAAAAGCGTACATCCCCAAATTTTAAATATTCCTGCCTCCATCTATACAATAGTGAGCGCGGCAGCTCAAGGTCTTTTACAACTTGTAAAACACTGCCTTTTTCATAGCTTAAAACAACTGCGTTTTCCTTGAAAAGGCGATCATAAGTTTTCAGTTTTCCGGCCATATGTAAAACTCAATAAAGTTGATAAAGATATTCTAAGAATTAAGTGCTTTTCTAATTTTAGTGAATCTGCAGTGCAAACCTTTATGAACGGAAAGGCCCCGGTTTGAGAGAATTATACAGAAGTTCTTAGGCTTAAAATTTCTTTAAAAACATTTAAATCGGATTTCCAACAGCTAAAAAATATAGTGCTCGTTACACATTACTTGTGATCAAAATTAAAAAGAGCAGATTGTGCTATCTGCCCTTTAGAAATATATGTCCTTAAAATAACAAAAATTGTAGCATTGAATTCTAAAGACTTATAGTATCGTTTACACAGGCTTATAATATTGTGATGATTGAACAGCTTATACTTGTAGTGCAAAGAACACATAATCAAAGATATAAAAAAATTAAGTGAGTATTATCTTACTGCGTGTTAAAAAAGCAAAATATATCAATTATCTCAAGATTCTACAGTTACGTCTAATGGCTTTCGGACCTGAAACTACGATTTAAATGCAGCTTAGAAAGTTGCTTAATTTGATTTTTTTGGTTTTTTTGGTTTTAAATAGAAATTTAAGGCTTTTCGCTGCATTTAATGATAGAGATTACGTGCCTTGTGTCTGGATTTTTAAGTATAAAAAGGGATGATATTTTGAATTATATTCCATCCTTCTAATATTCTACGGGTTTGTATACAAAGTGGTAAAAAATGTTCTTCTAAAAGAAATTTTGCTGTAGTAAAATTCCAATATAATTGTCATGTTCTTGATAACCGGTTTCGGAAAAAATCACTTTCGTTATGAGATTTAGAAAGATTGGAAACTCTTTTTCTTCGATAATTCAGCAGCTAGAGAAACGTGCTTTTAAATCTCAAGGAAGTTTATTTATGTGGTTAAATTGGGTTCACAGTGTGGATACAACGGGATGGTTTCGAAAATGGTTTGGTAGTATGAAGTTTTCTTTCAGCTGATGGCTTTCAGCTCAGAACCTAAATTAGGAAGCCCTATGTTACTGTAATTTTAATTTTAAAAAGATCCATCTGCCACGATTTTGACGCAGAAATCAGACTGCTCACCTTTTGTCACATTTATTTGAAAAACGTTGAAAAATTGGATTGACGGATTATCGTATCTTCATTCGATAAAACCAATGCATTTCAAATTCCGCTCACTGCATTATTGACTTAATTTCAGCTCGTACCAGCTTGCTGATAGTTGTGACAAAACTAATTTTATGGCTTGATTTTTTATAGTCTTTAAAGCCGTCAGATGGGCCGTCGCTGCTGCTTGTAATCTTTTTTTGTGATTGTACTCTGCAAACCTAGTTCTCTCATGTTCATTAATACTGAAAATCTTGATATTTTGTAGCCGCGATTTTGAAGCTCTATGGCAATTCTAGCACTTCCGTATCGCTGCTTGGCTTCAAAAAAGATAGAGGTTATTTCCTGCTGCAGTAAGATTTTTCGTTTTTTTGCTTCTGAAACGAACTGCCTTGCCCATTTGTGGTATGTTCCGTAGGTAATACCCAAAACTTGGCACATTTGTTCAATGGGGTATACCTTTTCGTGCAGACTCATGAAATGGAGAACCATTGGCTTTCCCTGGGAGATGTATCCCCTGGCATTTTTGAATATCTCATTTTTTAAATCTAAATCTTTAATCTTTTTTTCAAGCAGGTATATTGTTTTCTGTTCTGGACTAAACCTTGGGCGGCCTCTTCCGGGAAAACTTCCCGAACCAAATTTTTCGTAATCTCTTCGCCATCCAGCAATTGATCCACGATGTAAGTTAAGTTCTTTTTCAAGTTTATTTATATAGACGTATCCATAACTTAACTTTACCGCTTTCTCTTTAAAAACAGGGTCATGATTTTTTTTATTTTCTTTCATAGCTTATTTTGGTACTAATAAACTGATTTATAAATTATTGATTTTGCCAAATTCTTCTATAGTCATGTAGTTCAGGGTAGAATGGAATCTTTTTTTATTATACCAGTTTTCTATAAATTCAAATATTTCTGCCTTCAGCACTTGTGGTGTAAATGGTCTGTTTCTATGTATTAATTCATTTTTTAACGTACTGAAAAAACTCTCAGCAACAGCATTATCAATAGAACTTCCTGTGTTGTTCATACTTCTTTTAACGACCGTTTGGGAGTCTAATAATTTTGTAAAGCTTTTATTGGCATACTGTACCCCTTTATCTGAATGGAATATTAACTCATTTGAAATTTTTCTGTTATTAACCGCCATCTCCCAAGCTGGTATAGTTGTCTGTTTTGTAGTCAGTCCGCTGCTTAGATTCCAGCCAATTATTTTTCTGTCGAACAAATCCAAAATAATTGTCAGATATAAGAAACCCTTTGTAGTTTGTATATATGTTATATCTGAAACCCACACTTTGGAGGGTTTATTTACTTTAAATTGTCTATTTAATAGATTAGGAGCAATATAATGATTATGCTTTGAATTTGTTGTTACCTTAAATTTTCTGGTTGACTTTTTTAACCCTAATTGAACCATATACCTTGTCACGGTTATGTTTGAAATGTCATATCCGCGATTTTGAAGTTCTCTGGTGATTCTAGAACTTCCATACCGATTTTTACCTTCGGCAAATATGGATTTTATTTCTTCTTTTCTTAAAATTATCCGGGATTGTACATTTGAAATATATTGATTTTTCCATCGGCGATAACTCAATTCTCCAACTCCTAATATTCTGCACATTTTTTTAGTTGAATATACTTTTTCATTGCTTTCTATGAAATTAAAAATCTTAGACTTCTCCTGAGAAAGATACCTGCTTCCCTTTTTTAAAATTTCATATTCTATTTCAGATCGGTTAGCTTTTCTTTGCAGTTCATTAATCTTTAGCTGTCCAGGACTTAATCTTGTGTAACCATTACCATTTCCACAAAAACTTTGAACTCCAAATTTCTCATATTCCTTCCGCCATTTACATAGTAATGATTTTGTTATATTGAGTTCTTTTTCAACGTGAATAATATTCCCTTTTATGTAACTTAAATGAACAGCTTTCTCCTTGAAAATACGGTCATAAGTTCTGCGTTTTATTGCCATTTGATAGTTGGTATTTATATTGCATTCTTTTTTATAAAGATAAATTGTATTCTTTTTTATAAAGATAATAATATTGCTTTCTTAGATTAAATGCTGTTTATCATTAGAACTGCAGGAAGAGCCTTACAATTCTGATCCATTAATAGTATTCAAGGCAAGATGATGTATTAACTAAACAGATCACCTAGAAGCTGTTTTGAAAAAGGAAATGTTTAAAAAATTTCCCGCACCAGTTAAGTTATAACTTGCTGTTATTTAATGGATTATGTTTTTTGATTAAAGGTTAAGAATAAACTTATAAACATTGTACTCGAACCTATTGATAAAATGATACATTTGACTGATTAAAAGTATATTGTGTATTTTCTTGTAAGATATGGTATCTAAGAGATAAGACTTGCACCCCTGCTTAAATTCCCCCTCCCATTATCATGAAAAATCTAATGCTTCTTTTGAATAAAGGAAAAGCAATTAGTACCTTTTTGAAAGATAAGCTACCTATTCCTGCCTCCGTTTTATTATCTGTTTTTCTTTTAATTTATTTTCCTGCAAATGCAATGCGGGATAGAACGAAACATGAATGCCTCAATCTTGCTTTGTCGTCTGTAACGGTTGGTGCAGGTGGAAACTATAGTAATTTGAAGGCAGCTTTTGATGCTGTAAATTCAGGGGCTGTTACGGGTGTTGTTACCATTGCAATCATAAGCAGTACCAGCGAGAGTGCCACTGCTTCCTTAAATGCAAGCGGTACAGGATTGGCAAACTATAGTTCAGTCTTAATTTATGCCACTGGCAGCGGTTATTCGGTTAGCGGCCACATTGACAATCCTTTGATCACTCTTAATGGAGCAGATAATGTGACTATCGATGGACGGGTAAATGCGGCAGGTACCACAACTGACCTTGTCTTTAGTAATACCAGTACGGGCGCAGCTGCGTCTGCACTACGATTCATCAACTCTGCAGAAAATAATAGTGTCAGGTACGCCGTTTTGAAAGCATCGGGATTAAGTGCCGCAACGAGCATCGTCTACTTTGTATCTGCTGCATCCGGAAACGGAAATGATAATAATATAATTGAATACTGCAATTTGACCAGTGCAGGAGTAAATCGCCCAATGAATGCTGTTTTGAGCTATGGAACTGCAGGCCGTGAGAACAGTGGGAATATAATTCGTTTTAACGCTCTTTACAATTTTTTCAATGACAGTAACAGCTCGAATGGTATCAATATTTCGGGTAACAGTACAGATTGGAAAATTACCAGTAATAGTTTCTACGACACTGCTTCGCTGGTTTGTACAGGTAATAATATTTATAGCGTAATACGTATTTCTACTGCCAGTACCCACGTAGTGAGTGGTAACTTTATAGGAGGAAGCGGTCCCCAGTGCACCGGAAGTCCGTGGACTATGAATTCAAGCTTTGCTTCTTTTTTCAGCGGTATTTATTTTACGGGAAATACTTCATCATCGAGTTTACTGGATAACAATACGATCCAAAATTTTGTATACAGCAGCACCAGCGGAAATCCTTGGGATGGAATTTATTTATCTGCGGGAAATGCTGTACTGCTTGGCAATACTATTGGTTCAGCAACAGGTACGAATTCTATTGTGGTCAGCACTCCAAATGCTTCGGCAACAGCTACTATTTCGGGCGGTGTAGTTACTGCGCTGACTCTTGTTGGCGGCGGGAGCGGCTTTACGGTTCCTCCCTTAATTACCTTTACCCTTTCAGGAAGTACAACTGCAGCAACAGCAACAGCTACTATTTCAGCAGGTATTGTTACGGGTTTTACTATTACAAACGGAGGCTCAGGATATACCAGTGTGCCCAGTGTGAATGTTAACGGTTCAGGTTATTCTACCACACACGGAATACGTTATCTTAACAGCGGTGAGGTTTCTATGGAGAATAATACTATTGGCTCGATTACTACTAATGGAAATGCGGGTTACTCTCACTGCTTTGAAGGAATTGTAATCAGCGGTACAGCATCATCAGTTGTCACCATTAGCAATAACCTAATCGGAAGTCTTTCTACCGCCAGCAGTATCAAGACAAGTTCTCCGGCAGCGGCTTCATTATTTAAGCAGGACCTAAGGGGTATCTATGTTAATTCCGCTGTAAATCTGGTTACTATTACAGGGAACACCATTGCCAACCTTACTAGTGCCTACAATGGTACTTCTGTTACCAAAGTCGATGGAATCTGCACTAGCGGCGCTTCAAATATCATTCGAAATAATACAGTTCGGGATCTAACCAGTTCTGCAGGGTCAACCCTAAGAGGCATACAGCAGACAGTAGTACTGGCCGGCACCAGCCAGTCAGTGGCAGGAAATACAATTTATAACCTGCGAAATACCCATGCCAGTGCGGCAGTAAGTGTTATTGGTATCGATTATTCTGGACCTAATTCCGGTACGAATTCTGTTACAGGCAATTTTATCCATGACCTTTTTGTTTCATCGACCAATATTCTTTCAGAAATAGACGGAATACTGCTGGGTAACGGTGTAACCACCACCGATAATAATATTATCAATATTGGAACGGGAGTTACCGGAGGGTACAAGATGTATGGTATTAATGACAATAGCAGCAATAATGCTGTCTATAACAATAATATTTATTTTAATACAGTCTATGTAGCTGGTGCGGTGAGTTCAGGAGCGACTTCCTCAACTGCTGCGTTGTGGAATTTAAACAATACGGTTATACGAAATTATAGAAACAATATTCTGATGAATGTTAGAACCGGCGGAGCTGCAGGAAAACACTATGCTATTCGTATTGCCGGGCTGAATGGATTAACCATTGACTATAATGATTATGTGGCTGCCGGAAATGCATTTTTGGGATCTTTTTCCACCGATAAAACTTCTTTAGCATTATGGAAAACTGCCACATCACAAGATGCCTCCAGTTTAAATACCAATCCTCTCTTTGCTTTAGCAGGGAGTAATATTGCGTTAAATTATTACACTTCGGCAGCTATACCTGCAATAGCAGGAACTGGGGTTACTGCAGATTACACAGGACTGCCCAGGAGTACGGTACCAAAAATGGGTGCTTTAGAGATTACGGCGTATGTTTGGTCGGGCGCTACCAGTACAGACTTTTCTGTCGCCAGCAATTGGCAGGGTGGACTTGTTCCTCCAAACGGATCGGATATATCGTTTGCTGCCGCTCCATTTAACAACTGTATTTTGGATCAGAACAGATCGTTACGAAATATCACCAATGCACAGGCAGCCTACAAACTGGTTCTAAATGGTCATGACTTTACGGTGCTGGGCAATCTTATTTTTTCCAATAGTGCCAAAATAGACGCCACTGCCACGGGTTCCATACTTACATTTGCGGGAACTGCCGCACAAAATATCCCTTCGGGCGCATTGCTTTCTAATGCTATGGACGGCTTTACGGTTAATAATTCGGAAGGATTAACGTTGAATGATGATATTACGGTTATCCATCCAGTGACACTTGCGGGCGGCAGCCTAACTATAGGTGCACATACATTGACACTTAACGGTACAATTTCAGTAGTGTCTGGTTCCCTGGCTGGTGGTCTTACCAGCAGCATCACTATCGGTGGCAGCGGGACGGGAAGCCTGCCTGCCGTCACTCTTAATAATCTTACCCTCAATCGTGCAGCAGGTATTAATCTATCGGGTTCGGTTTCAGTGGCAGGTACTTTGTCATTAGTATCGGGAACCCTTTTGACGGGCTCTAACACGATAACCCTTTCGGGCAATTCACCAATAGTTTCAAATGGTAATTTAGACGTTTCTGCTGCAGATGCTGAGATTATTTTTACAAACCCAGCTGCCATTACAATACCGGCAGGATTTTTTATGAACGCTGTTAATAATCTTACGGTAAGCGGCGCAGGAGGTATAACCTCTGCAGGTAATTTTTCGATCAATGGTGTTCTTAACCTGCAAAGTAATAATCCCTCTCCAACCAAGGGTACTCTTGATATGAGAAATGGCGGAAACGACTTAACACTGAATATGGGAGCCAATTCCCTTTCTTCAGGATTAGGAGATACAACAGGTATTATAAAACGTGCTTCTATAAACTATGGAGTGAGTTATACTTTTGGCAGCCAGTTTACTAAAGTCTATTTTGCAAATGTCGGAACGCTGCCCACCGAGGTAAGTGTAAAGGTCAATATAGGAGCTGCTCCTTCATGGCAGACTGGAGCCATAAATCGTGAAATGGAAGTTATTCAGACTGGAGCGGCAGGAACAAGTGCCACAGTTTCCTACCATTATCTTGATAGTGAACTCAACGGCAATGATGAGCAGCACCTTGTATTGTGGGTGAAAATCGGCAGTATAGAATATGGGGCCTCCGCCTCCGATAACAATGATAATTGGGTTTCTTTATCCAATGTAAATATTGCTTTTTTTTCAGGTGCCTTTGATGGAACTAAGAATATTACCCTGGATGAATTCAGTACTAACAATACACTTATATGGAATGGATCGGTATCTACTTCCTGGACAACAGTGCAGAACTGGACTCCAAATGTAGGGCCGTCAATAACCAAAAATATCATTATTCCTGATGCTTCAACTACGCCGTTTGATCCCATTTTACCACTATTGACAGGAGTAAAAACATTAACTCTTCAGAATGGCGCAATACTAAATGCTGTTGCCACCGCCCAAGCTACCATAGAAGGTACATCTGCATGGAATAATCAGGGAGGTACATTCAATCCTAATACCAGCAATATTATTTTTACCAACGCTTCGGGTACTGTTTCAGGAATTACTGATTTTTATAACCTGACAATAAACAGCGGTAAACTTTTGTCGATGACAGATGGCTGTATTATAAGAATCGCAGGAGCATTAACCAATAATGGCAGCTTTAGCGCCATTGTTCAGGGAACTACAACAGTAGAATACAATGGCGCATCACAGATAGTATTAAATCCCAACGGGAGCACAGCAGGGTATTCAAATTTAATTCTTAGCGGAAGCGGGATCAAGACAATGCCGGCCGCATTACAAACTGTTCTGGGTGATTTCAGCCTTGCTGGAAGTGCAGCCACTACTGCGGCAGCTGCTTTAACAATCGGAAAAAATCTGATTATTGGTGCGGGAGCTACTTTCAGCAGTGGTAATTTTAACCATAGCCTTAGTGGTGATTTTGACAATAGTGGCGCTTTTGTTGCCGCTTCAGGACACAGCATTACGTTCAATGGAGTGTCCGCGCAGTCTATTTTGGGGATCGCAGCCACAGGATTTGATCAGCTTAATATTAATAATGGCAGTAGTGTATTGATGTACAACTCCGTAAATGTTGCCAATTTACTTACGCTGGCCTCCGGTACTTTAACGGTTGAGGAAGCCACTCTCGGAATTTCCGGAACGATAAGCAAAACCTCAGGAAATATAGAGGTGGGGCCGCTTTCATCACTTACATTTGGGGGAAGCGGGGCCATTACCCTGGCTTCTGATTTATTCACTGCAAATCCATCTTTAAACAATCTAACGATTAACCGTCCCGGAGGTGTTGTTCTTGGACAGGAAACTGCGGTGGGTGGTGTTTTAAGCCTTTTGTCAGGAAGACTGGATATTGCGGCACTAAATCTCACCGTCAATACGCTTTTTGCAGCGTCGCCCAATGCCGCTACTATGATAGTAGCCGATGGTGGTGGAGAGGTCAGAAAAATATTAACGCAGGATGTTCCTTTTATATATCCTGTTGGAGACGCAAGTGGGACAGCAGAATATTCTCCCATAACAATAACACTCAACGATGAGAATAGCGCCAGTCATTATTTTGGAATTAAGCTTGCCAATGCCAAACATCCGGATAATGCCAGTACTTCCAATTATTTAAACAGGTATTGGAGTGTGAGTCAATCTGGAGGCAGTTCACATGCAGCAGCTCTGAATGCCGTTTATACGAATTCTGATATTACAGGAGCGGAGACTGCTATTGCAGGTGCCGCACTAAATGGTGTCTTTAATCAGATGAATAATCCATGGATCAAGTACGATGTTTTAGCTGTAAATACTGTTATTGTAGGCAATGCGGTACTGATACCAGGGATGATGATGGCAGTTACGGGGATATCTGGCGCTAATCCGACTATTAATATAACAGCAGTGGCAGCGGTCTGTAGTGGATCAGATGTTCCATTAAATGCAGCAGTGAATGGGGATTCCAGCTTTATTTATAGCTGGACACCTGCAGTTTTTTTAAGCAGTACAAGTATTGCGAATCCAATTGTAACAAACATTACAGCCTCTACAACCTATACTGTTACTGTAAAAGACGGTAACGGTATTAGTGCCAATGATGTGAAAACTGTAAATGTAGGTAGTGCCACAACATGGAATGGATCTGTGAGTACTGATTGGAATACCGCTGCTAATTGGGAGCCAACTGGTGTCCCAACGGCTTCCGACTGTGTTGTAATACCAGATTTGACCTTTGTACCCAATAAACCTTTTATTTCGGGGATTAATAGTAAACTTTATGCCAATACAATACATGTAAATAGCAACGCTTCATTAATAGTTGGAACAACAAACACATTAACCGTAACAAACCAAGTAACTGTTGCTGCCGGAGGCTCATTAGAATTTGAAAATAATTCAAGTTTAATGCAGGTCAATACAGGAACAGATATCAATAGCGGAAATATAGCATACAAGCGAATCACAAAGCCGGTACGCCGTTATGATTTAACCTATTGGTCAATGCCTGTAACGAGTACAACAGCTTTCACGCTCCATGATTTATCTCCGGAAACTTTGTTTGATAAATATTACAATTACGATCCAGATACCGGCTGGATAGTAAATTATAAGGGCACCCTGGCAATGGTTCCGGGACAGGGATACAATGTAAGAGCACCGCAGACTTATGACATCAGTATTCCTGCTTTGTATACGGCTTCATTTGTTGGAGTTCCTACTAATGGGCTAGTCTCGATTGCAACCGTGCCAGCCAAGTGGAATCTAATTGGCAATCCATATCCTTCAGGCATAGATGGTGTAAAATTTATGACAGTTAATAGTTCAGGAGCATTATATTTCTGGACACACAATACAGCTCCGGTTAATTCGATTCCTGGAGACAGCCACTACTATTACAGCAGCGCAGATTATGCTGTATACAGCTTAGTAGGAGGTGTTGGAACTGCCAGCGGAGCACCTGGAGCAACCGGCAATATTGCCTCCTGTCAGGCATTTTTTATTAAGGCATTAAATACTGCCGCTGTATTTACAAATGATATGCGAGGTGTAAATAATACACAATTTTTCAAAACAGCAGATGGCAGCGAACTAAATAGAAATCGTTTATGGATTAATTTAACAAATGACAAGGGAGGTTTTAAGCAGGCCTTAATTGGTTATATGGATGGAGCAACAAATACTTGGGATCTTAATTATGACGCAGCCACACTGAACGGAAACACGTATATTGATTTTTACAGTATCAATGACTCCAGAAAACTGACTATTCAAGGCCGTTCATTGCCGTTTGATGAATCAGAAACAATTCCTTTGGGGTATAAAACGTCAATTGCCGGCGGTTTTACGATTGCTATCGATCATAGTGACGGATTGTTTACTAATCAGGCTGTTTACCTGGAAGATAAAACAACCGGTAAGATAGAAGATTTAAGGACAGGTAGTTATAATTTTACCACGATAATAGGAACTTTTCCAGATCGATTTGTGCTGCATTATTCCGATAAGGCACTGGGGACAGGTGATTTTCAAGATGGTAAAAACATTGTTTTAGTCGCTATAAAAAATCATGTCATCAAAGTTACTTCTACAAATGAAAATTTAAAAAATGTTGCTGTTTATGACGTTTCAGGAAATTTAATTTATAATAAAAAGAAAGTTGGGTCAAATCAAATAGAAATTCAAAACCTGCAGTCAGGTCCTCAGGTTTTATTGGTAAAAGTTACCTTGGAAAATGATTTCATCACAACCAGAAAAGTAATATTTTATTAATAATTAAGAGATAAGCGGGGGCAAAATTAGCCCCGCTTAAATACCTCCCGTAAATAAGGCCTTTAAAATATCAGTTTATGTAATGCTGTTATAGGTTCAAACGAATTAGCATTGCTTGTAATAACAGGTGCGGCATTCCACAGCCACGAAAGCTTTTGTAAATAAAGAAGGTTTGGAGTAAAACCCTGTATATACAGCATATAATGTTAGAGGAATTTCCCATTAGGTCCTCATTGATAAAATGGAAAATTGCAAATTACAATGCTCCCAGAGCGTCAGAATTAAACCTTGCCAGCACAAAAAATGAAATAGATTTATTGTTACAGTCATAAGTGAATTGTCTCATCCTGAAAATCAAATAAAAGTTTTTAAGTAAATTGAGGCGCGATTTGCCAAAAAAAAACAGAATCCAATACCGATACCTATTAGGTAGTTTGTTTATGAATAGTGAGATAAAAAAGGCAATAGTCTTTGTTTGTTGTACCATTACCATAAACAAGTAAAATGACAACCTATTTTGTTTGTGATAAAAAGTTATACATACAGTTTAGAACAACTAGAATGCATATGGCATAATAATCTGTGATTTGGTATTATAAAATTTCTTCTAACGCTCAAAAATTCTTTCGTAAATCTATAATGGTCTGATTTGATATGTCTAAGTTTACAAAACCTCGTCTAGGCCTGTCTAAGTCCAGAGTAAATAAAATTACCAACGATACTAAAAGGCAAAATCCTAATTGTACGACCCAATCCATTTTACCTTTGAGGCCTTCAGAATATCCGCCGTAAAATGCAATTATCATCGCCAAAAAAAACAGCATAAGTATAATGCTTTCGGGAACTTTTGCTTTTTCGCCCGATGAACGGGAAGTTATGATATCGATCATATTATTCAAGGCCGGAATCATCTGCTGTGTGGCCGCAAGATTAGCTGGATTTTTAGACAGCGTACTTGCGCGCTTCCATAATCTAGAGGCGATTTCCTGCGAGAGACTGTCAGCCTTTAATACTTCTTTGACATCTGCACCTGCCTGATAATAGGATATTCGTGCCTCAACATATAGTTTAAAATCTCTGCGGAACAATGTCTTGGATGAATCGGGATATAAATCACTTCTTAAAATTGCGGTCCCAATGTTATTTGCCTCTTCAATAACAATTTTTCTTCGCGAATCGTAACGGTCTCCACTCATGCCAAATGTAAATGCCAGTAAGAAGAAAAGAAGGGCAGTCAAGGCTGATGTTTCAATGGATTTTTCTTCTGAGTCTTTTTTATTACGCATATGATTTCCCAAAAGTTTTCCAACAAAACTAGAAAGAATCATTAATAAAAAAAGAAGCAGCGTAATTATCCAGGCTTCAGTCTCATTTAGAATATTTATGTCCATATCTTTTATATAGAATAACGTTATTTAAAACCAATTTATTAGTGAATCTGATTCTCATCACGAGCAGAAATATTTGATCAATACTATTGCATCAGTATAAATAGAGGTATAAGAATTAAAATAATGTAAGGACTGCTAAATAATAGTTGTCGTTTTTTTCCTCAGTACAATAAAGGGCAGATATAAAATAGTTTGTATAAGTACTATTGGAACGGAATTATTAAGCCATATAAAAGGTCCGATGATACAATCATTTTTTGAAATTTGTAGATAAATTCCATTAAAATATAGTTATAAAAAAAGCAGATAACTGTGGCGACAGTTGTTTCATGTTTAGTTTAATGATTATAATTCCAAATGTCAAATAACTTACTTATTGTGATGCACCTTTTTGTGCTTTTTTTAATGCTTTTTTCTCTGCCTGTTTTTTCTCGAATTCTTCATGGGCATTTATGATTGTTCTTCCTGCTTCGATAACGAAAATCAGGTAAACCCCAACGCCAATAAAAATGTAAATAATATTAAAAATTACCCCAATAGTTGAAAATGTAATTTCACGGTCATATGGACTATTCATGGAAAGAGTTCCTACGGAGTAAGCCAATGATTTAAGAAAAGGCAAATCTTCTACCAGCCAAAAAAACATCGTACCTACCAAAATAAGTACAAATAATAAAAAACCTAAGGTTCGAAATGTTTTGTCACGTCTCAATCTTTTTACAATGTCGACAATGAATTTTCCTGTTAAAGCAAGTTCTATTAACATAGTCAGTTTTTTTAAGTACCTCAATATTAAGAATTTATTTTAATATAATAAAATTTTTACTACTTTTATATTATTAAAATTTAACATAAATCCAACTGAACATTATTCTTTGGTAAAAAGAGCAATTGTAGTCTGTGTTTTTTTTACTCTTTTTGCGGTAATACCTAATATTCATTATTCTTATCGTAATCCTGAACCAGTAAAACGAAAAACCGATGAATCATTCTTTATCAAAAATACTACAATTCCGGCATGCGTTTTTAATAGTAATTCTTTTGGCACGTGCAATAGTGTTTGCACAAGACTATAGTCAAACGGAGTTAAAAACAATAACACTGGACGAAGCAATTCATTTAGGAACTTTAAATAACCGACTGCTTAAAATAACACATGTCGATATAGCAATTGCAGACGAAAATGTTAGTCAGTCAAAAATCGCTAAAGTTCCCAGATTGGTATTAGGCGGCGGATATACTTATATTGGAGATCCCAAATTATATAACGGATTTTATGAAAACAATATCACGGTAGATTATTACAATCATAGATCTTTTGCCAATATTGTATCAACAATGCCAATTTACAGCGGCGGTATCATCAACTCTAACATCGAACAGCAGAAACTCATAACCAAAATGCAGCAGTCTGCAGCAAAAATGACCCAGGCAGAGATTAAAAATTTAATTACACAATACTTTTTTAAACTCGAAAAATTATACAGGCAGATAGAAGTTACCAAGCAAAATATAGTCAATACAGGTATCAGAATCAATCAATTAAAATCACGAGTTGAGAACGGACAAAACCTAAAAAGCGATTTACTTAGAAGCGAATTGCAGCAGTCAAATTTTGAAGTTTCAGTTTTCAGGAATACAAATGATATAGAACTAGTCAGTAATTATCTTGATATCCTAATCGGGCTTCCTGCAAATACGATTTTAAAACCTCAGGTTACTGAAAATACGATTATTTTAGAAGAAGTCGAGCTGCAAAAAAGTTTAGAAGCGGCCTATCAAAACCGGGAAGAAATAAAGCGCGCTCAAATAGGCATAGAACTATCTAAATCATCACTGGATATTACAAAAAGCGGTTTTAGGCCTAGCCTAAATGCTAATTTTATTTTAAATACTGAATACCCTGCACAATGGCCAAACTATGTCAATATTATAAATTATTGGGCAGCAGGCGTCTCTTTAAATTGGGATGTTTCTAGTTTTTACAATATTAAGCATAGGGTCAGAGCAGATAAATTGCAAATTGAGAAAAGCAATATCGTTTTTAATACTGCCAAAGATCAAATAAACAAAGAGGTTAAAACAGCATATGTAAAGTTTGTTGAAAGCAAAAGGAATATTGAAACCTATAAAAAAGATGTAGTATTATCATTAAGCAATTATAAAATTGTAAAAAGCAGGTATGATAATGACTTTGCGTTAATTAGTGATATGGTAGATGCAGAATTACAGCTAAATAATTCTAGAATATCCCTGGTCAATGCCAATTTAGATTTAATTATTCAATATTATTCGCTGCAATTTGCAATGGGTATACTCTAAAAAAAAGAAAATTATGAGCGAAGAAAACCCACAGGAGGAAACCAGTAGAAAAGACAAAAAGAGAAATACAATCTTAACGATACTTTCCTTTATTTTTCTCATAGCCGGCGGTTTCTGGATTTTGAGTTTGTTTTTTGATTTCCATACTTATGAAACCACTAATAATGCTCAAGTCGAAGCCTACATAAATACTGTATCTGCGAGAGCCACGGGTCATATTAACGAAATACGTTTTGAATCCAATCAGTTTGTTCATAAAGGAGATACAATGGTAATTCTTGATAATGCAGAATATTTAATTAAAGTAAAACAAGCAGAAGCTGATTTGGATATTGCCGTAGGAAACCTGCACTCGATGGAACAATCCATCATAACTTCCGCGGCAAATCAGGCAGCCGGCAGCGAAAAACTGGCGGGAGACAGGGCAGGTTTAGAGAAAGCCCAAAAAGACTATGAACGTTTCACAAAAATGTACGCAGATTCAGCCGTAACACGCAATCAGTATGATCAGGTTGTGTTAAAGCTGAGATCTGAAGAAGCATATTTGAAAGCAGGTCAAAAAAGTGTTGATGCAAGCGGTTCTTTAACCAGTCAGAGCAATATTAATATGCAAGCTTCAAGAGCGACAGTAGCCAGAAAAAAGGCAGATCTTGAGGCTGCCAAATTGCAATTATCATACACCTACATTCTTGCGCCATCTGACGGTTATGTGGGGGAGCGGAATCTATCAATTGGAGAATTGATAAACGCTAACCAAACAGTCGCAACCATTGTGTTAAGTCAGAAATTATGGGTTTCGGCCAATTTTAAAGAAACTCAAATTGAGAAAATTAGACAAGAACAGCTGGTTACAATCATTATAGATGCGCTTAACGGTAAGGAATTTAAGGGAAAAATAGTAGGATTTTCTCCGGCAACCGGCGCAAAGTTTTCGATGGTTGAACCTGATAATTCAACTGGAAATTTTGTAAAAATAACCCAGCGAATTCCCGTGAGAATTGAATTTGATACTTCTGCTGATTTAAAAGAAGTTAAACCGGGAATGAATGTAACAGTCAACGTGAAAAAATAAAAGATGTTTGCAGGAAAAAAAGGAAGCATTTTTACCTTATTAGGACTATATATCCTGACGATTCCTTTTTTTAACGGAATGAATGTTACTGCTTATGATAACAATCAAATTTTAGGACATTTTGGAGAATCAACAACCGTGTTTACCTATTCAGTTTATATTCCCATTTTTGCTATTCTTGCCTTTATGCCTTTAGGATTGAAGCTCGGCAAACAAATTCCTGTCCGGACCATGATATTATTGGTCAGTTTTCTATCTATTTTATTCAATACTGCTTCTTTATTTGCAGCTACTATTGGATGGTTTACTTTCTGGCGCTCTCTTCTGGCAATTGTTTCTGTAATCGGAATATTTGCTTCAATGGTACCTATTTTATTAAAATACAATCCAGCTTTTAATATGGCACTGCTGTATGGAATTCTTCAATTTATCCAGAAAGGAAGCCAGCATGTTTACCAGTATTTTGGAGCACACTTTTCAAGTTTCTATAACTGGACATTTGGTATTTATTTTCTAAACGTCAACTTTTTGGTCTGTATCATTTTAGCGTGGTATTTTTACAGAGTCGATGCTGCCCCGATGAAAACCAATTTTCAGTTTGACTGGCGGGGCTGGATTATCATGATATTGTTTTTTGCAGTTGTCCTTTTTCTGAGTGCCGAAGGGCAAAACCGAAACTGGTTTAACGATCCTCAGATTACTTTGGCAGCAGCCTTGTTATTTATCATTTCGGGAATCTATCTGATACACGCCCGCAAAGCAATTGATCCAATAATTGATCCAGATGTGTATACATACAAAAATGTCGTTATAGGCACTTTCTTAATGTTTTATATTGGGGTTATAAACGGCACAGGAAGTGTGATTACTGGATATATGTCTAATATTCTGGGATTCGATTCTGTATCTGGAGCAAGAACGCATCTGGCGTTACTAATTGGTCTCTGTATTTCTATACCTTTGTCGACGTGGCTCTTATACAAAAGAACGTATCTGGCAACTATTTGGATCATGGGATTTGCCAGTTACGGATTGTATCATATCATTTTGTTCTTTAGGTTTTACCCAGGGATTGATTATTCAGATTTTTTTATGCCGATGATATTCAAAGGTCTGGGAATGGGTTTTCTTTTTCCTATCTCATTGCTTTATATTTCAGAGGGCGTTCCTCCTGGATTAAGTGCTTCGCGTATGATGAGCGGAATTATTGCACAGGCCGTTTTTGCGGGCTTGCTGGGGAGCGCTATTTTAGGAACTTTTATTTCTAACTTAAACGTGCAGCACAAAACAGGTTTAAGCCAGCAATTGACAGAAGTTAATTTCCTGGCACAAAAACAATTGACAGATACCAAAAGAAACTTAATTTTTACAGGATTATCTGAAGACGAAGCACAAAAGAAAGCAGAAAAAAGCCTTTCGAATAAAACCGCACAGGCCTCAATATTATTGGCTTACAAAGATATTTACCTGGTGATGTCTGCTATTTGTTTTTCCCCCATCTTTATTATACTGCTCTTTAAACTTTGGAGAAGACCACTTGAAAGAGTAGAGTCGGAACCAATACCAATATAAAAACGAAGTGATTGAATTCAAGGACTGCTGTTTCTTTCACATCTGAGTAAAAGAAATCCAGCACAACGATATTAAAATTGATAAATTGTTATACTAAAAAGCCTTGTTATAAAGCTTCACTTCTAAATCAACACTCCTTGCCATCACCGGATTTTAATTCTTGTACGCCCTTATTCCGCGATTTTGCCACAAATTTAAGCATTGTTAGCTTGTGTTAATTGCAAAAGACCTTATTAATAACTAAAATTAAGCCCTTAGCTATCTTGACGTTGAAGAAATAATGAAAATTAGTGATGTGATTGTTGACTATGCCACGATCTAACGCTGGGTTTATCGAAAAACGGCGGGAGTGAAATTTTTGGTCATGCTACAGGATTATCGGAAAATATCCGTGAGAACGACCAGGTGCAATATGATGTTGCAGAAGGCAAAAAAGGGCCTAATGCGGTAAACGTAGTTGTAGTTTAACATTCACAGCAAGTTTTAAAAGCACCTTCCATTGGCAGGTGTTTTTTTGTTTTTTAGATTTCCGCTATAACCTTTTGCAGTAAGAGAAGGCATTTTCCCGCTGTTTTGATCCATGTCTTTACAAACCATTCACTTAAGAATTCCTCACCGCCGCCTGCATTATAAATTTTACCTGCTGCATAAAGCGCGTCATATGCGGCAGTATTTTTCAGGAGCTCTTCTTTCCATTGCCCAATCCTCACTTCGTAACCCGCTGCAAAGAATTTCACTGAGTACCAGCGGAGAGAACTATCGAAGCAATCGGGCTGAGAGGCGCTTTTGTACTCCGAAATGCTGCAAATAAACAATAGTAAAAGTTAAAATTTTCATTAGTAGAATCCAATTTATTTCATTTTTGCTCTTATGAAAGCATCCAATACATGCTGTACCGAAAGGGCAAGATCTCCGGCTATCAGGTTAGTTTCTAGCAGGTAGTGATCCACGTAACCATCTGCGGCTTTTTCAATGTCATTGAGTTTTTTGACCTGGTCAGGCTCACCGGAAACGAGGTATTTATTTTCAAGCCATACTTTAAAATCTTTTTCGAATTGCTGTATTATATTTTCCATCTGGAGTTTTTTTTTAAAACATTTAATTATAACAAAGTAACAAGTTTAGCGGGCTGATAAAAATTCAATTACATAAAATTGATCAGAAAAAAATACTCTGGGCCTTGTCCAGTGCCTTTTTCATATCAATTCCTTGCTGCAGTGCACCTTTGAAGATATCCCCTTCGCTTTTAATTCTTGCAATAGCATTTTTAATATTAAAATCTTTCATGGAGAGGCCTTTTTTAACCTCTTCCCAGTGCAGGGGCATGGACACGGTAGCTCCAATCTTGGGGCGCAGTGAGTAAGGGCAGGCGATCGTGGCGCCCGGGCGGTTTTGAAGAAAGTCCAGATACATTTTGCCATTGCGGTTTTTGATCTGCCGTTCCATACTGGTAAATTCAGGAAGCTGCTCGTGTACAATGGACACGAGAAGTTTTCCGAACATCTGGGACTGGTCGTAGGAATATTTGGCGCCAAGTGGAATATAAATATGAATGCCTGTAGATCCTGATGTTTTTACAAAACCGGGTATCTTGATGGCATCGAGAATTTTTTTAACTTCCTGCGCGGCTTCTATCACCTGATCAAAGGTATTTTGATCGGGATCAAGATCAATGACGCAGTAATCCGGATTGTCGGGATGCTGCATCCTGCTGAACCACGGGTTCATTTCAATACAGCCCAAAGAGGCCATATACAGCAGGGTGGCTTCATCGTCTCCGGCCAGAAATTCCTTATCCTCGCCATCGCTGGTGGTGTAAGGAAAAGTTTTGGCCCAGTCAGGTGCCTTTCCCTTGACATCTTTCTGGTAAAAACCCGGTCCGTGTATGCCCCCGGGGAAACGGTTGAGCGATAAGGGCCGGTCTTTAAGGTAAGGCAGTATATATTCGGCGGCCTGATAGTAGTAATTAAACATGTCGCGTTTGGTATAGCCGTCTTCGGGCCAGTATACCTTGCTCAGATTACTGAATTTAAGGCTGTGGCCTTTTATTTTTTTTACCTGTGTTTCCTCCGTGGGGTTCAAAAGCGTCTGCCTGCCCCTGCTTTTAGGGGCGGTCACCAAAGGGTTTTTACTGCTGGTATTCTCCTGCTGTGCGTCCGGTATTATTCCGGTTATCGGAGAGGCAGTTTCCCTTATAACATTACTGGCTTTTTTGTCTGTGCGCATGCCTTCAAAGGAAGGATGACGGAACACGCCGTCCGAGGTGACCTCTGCAAAACTGACCTCGCACACCAGTGATGGTTTGAGCCAGATGGCTGTGGCATGGGGAGGATTGGGACGGAAACGGGAAGGCTTGTTGATGTCAGGCTCAGAGGCAAAGGGAATTTTGCTGGTAATCAGCGGTGTGAATTGCAGCATCATCTTCTTCTGCAGCTTGTCACTGAATCCGGTGCCTACCTTGCCGACATACAGGAATTTTCCATTTTCATATACTCCCAGGAGCAGGGAGCTGAACTGTTTTGACGAGCCGTCATTTTTGGTAAATCCGCCGATCACGACTTCCTGTCGCAGGTTAGCCTTGATTTTCAGCCATTCTTTGTTTCGGCTGTCGGGACTGTAAATCGAACCCGATCTTTTGGCCATAATGCCTTCCAGTCCCATCTTTTTTGCGGCTGCAAAAAATTCCAGGCCGCCAGTTTGAAAGGTCTGGCTCGGACGGATCCGGTCATCTCCAGCGGGAAGTATTTCTTTTAGGATGGCCTGCCTTTCAGATAGCGGAAGGGCCATAATGTCTTTTCCATTGTAGAAAAGCAGGTCAAAAACATAATAAACCAGATCCCCGTCCGCTTCGCTGCGCCAGTTCTGCAGCGCACCGAAATTGGCTTTGCCTTCTTTGCCGATCACTACGATTTCGCCGTCCAGCACCGCTTCGAAAGAAAATTTTGATAACGCTTCGGTAATGGGATAGTATTTCTGGGCAAAAGATTTGTTGTTACGTGAGGAAATGGCAGCGGATCCTTTTTGTATGTAGGCAATTGCACGATAGCCGTCCCATTTGACCTCATAGGTCCAGTCCGGATCGTCAAAGGGCTGGTTTACAAGGGTGGCCAGCATCGGTTTTATCCCCGTTGGCATCTTGGCTGAAGTGCCATTTGCTAACAGCGCCCTGCTTTTCAATTCTTTTTTTCCGGATATTTCTTTTTTCGTTTTCATTATTCATACGATTGGGTTTGGTTTTCCAAAACAAGACAATACTCTATGTTAGTATCTTTATTGAAAGCCCGATTGGTATAGCTGCCTAAAGTCATATGTCCACGTTCATCCTTAAGGAAAGCATTGCCCAAAGAGACAGTCTGTATTTTATAAATTATCCAGCTGTTCTGCGGCACTTTCCGTACTGCCGTCACCGCCTGAGTTTTCATTGGAACCTTTTTCAAATTTTGCAGGCTCATACCGGTTGGGATCGGTTCCTGATTCATCTGGTCTGCCGGCCTGCTTGCTGTTGTCTTTTCCAGCATACAGTTGGTGCAGCACATTTTGCTGGCTGTGAAGAGGACATTTTTGAAGTTCTGAAGTGCTGTAACGGTGTGAATTATCCATGACTTGCTTATTTAGGTGGTTATTGCATTTAAAATTAAAACTATAGTGTCAATTTTTTTTATATGAAAATGCGCAATTCTTATCTAATTTACATTCGAATCATGCTTAGTTTGATCAAAAAAATCCAGTTATATTTCCGTATTGAAACGAGATATTATTTAATAATTTTTTATATTTGATAGGAAATACCAAAAACATATTACTTTAAATTATTGGCGATGGAAAAGGGGATGAAGCTAAAAATTCGAAAAGAACTGGACGGCAGGCAGCAGTCGAATATTATTAAATTGAAAGGCAGTTTAATCTCAAAAGGCTATACGGAAATCATACACATTTTGGATCAGGATGAAGAGTTCCATATCAATTCATTTGAGATTGAGACCGGCACTGACAGTGAAGTCCGTGAATTTATTACAGCATTTATTGTCAGGGAGCAGCTGGAAGACAGTATCTCTATTTTTAGTTAATTATTGTCTTCTTAAATTGTAAGTAAGCTTTAAAAAAGTATAAAAAGCGTCTGTTTCATTGAAAGGGGCGCTTTTTGATTTTGTTTGGGGCTGTTAAAAGAGTTTTAAGGTTGCTTATTTATTATTTTTTAGGAGCATTTCCCGCTATACGTTCCACCCGAGCGCCAGCGAATTGGCGAAGCAATCTTTTGTGCCAAACAACGGCACAAAAGGATTTCCACTGCACACGAGCGCAGCGGACTGGCAAAGCAATCGGGCTCGGGCTCGGGACGTGCCCTGTTGTGTCAGTATTAGATAACAGACGCAGCCTGCATGTGCTCTCTAGAAAAGTTATCAATAGAAATTCTATTTTTCAGAACTTCCACCATTTTTTATCCTTACTTACAGCTGTATCGGCAGCAGTTTCTGAACTTAAACTATCGCCTGGTACAGCTTCTGAATCTCTACCGAATTGCTGATCCTTTGATGATTCACTACCCGAAGGCTCATTAAGGTCGCGTTCAAAGGGATTTTTCTGCGACTTCAAATGGGTTTGTAAATCCCTGGCAGCGTCTGCATCATCATTCTCACTGGATTCTGAAGTGGAATCATCGCTTATTTTTTGCAGGAAGCGGAAATTGAAGTCGATTGGTTTTTCCCTGCCGATTTCAAAAAACTCGATTGTATATTGGTTTTTATCCAGGTTGACGGCCTTGATTCTCCCTTTCTTAAATACTTGGTGCAGGACCAGATCCCCGACGCCAAAAAGCTCCTTGTTTTCTTTGCCCGAATTTCTTGCCGGTATTTTAGAGGCCTGAAGGATTTCAGGGCTTAGCTTGCCTTTGCGGATGTAAAACTCCTCGCTGATTTCAAAGAGAAAACGGGAGGGATATTTATTGAGCCCCGTGGTGAAATTATAGCCTTCGGAGTCTGTAATGTAGAATCTTTTCTCGGCGCGGGTTACCGCAACGTACGTAAGCCTTCTTTCTTCTTCAATCGCGCGGCTTCTTCTTTCTTTGATCGAGAGCGCACTTGGCAGCACGCCTTCAGTGAATCCGCAAAGGAAAACATACGGAAATTCTAATCCTTTTGAAATGTGGATCGTCATCAGTTTTACCTTATCCTGATTGTCATTTTGGGTATCCAAATCGGTGTAGAGCGAAATTTCCTGCAGGTATTCCTCGATATTGACAGGCTCTTTGTTTTCTTGTTCCAGAAGAAGCATGGAACTAACCAGCTCCTTGATGTTTTCAAGCCGGCTCTCATCACCATCCTTTCGGTACAATTCAGCCAGTCCGCTTCTCTCAAGTATCTCTTTGACCAGATCCGATATGGATTTTGTTTTGGCAAGCTCCTTTAGCTCGGCGATTAAATCCAGAAATTCGGCGGCCCCTTTTTTGGACAGCTCGTTATCGGCGATGTTTTGTTCAAGCGCTCTGAGAAGCGAAAGGTTCTGTTCTCGTCCCAGATAGCTCAGGCGTTCCATGAATTTCTTGCCAAGACCGCGGGACGGATGGTTGAACATACGCAGGAATGAAATATTATCGCCGGTCACAATAAGCCTTAAAAGGGACAGGACATCCTTGATTTCTTTTCTCTCAAAGAATTTAACGCCGCCAAAAATAGTATAGGGAATGTTTTCCTTGATCAGGGACTGCTCTATGTTTCGGGAAATATGGTTGGCGCGGTACAGTATGGTGATATCGGAATAATTCGCCTTTTCGGTTTTAAGGATTTCCTTGATTTCCGAGGCTACCCATAGGGATTCCTCAAAATCATTTTTGCCGTGAAAATGGACCACTTCAACTCCTTCGGGCCTCTCGGTAATCATATCCTTGTCGACCCTTATTTTATTGTTTTTAATAATATGGTTTCCCACTTTCAGGATGTTTGGAGTAGAGCGGTAGTTCTGGTTCATGATGATTGTTTCACAGTTTGGAAACATCTTATCAAAATCCACCAGATATTCTGGTTTGGCGCCGCGCCATTCGTAAATGGTCTGGTCAGGATCTCCCACCACAAATAAGTTTTGATGAATACGCGAGAGCATTTCCACCAGCTCAAACTGGCTGTCGGAGCTGTCCTGGGCCTCATCTACCTGTATGTAATGCATGTTTTCCTGCCACTTTCCAAGTACCTCATTAAAAGTAGTCAGGATGTGCACCGTGAAGTGTATCAGATCATCGAAGTCAAGGGCATAATTCCGCTTTTGTTTATCGAGGTATTTGTGAAATATTTTTACCGATAAATTCTCTGTATTTTCGTGCTCAAAGCTTTTATTGGCCAAGATGCAGCTTAGATAATCCGAGGTGCCTTTTGATTTGGAAATGAACTGAAGGGCCTGCTTGAAGGTCAGGTTTTTGGAGTTGATGTCCAGCTCGTTAAAGACTTCACGCAGGATCGTCTTTTGATCTTCCGCATCCAGTATGATAAAATTTTTGGGATACTGGATCTTGTTTATTTCTTCGCGCAGGAACCGGACGCAAAATCCGTGATAGGTGGTAATAAGACTGACATCATAGGTGTCGCCTATGAGCATTTTGACCCTTTTTTTCATTTCCTGCGCTGCCTTATTGGTAAAGGTTACACAAAGTATGTTGGAGGAATTGATCCCAAGCCTGTCCACGATATAGGCAAACCTTGCGGTCAGGGCTTTTGTTTTTCCTGATCCGGCACCGGCAATCACGCGCACATACCCTTCGGTAGTTTCCACTGCCTGAAGCTGTTTTGGGTTAAGGTTCTCTAGGATGGGATCATTCATTTCTTTTTTGTATGTTTTGGTTTTGTACTGCTTATTGGGATCGTGTCAGGTTCGTTAAAATCAAAAAATCCTGAAAAGAATTTACCATAAAATTAATAAATTCTTTTCAAGATCTGGGATAACTTTATATTCTCTAACTGTTAAATATCCGAGAGTTTGGAAGGATCGGTGGCCTCGGCGATGCTTTTACCCTCAGGATTGTTTATTTTGTCTGACCCGTCTTGCGGGGCATTCTCCTCATAATCATTCAGGCGGCCCGCTTCTCCGGTACCTGCTCCAGGCTGCATGCTTCCCGAACCGCTATAAGCGCTGTTGGCATTTTCATTGGTATTCTCCTCGTTTTGGTTGTTGTTTTTATTCGTTTCCATGATTTTCAGTTTTATCGGTTTTCTCTTTATGATTTTTCAGCAGTTCACGGGCCTGTTTGAGTCCGGCAGCTATGGCAATTCCTTCTTCTGCGCCGTCCTGAAGCAGGGCATTGGCGATCTCGACAGCCTTTTCCCTGACTTCAGGAGACTGGTTTTTATAAGATGGGGGATAATCCCCGTCGTACCAAGGCATGA